>Ga0247844_1000323_pt1 | contig 103749 bp, 85 predicted proteins | sample LaCtaG_FD_192421 | JGI IMG/M metagenome (GOLD analysis project Ga0247844, IMG submission 192421) | Freshwater microbial communities from meromictic Lake La Cruz, Castile-La Mancha, Spain - LaCruzMarch201714.5m_1 | ecosystem: Environmental > Aquatic > Freshwater > Lake | place: Spain: Castile-La...
GGGACTTGCCATAGATCTTCCTCTGAAGTGTGGGTGAGAATTGCACCCACGCAGAATGAAAGATCTGGAAGATAAATCAAGAAATCAGAGGAGAAATGATGCTCAACTCCGAACTCGCTCTAGTTATCCTCTTTTAAATAGTTGGTTTCAGGGGTCCATTTATCTTCGCACTCAAAAACTCTTCCCGGTTCTTCAATTAGAGGCATCTTTGTTTCAGCTTGGGCCATTCGCTGAGCTCTTTTCACAGTCGGCACAAGATCGCAGACTTTCCCCTAATGATGATGAGGCAAGAATAGGAATTAGAGGACTCAATCGAAGTTGCATCGGAACTCAAATTTTTTGCTCTTTGCTCCTAGGCTTTCATCAAAACCTTCATAGCTCAGAGCTTGAAACCAAAAACTATCAACGCGCACTGTTTGTTTTGGGAGGGGAATTCCTATGATTCAGGAAATTCTACCCCAAATATTTGTGCAATCCTTTCTGGTGCTGACAATCGTCGGAATCATCCTCTGTTCCTTGGATGATTTGTTTATTGATTTTGTTTCCCTCATGCATAATCTTCAGCCCGATCGGCTGGATCCGAAAGGCCTTGCAAAACTTGCGGGCCTTAAGGAAAAGAAAATCGCCATTATCGTGGCCAACTGGCACGAAGACGAAGTTATCAGCGCCATGATTCGCGGTAATTTGAATCAGGTCAAATATTCCAACTATACCATCTTTTTGGGAGTCTATCCCAATGATCTAGAAACTTGGGCCGAAGCAAAAAAACTGGAGAAAGAATTCTCCCAAGTTCAAGTTGTTGTGAACTCCTTGCCAGGTCCAACTTCCAAGGGACAGATGCTGAATCAGATCGTCCATGCGATTTTGAAATGGAATCAGCATTGTGCGGATGAAAATGCCTCCGAAGGCAAATTAATGGAATGCTATGATCTGATCATGATGCAGGACTCAGAAGACGTTCTCCATCCTTTGGCCCTTCAAGTCGCAAATCAAGCGGCTGATGAAAATGACTTCGTTCAATTTCCTGTCTTTTCATTTGAGCGAAAAGCCACCGACTTCATCGGCGGCAGTTACTTAGACGAATTTGCAGAAGTCCACCTGAGGGACCTTCTTGTCCGCGCCAAGATTGGAGCCGCAATTCCTTCTGCTGGAGTCGGAACCATGATCGGGTTGCCACTCGCCGCTCGAATTGTGGCTGCCCAAGGCGATTTATTTATGGATAGCTCCCTTACAGAAGACTATGTTCTTGGCCTTTCCGTCCACAAATGGCAGGGACGATCCTCCTTTCGTTGCCTTTATCAAACTCGGCCAGATGGCTCGAAAGACTTCATCGCAACTCGAGAATATTTCCCCAATCAATTGGGAGCCTCCATTCGACAAAAAACACGTTGGACCGTTGGAATTGTCTTTCAGTCTACAGCGTTGATCGATGGTCCGATGACTCTTCCCAATGTGTTCTTTTTCCTTCGCGATAAAAAGGGTTTGGTTTCCGGATTCACATTCTTTTTTAATCTTTTGACTTTATTTCTGACGATCCTTTTCCCTCAAGAACTTGGCAGCCTGGCTGACCCACTTTTGTACTTTTCGATTTCCATGATAGCGTGGAGGACTTTCAGAACTTTTAGATACACCTTGATGCTGAGCAATTGGAAGCAAGCTTTTTTAAGCCTCTTTCGACAGCCCGTCCGAAGTTTCATTAACTCTTGGGCCGCGGTTCGCGCCACTTACCAGTATTCTCAACATCTTCGAACCAAGGAATCCCTGAAGTGGGAAAAAACCAAACACCTTCTCCCCGAGGGTTTCGGCAACACCCCTACACCACCGCCCGCAATCGAGGTTTCACAGTGAATCGAATTCAAACCACAACTACAAAATTGATTCTGAGTATTGTACTGGCTTCACCATTGGCAATTTCATCTGCTAATGCCCGAGCCGTTTCAACAATGAGTAGTCAAACAAGCATTCAAGCCCCTTGCATCGGAATCTATCATGATCGTTCGGCCATCGAAGGCTACTGGATGGGCAAAACATATTCCCAGATGACACAAAATTTACTGGGTCACTTTCCTAAGTACCAGCAAGTTGTCGGAGCAATCGAAGACTATCAATCGGGCTATCTTCAACTTTGCAAAGCAAATATCTATATTGGATCTTACTTCGCCAATCCCTTGCCAAAAGCTTTTATTGAAGACCTGAGGAAGAGCAAAAATTCCCTGCTTTGGATGGGCTATAACATTTGGCAACTCTCGAAAGACGAACAAGCCGAAATTTTCGGCCTAGAGTACCAACGGCTCACCACTTTGGACAAGGTCCCCGCGGAAAGAGGATCCGCCCAAGGTTCCTTCGTGGAAAACATCAGAACGAAAAGTAGCTCACTACAAAAAAATGAACCCGGCTTCTTTAAATTCTTCGAATACAAAGGCCAGGAATTCTTCAAGTTCGGAAAATTTCGCTCAAGATCTGGTTCTGGTTCTGGCTCTGACACTGGCGACGAGTTCATCACTGCATTCGAAATGGCCCAAGTAAAACCCCTCGAGCAAACAAAAGTCCTGGCAAGGGCAAAACACTCAACTTCGGGTGAGAAACTTCCCTACCTCCTGCAAAAAAAGAAAAACTTCTATTTGGCTGATATCCCTTTCAGCTTTATCCATGAAGCTGACCGATACCTAATTTTCGCCGATGTTCTTTTCGATTTGCTTGAAGAAAAACCCCTACGCAAAGAAAAAATCGCTATGATTCGGATCGAGGACATTCATCCATTGATTCCACTTTCCTATTTGTGGACAGCAAGGGATCTTTTCCAGGCTGAGAAAGTGCCTCTTAATATTTCCCTCATTCCAATATTCTTTGATCCTCTTTTCCACTATCCCCGTGAAACAAACGAAGAAATGCTGGCCCTCCACCAAAAACCAGAATTCGTTTCTTATCTGAAGGAAGTACAAAAAGACGGAGGAAGTCTTATCTGGCACGGAGTCACTCACCAGATCGACACAGTCACAAATCCCCATTCGGGTGTGTCGGGTGACGATTTCGAATTCTGGAATGCGAATGAGAACAAACCCCTCACCAATGATTCCATGCCTTGGGCGATGGATCGACTGGCTCTTGGGCATTCCGATCTTCAGAAAGCAGGCCTCAATCCCCTCAGTTGGCTGACTCCGCATTATCAGGCGTCTCCTCAAAACTATTTCGTTTTTGGAAATATCTTCCCTTGGAACATCGGCCGCGTGATCTATTATAATCTCAATCATCTGCATACAGATTTACTGAGAGCTTTCTCCAAAAAGAATCTGCAGTTCGGTTTGAATGAAACTGAACAGAGTTATGAAAGTCGCAGAAAGAATTTTGAAAATTTGCATTTCGATGTGGATTTGAAAAACCAATGGTCGGGACAGTTTTATCCCTATGAGATCTACGGTGATGTCTACGGGCAAAGAATCCTGCCTGAAAATTTAGGGAACTCCCAGCCCATCGAAAACAGTCACGTCGTTCAACCAAGATCGGTTGATGATATCATCGCAGATGCGAAAAGAAATTCAGTTCTCCGAGATGTGTGGGGATCCCTGTTCTACCATGTTCAGCTTTTTAATACCGAAGCCCACGAAGGCCGAGGTCGCTATCCTGGGGATCCCGCTGAACTTCAAAAAATTATGTCTGAGATGAAAAAAATGGGCTATCGCTTTGTATCTGTCGACAGCTTTATTAAGCAAAGCGGAAACCCCAAACGACCTGCCAGCGTCGACCTTTCCTATCTAAAAAATATTTTAAAAAAAGGAGCCACTCCATGAACCAAGCCATCATCGCCCTGGGATTTGCAGCCCTCTTTTGGCCCGCATTTTCGCAGGCAGCCCTGAATCTAAAAAGTCCTGAGGACTTAGTCCTACAAGCCAGGAAAAACCTCAATGGTGTTCGAACTGTAGTCACGGATATCGATTTGAATCTTAGTGAAATTCGTGATGGCCGCACTTTTCACAAATACTTCGAAATTCTGCCAGAACTCGAAGTCCTTGCCGCCAAACACAACTTAGATTCCATCTATCCTAAAGCTGTGCGTAAGCTCGGAGCCCGCATGGTGCAAAAAGGTGTGCACTGGCTGCGCATTGACGAAGACTCGGCAGAAAAAATTCTTCTTTATCACGACTGGATGAGTGACTCAGCCCCCTCATTCACTTTTTTGTACGCTGCGGAGCTGACAATTGAAGGTATTAAGCTTGATTCCCAAAATTCTCGAGCGTCCTTAAAGAGTATCTCTTCGAAACTAGAAAAGCTGATCGAAGCCATAGATCGGAAATGGAGTCAGGAAACATCCTTACGGGTTTCCTATCGCAGCTTGATTTCAAATCTTTCTGTGAGAGTCATCAAAACTAGCAAAGATCTTACTCCCCAAGATTTTGAATTTTGGATCGGCCGTATCCACAAATCGGACTATCTGAACGAGCTAGTTATTGGCCTTCAAGGAAAGCTGCAGGCAATTGGCCGCGGCGAAACCAGCAGCCAAAATCGAGCGTCCGAGGCAAAAGCCACTCTACAAAGACTCATTCTGATTTCAAAGGCACTAAAAACCACGAAAGTTTCCGTCCCGGACAGCCTCTACTTGGTCAGCGGCGAAGCCATCGGTGAAGCCTTGATTCTTCTTCTGAAGTTGAAAGCAGAATTGACTCCAGCAGACTTTCAAGAAGCCCTCAGCAACACCAACAATCGCGGTTTGCCACAGTTGGCAAATCTCTGGATCTCACACTGGCGCGAAATTCCTAGCAGCTATGCCATCCAATTTTTAGATTTGGGACTGATCCTGGCAGCCCGCCTGTTAGAAAACGGCTGGTATGTCGAAGCACAGTCCCTGAAAGATTTCCTGCATGTCAAATATGTTCCAGCCGTTTGTCTTCAGCACAAATTAGAAGGCATGTGGAAGTTCCAAGACTATCGAAAGAAGAAATGGAGCCTCATCATTGTTCGCGCGGATGAAGATCAATTCTTCGCAAGCCTTGCCGACCAAGAAGGCTTTGTTTACCGAGACGCCTACTATCTGACCTTTGATCCCTCTCGGAAGCTATTCATTGCTGCCAATCGCAAAACCGATTTTGGTCGCAGCACCAACTTACCTTTTCACTTTAGCTGGGATTCCGAAACGGGCCTCTCGGTCAGTGGAATTCATATGGAACAAATGCAAAAAGAATACAAAGCAGTCAAAACTCAAAACTTTCCCAACTTTATCAAGGAAGAACATGGCCCAGTGGGTGCAACCGAAGGTCTTGGCGTTTATCGGGGCAAATTAACAATTCCTGGAATGGAAAAGACTCTGACTCAGCTGATGATCAGTGCCTCCAACGAGGTTTACTTCGCGAATATGACCCAGCCTTTCCTCAATAAAACTTTCAACTATGGTTCTCAATTGAAAGGAAATGTAATTTATTTAACCAGCGGAAGCGATGGTGGACGTGGATCCTTTTTTCAACTGCGTGGCACTTTTGAAAACGGAGTCTACAAAGCCTACATCATTCGTGGCGGAACCGGCCTTGAACCCAAACCTGTTCAATTTGTTAAACAGGGAAATTGATAAATTTAATAAATGGAGAACCACATGTTTCAAAAAATAAAACTACATAACAGATCACTCAAAGTTGCTTTTACCGTCATAGCAACGATTGTTGGAACTTTCACCATGAGCAGAGCTTTTGCTCAAACAGCTCAAACTATGGTGAAGGCATTTAACCTTAGCGAAAATGGCGGAGAATTTATCTATGATGCTTCGACTGATGCGACTAAGCCAACAGAAGCACAAAAACGATTACTGGAAATAAAACAGCTCGGCGGTAATCACATCATTTTGAATGTTCGTGGACGCATGATCGGCGGAACTGCCAATGAAATTATTCCGGTGACTCCACCGAATGAACGAGCAATCGAATCCCAGCGAATCATTCGCCTGGTGAAGTACGCAAAATCCTTGGGCCTCAGTGTGGGCTTAAGACCCATCTTTTTTGTGGTCGGACCGAATGGTGAATTTCCGTATACTGAGACCCTTGCCTCTGGCGAGAAAAAGCTTTGGTGGCATGGAAACATTCAGCCGTCCAACCCGAATCGTTGGTTCGAAAGCTTCCGAGTTTTTCTAGATCAATATCTTTTGGTGGCTCGTGTGGCTGCAGTCGATGAATTCACAATCGGCGCAGAACTTTACAGCATGACTGTCGGCGTGGAAGATCAATGGAAAGAATTCCCATATGGCTTTCCAGGCAGATGGCTGAGCCTTCTCAAGTACGCTCGAACAAAACTACCCAAAGCTCGTTTGATGTACGACATCAACTTCACCGATGATTCTGTAAAAAATGATGGTTTCGAAAAAGTGGGCGGTGAATTGGAAAGATGGCGCTATCGTTTGGTGGATCTTGCGAACCCCACCAACGAAAGCGAAAGACTCATTTGGCAGCAATTAGTGGAATTCTGGACGGGCCTCGATGCAATTGGAATCGATATGTATCGCTCGCTTGGTGATTCGAATGTTCGTTATTCTTCGGACTATAAAACACTTGTTGGGCAATTGAGGGAACGCACAGAGAGTTATGCGGGTCAGTTGGACAACGTGATGACTGAAATCGCAGTCACATTAGGAATCGAAAAGCCTGTCATTCTAAAAGAAGTGGGCTATCGCAGTGTCGAACTTGGATTTATCGATCCCTTTACCTATGCAGGTTCAGGAAAATACAATGAAATGCATCAGGCAGCGGCCTACGAAGCCCTCTTTGAAGCTTTTTGGGCTCCAGGCTGGCGCTGGTTTCAAGGAATTGGTTTTTGGGACATTCCAATTGATCCCGTTAATCACGGACCTCAAGACATCGGCTTTAGTCCCATTCGAAAAAAAGCCACTGAAGGAATAGTTAAAAAATACTTTGTTCCAAAACCCTAAGTATTTTTTTGGCCGAGTCGCCTTCACCAAAAGGAAGGCGACTGAAATCGGGCTCTTTAGGCTTTTCAGGGCTTCCTTCTCGTGCGAGCACATTAGGGCCGCGCAAATATTTTTCAGCCTGAGTGAAGATTCGCTCTTCATCCGTGCCCACTAAATGGCAATAACCCGTGCTCAGAGCCTCGGGCCGTTCCGAAGATTCCCGCAAAACCAAAACAGTTTTTCCAAGATAGGGAGCCTCTTCCTGCACGCCCCCCGAATCGGATAGAATCAAATCAGCACATTCCATGTAATAAACAAAATCGACATAACCCAAAGGCTCGATAATCTGAACTTTTGAACCCTTCAGAATTTTATCTGCAGCCGCCACGACCACTGGATTTTTATGCAGCGGTAAAATCACTTGATAATTGCTTTGTTCGGCTAACCTGCTAATGGCCCGAAATGTTGATTCAAGGGGTTCTCCGAAGGATTCACGCCGATGTGTCGTCACTAAAATCATCTTCTTTTTGGAATCTGGAAGAAACTTTTTCTGCAGACTTCCACGCAAGACTTCATCCGATCTTAAGCGCGCCGTGGTCAGCAGCAAAGAATCAATGACTGTATTGCCCACAACATGGACCAAAGCTTCTGGAATGCCTTCCTTCAGCAAATGATTTCGGCTTTCTTGAGTTGGAGCAAAATGAATACTTGAGGCCACTGCAGTGACCCGGCGATTGAATTCTTCAGGCCAGGGACTGGTGAGATCATGAGTACGCAGTCCTGCCTCGACATGAAAAACTTTTTTCTTATTCAAGAAACCCCAAATGGAGCCCGCCATACATGACAAAGTATCGCCTTGGACAATGACGCCATCCAAATCATTCGCAAAAGCACTTCCGGGTCCAAGCTTTGTTTCAATAGACAGTAAGGATCGCCCACAAAGTTCTGCAAGGGATTGTCCTGGTTTCATCAACTCAAGATCAATGTCTGGAACGAAGCCAAAGTGTTCGTAGAGGGGCTGAGCCAGTTCCTTGTGCTGTCCTGTCTGCAGAACGGTCACTCTAAAATGAGAATGTTTTTTTAGCTCAAGAATAACTGGCGCAAGCTTGATGATCTCGGGTCTTGTGCCCAAGATCACCGCCAGATGTTTTTTCCTGTTCAAATCTGGATTCAAGCTTGGCCCGCTTGCCAAACTTACTCCCAAACCCATTCTTCGACGGCCAAAGTTTCATAGTACAAGTGACCCGACAAACGAAAGCCCTTCATAGCCTTAGGAATCACGGAATTGTTGGGTCTAAAATACACAGGAATGACTGGAATATCTTTAGTATATTCATCTACAATTTTTCGGCCAATGGCGTAGCGCTTTGCGGGCTCCAATTCCATTTCCAAATCATCGATCAGCTTGTCAACGGTCGGACTGTTCCAAGAGGGAGTGTTCTGTCCCGCCCAAGAATTTTTCTCCGTTGGAATGCTTTCCGAATGCAAAGTAGATCTGGGAGTCTGCTCGGGCATGGAAACCCAGGAATAAAGCGCTAGATCGAATTTTTTACGCTTCATGGTTTCTCCAAAAAACACCCGTGCCGGTTCACTTTTCAAAATCAATTCCACGCCCACAGCTTTGTACTGAGCCTGAATATAAGTCTGAATCATATCATTCAATTTTACGCCGCCTGCGCAGATCAAAGTGAGGGTCAATTTTTTTCCATCTTTAAAGCGATACCTATCGGCCCCCATTTTCCAGCCCGCTTCATCCAACAGTTTTCCAGCAGTCTTGCGATCAAAAGCGTAGATATTTGTCTTGGCATTGAACCAAGGACTGCTTGGAGTCAGATTCGAAATCGCCACAGTTCCCCGGCCCTCAAGCAGAGTGTCCACCATCTCTTTTTTATTAAAGGCATGGGATAGTGCTTTGCGCACTCGCAGATCCGCTAGAATCGGATTCTCTAAATTCAGGTCCATGTGCGCATATACGGTCCCATTTTCAAAAACGACTTGATAGGGAAGGTTGTCTTTTTTAACTTCCTTCTCAAAAGCCACGGCCTGATCAATCCCCAAACCGCCGGGTGAACTGATCATATCGATATTTCCAGACTTCAAATTGGAAGTGTGAGTGTTGTTGTTGGGAAGAATTTTAAAAATGATTTTTTTGAAATGAGGTTTCTTGCCATAGAAATGAGGATTGGGAGTCATGATGATGTGACTTCCCAATTTCACTTCAGAGATCAAATAGGGCCCAAAATACAGACCTGGGTTGGTCGAATTCGAAACATAAAGGGAATTCTTGTCATAGCCTTCAGGCTGATCTTTGTGCTGATTGAATACTTTTTCTTCCAGATGCTGGGGCAAAATATCGGGAAAAGCGTTCAGATAATCAAAGCGGATTTTTTCTAAAGTGACCTTACACTTTTTAGGATTCGCAGCATCCACATCAATAGCAATGATGCCGTCAAATTCTTCTCGGGCGGGAACAGACACATTGGGACTTTTTCCCACATTCCAAGTGAAGGCCAAATCCTTACAAGTGACGGGGGTTCCATCTCCCCACTTAACGGCTTCTTTGAATTCAATGTTGAGCTCTAAATTTTTGCCTTTTTTCTTTACCAATTTGTTTTCTAAGGAAGGCACTTCCTTCAAAATGGGCGAGTACCATTTCCCATCTGGAGTCAGAGCAAACAATGGCCGATGAGCCATATACATCACGTATCGGCTGGCGGCTTGGGACAGAACGATGGGATTCAAGCTTTCAAATTCGGCCAGCATTCCGATCTGAAGAGTATCTTTTGCTTGAAGCTTTGCGCCGAACAACAAAGACGAAAGCAAGATCGCTAAAAGTTTCATGATATGCTCCTATTCTTCTTTAACACAATGACAAGACTGACGGTCCTTAACACTATCACAGCGAAAAAAACGCTCGCCTTTGGTCACTTCGATTTCAGCAAGCTTGCCGTTCTTTTCCACGAAATCCACACGCTCGCCTGAAGGATAAATCGAGTACTTGGCTTTTTCGCTGTAGTTCACTTGGCCGTCGCCCAAGAGTTGCTCCACATAGCCTTCAGCCGGATTTAAACTTTTGTCCGGCGGAATATCGATCGGAAAAACATCTGTTTCTGAGCGCATCGAAAAATAATGCATTTCACGCTGTGGATTTCCCATTTCATCTTCGAAATAATCTAGCCGCAAAAGACGCTCTTCACCGCCCGGAGTTTTCAATTTCCAAGAATACCAACGATCCCCTTGGCTGGCCGCGGTTCCGAAATCCCCCTGCAATTGATTAGTCAAGGTATCAACAGAAACTGGAGCATCGGCATTTGCACCACCACGAGAAAGATCCAGGCAGTCTCGCATCTCATCCATCACCTGGGCAAACATACGTCGTTCAGATTCTTCTTCTGGAGTGACTGCTCCGCCCGCCAAAGCAGTTGTGGGAGTCGTCGATCCAGGCATCATTTTTACAATCTGACCTGTTTTGGGATCTTTGATCGGCGTTCCCATTCTTTCCTGAGGCTCTGTAGATTCAGAATCTTCTTCGGTGGTTTCTTCGATGACCACCTGCCGCGAAGGTTTTTTTTTGAAAGCCTTCATAAAAAACCAACCCGCCCCCATGACGGCGACGAGGGCGATAATTATGGGTAAGCGGTTGCTGTTATTATCCATAGACCCAAGAATCTACTTCAGAAGTCCGATCTCTCGCAATCTTTGCATCAAGAAATCATGTGCTGAAATATCGGGATACTTGGCCTTGGCTCCGCGGCAAGATGGGAAACAAGACAAAATCGCTTCAGGATTGGGATGAATAAAGAAGGGCATTGAATAGCGATGGGAGTGAGTTGCCTCAGGAGTGTTGATCACCTGATGCGTTGTCGAAGGAATCACATCGTTCGCTGCTCGGGCCAGCATATCGCCGGCATCAACAATCAGAGTGTCGGGCTCCGCATCCACATCGAGCCATGACCCATCCCGATCTTTCAATTGAAGACCCGAAGCCGTTGCAGCAGGAAGAATAGTGATCAAATTAATATCTTCATGTGGAGCCGCCCGCAGGCAGCGCGGGTCTGCACCCTGCCCAATGGGAGGATAATGCAGGAGTCGAAGAATCGAGTTGCCATCCAAGACCATGCGATCAAAATACTCAATATCTAGGTCCAAAGGCTTGGTCAGAGCTTGCAAAAGGACCCGGCCCACTTCATCCAACTGCGCATAAAGCGATTCAAAATGGCTTTTAAATTCCGGAATTTCAGAAGGCCAAACATTGCCTGGATAATATTTTGCGAAAGGATGGCTGGGGCTGACTTCGCGGCCCACATGCCAAAATTCCTTCAAGTCCATGACTGGGGAATCTTTCGCGTGTTCCTTACCAAAGGGAGTATAGCCCCGCTGACCACCGTGAACTCCAGCATAGTTCATTTTGGTTTCTACTGGCTGTGAGTAAAACTGTTCCAACAATTGATAAGATTTTTTAAATACAGCCGGATTGATGCCGTGATCTTTTAAAATGATGAAACCGTAATCCTTGATGCCGGTAAAAAGCTGATCGACGAAGGCCTTTTGTGCCTCGGGGGTACCCTCTGTGAATGATGAAAGCTTTAGCACCGGAACGGCACGGCCACTGCTGACCTTCACTGATTTTTCGATTTCCATAGAATCTCCCCCCAAAAAATAGTCGAACATCATTAAAATAGAGCTAATTCACCCAAGCCGGATAAATACCTCTCTCAAAAACTGCTATCTTCTTCAACATATTTTAGCTTGGTTCTCAATCAAGGGAACAAATTCTTCGGTTGAGAGAAACTCCAGGAGCCCCAAAAAACAGTGGTTACTTCCACGCGCGATTTAGAGGTGAATCGGAAATGAACATCGCCTTCATAAATTCTGACTGCATGCGACTGACGGTAAGGAGAATCATCAGATTCTTCAAAACCTCGGTAAACCAAAGGCCGAGGATCGAGTTTTAGAGTCTGCTCGATCAAATCCCGCAAAATAACGCCATGCTTCTGCTGCTGCCATGCCTCGATCGATACTTCTGCCGCTTTCGACCATTCGACTTGGATTTCCTCTTGAGCGGCGGAGGCTTGAACATCATCCACCCAGCCCGATTGTGCAGCAGGAATCGCTTCGACTTCGGGAAGATAAGGTTTGATATCTAAAATTGGAGTACCATTCACAAGATCCAATCCCCCCAGCCACAAACCTTCTTGGGAAACTTCAAGTATTTGCACCAAAGAGAGGCCTATAGGGTTCGGGCGGTGGGGTGAGCGACTGGCGAAAACCCCAATACTTTTGCCTTTCAATCGTGGCGGATGAATCTTCGGCCGGTATTGATATTCTTTCAGATCATGAAAGACAAAAACCAACCAAAGATGAGAAAATTCCTTGAGGCCCTCAAGAGCATATTCTGGTTGAAGTTTTCGATTCAGCCTGAGAAATCCCTTAGCTGCAGGCACAAGGCCCGGTTGCCGAGGAGTTCCAAATTTATCGGTAAAACAGCTTTCCATAATACCGACGGGCTCAAAGCGAAAAGATTCCACAAAGACTCCACAAATGAATCTAAAAAGTAGCTACCTGATGCGGCCTACACAACTTCCCCTATGAGTGCAAGATTTCTACGCGTTGACTCGAAGTTGGTGCCTGAATAGAACTGCCAGCTATGAAAAAAAATACTTTCCAAAGTTCGCTCAAAATTTTTCGCAGCCTTTTCTTAACCTCATTCTTCACTTTTTTCTGTGCCCTGTCTTACACTTCAATCACGGCAGCAGCGCTCAAAGTCGGACTGGTGCTTGATAAAGGCGGCAAAGACGATAAGAGCTTCAATTCTTCAGCTTTTGAGGGAGCCAAAAAAGCGGAAAAAGAACTGGGTATCGAACTGAAATATGTCGAAGCCGCCGATACGAATGCTTTTGAAAACCTTCACAAAAGTTTCTCCAAGAAAAAAATGGACCTCATCATCGGTATTGGTTTTGCGCAACTAGAAGCCATCAAAAAAGTATCCAAACAGTTTCCAGAGCAAAAGTTTGCTCTGGTCGATGGTGAACTGACCGCTCCCAACGTAAAATCAATTTTGTTTGAAGAACACGAAGGCTCCTTTTTAGTGGGAGCCCTCGCGGCCCTAAAATCCAAGGCTTCCAAATTTGGTTTTATCGGCGGCATGGATATTCCACTCATTCGTCGTTTTTATTTAGGTTATGAAGCTGGTGTAAAAAAAATAAATCCAAGTGCGCAGCTCTTGCAGCACTCTATCGGCGTGTCTGGGGAGGCTTGGAACAACCCAGCCAAAGCTAAGGAATTAGCAATGGCCCAGTTCAATCAAGGGGTCGAAGTGATCTTCGTAGCTGCAGGAGCCTCTGGCTCGGGAGTCTTTGATGCCACAGAAGAAATGAATTCCAAAAAAGGAAAAGCTCCATCTGGCGAAGCTAAATTTTTCGCGATTGGTGTGGATTCCAACCAGAACTGGATCAAGCCCGGATTGATTTTAAGTTCAATGCTCAAGCGAGTCGACATCGGCGTCTTTGAAACCATCAAAGAAGTGAGTGAAGGAAAATTCCAATCTGGCATCGTTCGCTATGGGCTTAAGTCCAAAGCTGTGGATTACGCCGTAGACAATCACAATTCAAAGCTGATCACTTCGGAAATGATGGCTCGACTTGAGGATTTAAAAAAACAAATTCTCGACGGAAAAATCAAAGTTCCTGACTACTATCAGCTGCAGAAGAAGTGAGTCCTGTTTGAATTCCCCTACTTCGCCTCCACCGATTTTAGAATTCAAGTCCATCAGTAAAGTTTTTCAGCGCCCGCCGGGTTCGGCTCTTGGCCCTTGCATCGCTAGTCAAAATATTAGTTTTGCAGTGAGGCCAGCGACGATCCATGCCCTCGTCGGCGAAAACGGAGCTGGAAAATCCACTCTGATGAAAATGCTGTTTGGTCTCTATGAACCCACGGATGGCGAGATTTTTTTCAATGGCCAGGCTGTTCGCATCAATAGTCCGCAGGTGGCCCGCAGCCTTGGGCTGGGAATGGTTCAACAACATTTCATGCTGGCGGATTCCGTTACCGCTTTGGATCATTTATTCCTTGAAGACACTGCAAAAACAAATCTTTGGGGCGCGCTGAGGCCTTTGTCTCGCTCTGAATATCTCAAGCGGGCGCAGGCGATCTCTGAAAAATTTCAGCTTCCAATTCCCTGGGATGAAAAAGTCGAAAATCTTTCCGTGGGCTATCAGCAGAGGTTGGAGCTCCTCAAGTTACTTTTTCTTGAAAGCAAAATTTTGATTTTTGATGAACCCACGGCTTTACTGTCACCGCAAGAAGTGGATCGCTTTTTAGAGCACCTTAGGCTTTTGAAAGAAAAAGGCCACACCATCTTGATGATCACTCACAAACTCAATGAAGTGTTTGCTGTGTGCGACGACGTTACGGTCCTGCGGGCTGGGACTGTAGTTTTTAGCGGAAATCTGCAAACTCAAACCAAAGAATCTGTGGCTCGCTTGATGGTGGGCAGTTCTTGGCAAGGGGATTCAGACTTCGAGCTTAGGAAAGTCCATGAAAAAAAGCAGCCCTGCCTTCGGGTGACTGATCTTTGCGTCGAAGACTTTGCGGGCCGGAAAAAATTGAATCATCTCTCATTTGAACTGCAGGCGGGTGAAATTCTCGGGATCGCCGGGGTCGAGGGCCAGGGTCAGTCCGAATTGATGAGCACTTTGCTTTCGCAAGTTCGCAGCAGTGCTCGTCTGCAGAATTATCGAATTTCTGGTCAAATTCACTTTGTCGCCGCCAATTCTGAATTAGTCGGCAAGAAAAGCGCTGATGTTCCAAAGGCAAACTTTAATATTGGCTTTGTGGGCGAAGATCGCCTCAGTCAATCAGTCGTTGAAGAACTCAGCCTTTGCGAAAACCTGCTTCTTGGAAAGGAAGCGGAATTCGAAGTCTTCCGCTGGATACCCTGGAGTGAACTTGCTGAAAAAGCAGCACCTATCCTTCGCGAAATGGAAGTGCAACCTGCGGATCCAAAAAGCCCGATGAAGTCCCTCTCCGGTGGAAATCAGCAAAAGGCCGTGATGGCGCGAGAACTGCACTTTAGGCCAAAAATTCTTTTGATTGCGCAACCCACACGCGGGGTTGATTTTGCTTCCAGCCAAATCATTCATAAAGCGATTCTTGCGGCAAGGGACGAGGGCGCAGCGATCCTCCTTGTGACTTCGGATATTCATGAACTCATGCTTTTATCGGATCGACTTTTTGTGCTCAGCCAAGGCCGCATCGCAGGCGAAATGCAGCGCGGACATTTTGATCTGGCCCGCATTGGTGCCCTTATGGGAGGCCTGACATGAGGGCATTCATTGGCTTGGTTGCGGGACTTACAATTTCCCTCCTTCTCACCGCCTTGGTGGGTGAAAATCCAATCTTAGTTTTACAGGTAATTGTAAGAAGTGCCGTTGGCTCATTTGATGATCTAGCTTTGACTCTTTTTTATAGCACGTCGCTTATTTTTACTGGCCTTGCGGTGGCAATGGCTTTTCGCGCGGGTCTTTTTAATATCGGTGCCGAAGGACAGCTCAGTATTTCTGCTTTGGCATTGGCAGCGCTAGCTCCCCAGGTGGCGGGCTGGTCACCCTTACTATTTTTGCCATTGGCGCTGATCACAACAGTTTGCGCCGGTTTTTTGTGGGGCCTGATTCCAGGCTGGATCCGAGCCTATCGCGGTGGACACGAAGTTGTCGTAACAATGATGTTGAACTTTGTCGCCGCCGGCATAGTCAATTATTTTGTGGTGGGCACCCTTCGTGATCCTGAATCACAAAGTCCCGAGACCCTTCCTCTTCCTGAAAATTTACTTTTGCGAGCTTACGATCCTTTGCAAAAGTCTTTGCCAGATTCGCCTCTTAATTCCACTTTTTTGTTAGCCCTTCTTTGTTGTTTCGGTTTGTGGTTTATGCTTCGAAGTTCTCGCTTTGGCTTTCATCTGCGCGCGCTGAGTGGAAATCCTGTGGCTGCGGCTACTCAGGGAATTGACATACGAAAACTTCAGCTTTGGGCAATGGCTTTGTCAGGCGCCTTCGCAAGTGGAGTCGCCCTGAATGAAATCTTGGGAAATTCCGGAAAACTAAAACTTGGCTTTTCCGCGGACTTTGGTTTTGTCGGCATTGCGGTGGCCTTGCTTGCACGCAACCATCCAATGGCAATCATTCCTTCTGCGATTCTTTTTGGAATTCTCACCAAGGGCACTGGTGATTTGGATATCGAAACCGAATCCATCACTCGGGATTTCACTCGCATCATGCAGGCGGTGATTATTTTATCCATTTCTGTCGCTAGCTTTATAGATTGGCCTCGATTCAGAAATTCTGAGGTGAAAAAATGAGCGAATTTTTTGCCCAGCTTTCCGATAGTTCCACCACTTTGGGTTTTGCAGTTGGAATTTTATTTTCCGTGCTGAGGGGACTGACTCCACTTTTATTTGCAGCTCTGGCGGGGATCATCAGCGAAAGGTCTGGCGTCGTGCAAATTGCCCTGGAAGGATTTCTTCTGGCGGGCGCCCTGGCGGCATCTTTGATCACCTTGCAATTTGGAAATCCCTGGTTTGGTTTTTTTGGCGCCGGTTTTACCACCATGCTTTTTGGTCTGCTGATGGCCCTCTTTGTGGTCGAGCTTCGCGCTGACGGCATTATCGCCGGCACAGCTATAAATCTTTTAATTTTGGGCCTTTGCCCTTTGTTTACAAAAGTACTTTATCAGTCAACGGGTTCCACCCCTAGTTTACCAATTGAGTCGCGTTTTACCTGGGAACCTGCACTGATTGCGGTGGTGGCGCTCGTTCTTGTTACTTTTCTGATTCAGCAAACTCGACTCGGACTTTGGTTTCGTTTCGCGGGCGAAGCTCCAAAGGCTCTGACGGCTTCCGGAGTTTCTGTTCGCAAAGTTCGCTGGGTTGCCCTCGGGCTGACTGGATTTTTAGCTGGCCTTGGCGGAGCCAGCCTATCCTTGTTTTTGGCCTCATCTTATTCGCCCAATATGTCGGCGGGCCGAGGTTTTATGGCACTGGCGGCAGTTATCATCGGAGGCTGGCGCCCTATTCCTGCAGCCTTTGCCTGCCTAACAATTGCTGGATTTGACTCGGCTCAAGTTTACTTGCAGAGTCTGGATTGGAAAATTCCGGTGCAGTGGATTCAAATCCTCCCCTACCTTTTTACCATTTTAGTTTTAACTCTGGGTTTGAGCGGCGGACGGGCACCAAAATTTTTGGGAAGGTCAACAGAATGAAAAGTACAAAGCTATTAACTGCGTTCAATTTAACTGCATCACTTTTGGCATTGATCATGGGCTTTATCCTGGCTGCTCCGAATGCAGCCTTCGCTTGGGGCGGGCGAGGTCATAACGAAGTCTGCATGGCCGCAACCTACACTGTTCGGAATGAAAAGCTTCGGCCCTTTCTAAAGGCCCGCAGTCACATCATGGGTCACCTTTGCAATATTCCCGATGTGTACTGGAAATCTTTGAAGGGAACAGAAGTCCAATTAGGAAGCTCATCCCACTATGTCGATGCAGACATGTTGGGGATTAAACTTTCAGAGATTCCAAAAGCTTTTTCTGAAGTGGAAAACCAATTCACTGGAAAAACCTATGGCGAAGATAAAAAAGTGATCCGCTCGGTGGCTCTTGATTTTGGAAGTGCCTGGTGGCGAGTCGATCAATTTCATCGCCGCAATTTAGAGCTAGCCGCAAAGATCAAAGCTCAATCACCACCTGCGCCCAAGGAACGGACTTCAGAAAGTCATCCCTATGTTGCATCCGTCAATGATTGGCTGACTTCGATGGGATTGATGGGTCATTTCGTTGGGGATCTGTCTCAGCCCTTTCATAGCACTATAGATTATGACGGTTACAACGCCGGTCATGGCGGAATTCATGCTTATTACGAAGAAATTGTGGTCGCGCAGTTTGGACCCGAGCTCTTGAAAAAAGTTGCCGATGCTGCAGTCAAACTTCGCAAAGCAGCTAAGGCTAGCTTCCTCACTGCAAAAGATGCACAAGAAAGAGTCCGCGCCCTTTCCGAAGTTTCGCTTGCCGATTTGCAGAAAGTACTGAAGGCCGATAAACTGATTCAGCCAAGTTCGAACAAAGATGAAAAGGGTATGTCGATAAAGAAAGAAGCTGATCGAAAACCCCTCAAAGACACTTTTAAGAATTTCGAGCCACTTGTGATTGCACATATGGCTCGCTCGGCCGCTTTGCTTTCGCTTTTTTGGGAAGAAGCTTACCTTGCCGCTGGCGAGCCCAATCTTGAAGTTGCTAAAAGTTATTGGTTTCCTTTTAAGCCTGATTTTGTTCCGTTGGATTATGTGACCAAACTTCCGGAACCGGAGCCCGCTAAGAAATAACGGCTTCCAGTTTTGATCTACTAGTTACAACTTCCTGTTTTTGGATCTGCATAGCAGACGACACCTGCTTTGCCATCTTCCCCAGGACTGCCATCCTTACCTCTAGGGCCTTGATCTCCTCGGCCTAGGCTTGGAATCCTCTCGAATCTCGGCAAAATCTTTATTTTCCCAAAATTAACAGCCGGATAATTTTGGTTTCCCATTCTTCCGAAGCTTCCCATTTGACCCGGCGATCCTATTCCCCCATTGCCCTTCAGTCCTGGGATGATTGAATGAGTGAGCATTAAGTTTTTCATGTCCCCTGCCATGATTTTGAGGGTTCCTCCATCGCCACCGTTTTGACCCGGTTTTCCTTCGTGACCAGGCTGTCCGGTTTTTCCCTTGAGAGGGGCTATGTACTGAAAATTATTTCCAGCCAAAACACTTTCAAGAGATTCAAAACCAACAGCATCATGAAGCCATGGCTCCGCGGGAAGTCCATCACCTCCGTCTTGGGACCGAATTTCAACGTGCAGCTGTCCTGTGATTTTTTGCGCTCTGAGCTCAATGAAAGCGCCTCGCTTTCCGGATTCATTCACTTTTGCCTTTGAAGCTGCGCCTAAAGGCGCCGCTACAATTTGTGCATTCTCAGAAATAATTTCATCGGCTTCAAGAAGGACCCAATCTTTGTCGGTAAATAGTTTGGTGTTTCTGCCCAAGTAGATGCGCCCATATTTCCTACTCATCGCAGGTAATTCAGCGTCTCCGGCTAAATGTATAAAATCACGAGGAAGAACTTTCTCCACTACTGTCACATTTTTTAAATCTTGATAGAGCTGAACCTCAACAACCGTGTTGTGAGCAAATGCTCCAAGCAGCAAAGTCGGATTTTGCTGGGCCTCCCGCTGATATGTTTTAGGAGGCTTCATATCCCCCGCGTTTACGAAGGGAACAGCCGTGCTTCCACTTCGGTTTAAAACGGTGAGGGCTTTAATTTCCGGAATCAGTTCGATCGAAACTTCATACCCGCCTATTTTTCCAGGACGCACTTGAAGCTTTACCCGATTTTTGACTTCTTCCTGAGAAAGAAATACGGGTTCTTTAGGTGAGCTTGCTTCGACTACTGAGCCTCCTGATTTTCCATCTGTGTTTGGCGGCACTGCCGGAGGCTTAACGGGAGGGAGTGGAACTTCATCGAGCGTTTCCGGGGATGGTGGAGGCGCTTCAGCTTCCGGCACCGCAGGCGGCAAATTCTGCGATGGACTATCCTTCCGTACTTCCACACAGGAACTCTGCAAGGTGAGAGCGGCAGCTAGGAATAGAGATTCAAATTTCATGAGAGGCCTCCTTGAGCTTTTTTGAAACTGTTGAACGTCCGAATGGACGAAAGCGAAGGGCCCCGCTGCAAAGCTCGGTGCTTCACAAACTGGCGAAAAACCACACAGAAAAGAAGCTTGTCCGGCCTTCGGAAAAGAAAATGAGTTCTGGGAATTTTTTTCGAAGGAATCAGTAGGTGTAAGTCAGGGCCGCATTGGTTCCAAAATCAGCGGTGCTTAAGGATCCGCTGGTCGCGACGGACCAATTGAAATCAATTGTTGTCTGATCGAATCTAAAGGCGGCTCCTGCAGTGACTGTGTTTGTTGAAGCTCCAGCCTTAGAATCTGTAACCGTGGCTCCGGTAGAAACTTTCGATGTATCGAAGAACATAAAGTTCTGTTTATAGGCGCTTCGCAAAGTGAGCCAAGAAACCGCATCAGCCTCAAGCCCGAACCAAATCGGTTGATAAGAAGATTCCCTTTTTGATTCTGTACCGGTCTTTTGCCAAAACAAATCAACATTAATTCCGATCCCATAGAACAGGTGTGCGGTTTCGGTTTTCAATTTGTTCTCAAAAGCTAAGATCATATTTGAAGTTTCAACTTCCCAAAGATTTGAGCCATTTGGATTGGTCAATTTTCCATCTGCCGACTGATAAGAACCTGCAATTGAAAGATCATCAAAGTCGTATTGGGCCGAAATTTTTGAGAATTTTTTTAGGGTCATAGCTTGCTGATTGGATCCGGCCAGGTCATCGCCGATGGCTTCTATTTTGGCACCTAAGCTTTGCGTGACTGCAGCGGTCCACTCGGCTGCCACGACAGATAACTTTAGTTCCATGACATTTTTCTTAAATTGGTCCGAGCCTTTTTGATCTTTTGAATTTGCATAGAAAAGGCCAACTCCCCAATTCAAAGTTTCGCCTTTTTCTGCATAAACAAAATTAATTGGATTATCTAAATACAGGGCATTGGCCTGAGAAAGATTGGCACCTGTACCTTGTCCCGCTCCCGATGCAAAGTTCAGAATGGTCTCTGATTGTCGACCAAACCAGAGTCCGAGTTTTGAGTCTCCATTTGTACGAACTATTGCCCCCTGGGCACGAGGCGCTGCCGTAGTACCGATGAGACCTGTTTGATTCGCTCCATATTCGATCAAAATGGCGTCTTCGAAATTCCAGAGCTTTGCGGGGGAATCAAAAGCTTCTTGAATGTCCGTATCGGGGGTGATTGCTCCATTAAGATCAGCAAGTCGAGCGGTGGAAGCTGATGCAAAATGGTGAGTCAGCAGAATGGTTCCGCAAAGGACTATCTTGATCACGTGGGAATCCTTTCTTAGAACCAGACGAAAGAGAAAGCGCATACCAAGGAGCATAGTTCAAAAAAAAACCCCCACGCAAGGGTGGGGGTTCTTAGGCTTCAGATTTTTTGTTAAAAATTAGAAGTTGTAAGTCAGAGCTGCATTTGTTCCGAAACCAGCAGTGCTCAGTGCACCTGAAGTCGCAACAGCCCAGTTGAAATCAACAGTCGTCTTGTTGAACTTGAATGCTGCTCCCGCAGTCACTGTGTTCGTAGAAGCACCAGACTTGCTGTCGAGGTCGCCAGTTGTATCAGATTGTTTGCTTGTATCAAAGAAGCTGAAGTTTTGCTTGTAAGCACTTCGGATCGTCAACCAAGAAGCAGCATCTGCCTCAACACCCAACCAAAGTGGCATGTAAGACATATCCACCTTTGTTTCAGGAGCCACTTTGTTTTTAGCAGAATCCATATTGATTCCAGCGCCATAAAAGAAGTGTGCATTGTCAGTTTTTACTTTTGATTCAACAGCCAAAGCCAAAGCCGTTGTTTCTACATCCCAGTCATCAGTTCCACCCGCCGCTGGAGTGTGTTTACCACCGATAGTTTGGTAAGAAGCTCCTACGGAAATGTCATCCATGTCGTACTGTCCACCAAGGCGCATGTTGTTTTTCATGGTCAATGCTTCTTGATTTGTATTCGCAGTGTCCGCACCGATCACTTCGATCTTTGCGCCCAAGCCCATGTTGAAGAAAGCGGACCAGTTAGATCCAACAGCAGACAGGTTTAAGCCCATTGCATTTTTCTTAAACTGATCAGTACCTTTTTTGTCTTGTGAGTTTGCATAAAAAAGACCAGCACCCCAAGTGAGGTTGTCGCCTTTCATCGCATAACTGACATTGAAAGGATTGTCTAAATACTTTGTATTTGTTCCAGCCAGTCCAGTTGCCAACAGAGTTCCGTTAGGAAGCACGACTCCGTTTGCAAAGCTAAGTAGAGAATCAGACTGACGACCGAACCAAACACCGAGTTTTGCGTTACCCATTGTTCGTACAAGAACACCTTGAGCGCGGGGAGTATTTGCTACTGGAGCAAAACCCGAACCGTACTCAACGAGGAATGCATCGCCAACACTCCACATTTTTGCTGGCTCAAGAAAGCCCTCTTGAATGTCTGTTGCAGAAGTCAAAGACCCCTGAAGATCTGCCAAACGTGCATTTGAAGCTACTGCAACTGTTGATGCTGTCATCAAAGCTGCTACTAGAACTGATTTCATCATTGTGATTTCCTTTCGTGTACTATTTCTGTTTTCTGTTTTCTGTTTCAAATTTTTGTTTTGTCTTTTTATTATTTAAGCCAGTCGTACTAACCGCGTTTTGATTCCCGAGCATCTTGCTCTACGAATTTTCCTATGTACCGTTCGTTAACCAAACAGTAAGTTCGGTCCTCGCTCAGATCAACCGGAAATCCAAGCCTATCAAGAAAATCTTTGTGTCCTTTTGTGTACACACGAAAAATGCAATCGAATTTCAAATCCTGTATTGTGAACAAGAATGTTTTCTTTGCACACTTTAATTCCTCGTGAAAATCGCGCAGGATAAGGCTCTCAGGCTATATGCATAAATTTCGTTCAAACTTTTTTATCCGTAGAGGGATTAGAATTTAATCAACTTTTCTGATTAAAAATCGACCACGACCAATGTATTGATCACTGATTTTTTTGTCGCGAAATGTTAGGACTTTGGTAGGTTTCGATCATACAGATTATTTTTTGAGCACCTCCTGCTTCGAAAAAAATGTCTCGCAGCGAAAAGACAGCCCAGAAAGATCGCCTATAGTGAAGATATGCGAAACACCAAGCAAGTTCTTCAAGGAACCGTAAAGCGACATCCCGACGGTTTCGGATTTTTCATCCCTGACGACTCAAAGCACCCAGACGTCTATATACCTAAGCACGAGATGACCGGCGTTATGACGAATGACCGGGTGTCGATTCGTGCACACAAAGAAGGTCGGGAAAATCGGTTCCGTGGCGAACTTGTCAGCATCGATGAACGCAGCATGAAGCGTATTGTGGGAAAGTGTGTGGAAATCTCGAAAGGGCGCCGCATTGTCCCCGATGATGGAAAAGGTTGGGGAGCCGATCTTGAACTTGTCGAAGAAGGCAATCGTTTGCTCAAGCCCGAACCGGGGGAGTGGATTGCCGCAGAAATTATTTCTTATCCAGGTTCCATTGGTGTCATAGGTGATGAGAAAGCTCCTCCCACTGGAAAGTTCCTAGGAAAAGTAATTGAAATCATCGGGTCGCTGGAAGATCCCCTCACGGATATTCAGCGTGTGGCGCTGACCCAGCACATACCGATGCATTTTCGGAATGAAACGAAAAAAGAAGCTTTACGCTTTCCTGATAAAGTAACTGATCAAGATGCTCGCAATCGCAAAAGCCTTAAAAGTCTTCCCCTCATCACTATAGATGGAGCCACCGCAAAAGATTTCGATGATGCCATCTTTGTTGATATGACCAAAGAGCATTACAAGCTCTATGTGGCTATCGCGGATGTGAGTCACTACGTTAAGCCCGGAACCTCGATTGATGAAGACGCCTATGAGCGCGGCACAAGCTCTTATTTTCCGAATTATGTACTGCCGATGTTGCCAGAAGTTTTAAGTAATGAGCTTTGCTCTTTGAAGCCCAATGTCGCACGTCTGGCCCTCGTGGCTGAGATGGATTTTGATTTCACTGGAAAACCCCTGCGCAGTAAATTCTATGAGGCTGTGATCGAAAGTAAGGCTCGGGTCACCTATGGTGAAGCACAGGAAGTGATTGAAGGTGCTTGTCCTCAAAATCTGCTTCATGTCGAGAAAGCAATCCTCAACGCCGAGAAACTTGCGAAAGTTTTGATGGCGCAAAGAATTCGTGAGGGATCCTTAGATCTGGAGCTTCCGGAAGTTCAAATATTGGTCGATCAAGCGGGCGTTCCAACAGACATCGTAAGGTCTGAAAGGCTTTTCGCCCATCGCCTGATTGAAGAGATGATGTTGGCAGCGAATGTGGCTGTGGCGAAATACATTTCCGAACACAATGCCCCCGCCCTGTATCGGATTCATGAATCTCCAAAACCCGACGCAATTAAGACTCTTGAAAAGTTTTTGCGCCAATTCGGTGGACGAGTAAAACTGGATGGCGGAAGCCTTCAAAAGAAAATCACGAAAGCACTGCAGGAGTTCCACGGAAAAACAGAGGCTCTGGTTCTAAATAATTTAGCACTGAGGTCCATGGCGCAGGCGAAATATAGCTCAGCAAATGTCGGTCATTTTGGCTTGGGTTTTAGCCACTATGCCCATTTCACTTCTCCCATTCGGCGCTATCCGGATCTGATTGTCCATCGAGTTTTAAAAAGCTTGATAGTGAAAGGCTCCAAATACCCACCGATTCCGCAAGAAGAAATGACCACCGCGGGCGTGATGCTTTCTGCCTGTGAACAGCGAGCCGTCCGCGCTGAAAGGCAAATTCAAGGTATCAAGCGGGCGCGCTATATGCAAAATTTTGTCGGGCAAGAATTTGATGGAACGATTTCTTCTGTCACTCGCTTTGGGGCTTTCGTAACGCTAAGAACTTTAGAAGTCGATGGCCTTGTTCATATAGATACACTTTCGCGTTCCCCTCAGGACCGCCTGGTTTTTGACGAAGATCGCTTAAGGTTAGTTTCCAGGAGATCGGGCTTTGCCCTCAGTATTGGCGATCCCATACGAATCAAAGTAGTTTCGACGGATATTGAAACGGGTCAAATCGATTTTGCTCCGGCTGAAAAATCCGCGCGCAAGCAGGCTCCAGTGCAGCAGCAACCCAGTGCTCAGGCAAGGCCTCGGCCTGGCGCACAGCCGGCTAGAAATTCAGGACCTGGCAAAGATCTTCCTCCAAGAAAGGGTGAAGAAATTCTTGATTTGGATGCAATGCCCGTCGAGGAATCCGCCTTCTTTCAAAAAGCTACAGGAAAAAACAAACTCATCACGCGCTTTGAGCCCCCCCCCGAACGCACGAATTTTAATGCAGCAGAATACTTTGAGCGACTTTTGTCGCGGCGAAAAGGTCCCGCACCTGAGCGCACAGAATCAGGTTCACGAGAACAGGGTGGGTCTGAAGAAGAAAATTTCGATCAGGCATCTGATTCTCGCAGACCTGGCAGAAGAGCGAAAAAATCTTCACGGCGCCATGGACTTCAAGGCAAAGTTTCCCACACAGGCGGAGGATCCAGCGGTAGCCGCAGTGGCGGGGGTCGAGGCGGAGGCAGTTCGCGCTCCGGCGGAAGTGGAAGCGGAAGCAGCGGCGGTGGTGGTGGCAGCAGTGGGGGTCGAAGTGGGGGTGGCGGAAGTGGCGGTCGCTCGAAAAGTTCTCAAGGAAAATCTAAAGGTCGAAGATAAAAGGAATTAAATGAGCCTCATCCGAACGGGTCAACAAATCGGTCGCACGATTAAAAACGCCTCGCGGATGAGAGTGATTTTGTCGGTCTTCGCAAAACACGGCTTTGCCAATCTACTGGAGCGAATTAACCTGGGCCGTTTTCTCATCGAAAGGATGGCGGCCACTACAGATTCCGAAACCGCAAGCTTACCCGAACGCGTACGGATGTCTTTTGAAGAACTTGGACCCACCTTCGTAAAATTTGGTCAGCTGATGGCTTCTCGGCCCGACTTAGTGCCCGATGATTTCATCCAAGAGTTCGCAAAGCTTCATGATTCGGTCCAAGCGCTGGAGTTTGATAAAATCGAACCGGTCATTCGCGACGCCTACGGCGATGACTATAAGGAAATATTCAAAACAGTTGATCCGAAACCAGTTGGCGCTGCCAGCATTGCACAGGTGCACCGAGCCACACTCAGCACTGGCGAAAAAGTCGTTCTCAAAGTTCAAAGACCAGGTATTTTGCAGACGATTCAAGATGACCTGAGTGTACTTTTTCTTTTGGCCGAGCTTTTAGAGACCTATATTCCTGAAGCGAAACTTTTCAATGTTGTGGAAATCGTCGAGGAGTATCAGCGCAGCCTTTTGCTTGAAACCAACTTTGTGGTCGAAGCAAACAACATCCGCAAGTTTCATCATAATTTCCAAGACTCACCAAAGATCAAAATTCCGCAGGCCTATCTCGACTTAACCCGCGATAAAATATTGGTGATGGAGGCTTTGGATGGAGTCCCCCTCAGTTCGGATCTTGCCCTCAAGCAGCCTGGGATTGATCCTGACGAAGTTTTTCGCACAGGCTTTTCGGCCTATCTAAAAATGGTTTTTGTTGATGGAATTTTTCATGGCGATTTACATGCAGGAAACTTGCTGATCCTTGCCGACGGAAAAATTGGTCTGCTGGATTTTGGAGTCGTAGGCCGCCTGAACCGGCGAACTCAGTCTTCGGTGGCCCATATGTTGGTTGCATTGTCGCAAGAAGATTATGAACGCATGGCCCATGAATATCTTGATCTTGCTCCTTTCAACGAGTCCGCAAATCCCGATCGCTTAGCACGGGACCTTAGAAATCTGATGGCACCTTATTTTGGTTTGACGATGAAAGAGGTTAATTTAGGAAAAATCCTTCTTTCTTCCACCTCGGTCGCGGCAAAACACAAATTGATTTTGCCGAGTGAGCTTTTGCTATTTTTCAAATCCTTGGTGGGTATTGAATCCTTGGGGCGCCGGATTAAGCAAGACTTTGACGTCTTAGCGCAGGTGAATCAGTTCGCAGCAGAATTGGTGCAGACGAAACTGACGACTCCTTCAAAAATTCTAGAGAACAGTTTGCTGCTTCGGGAAACTCAAACTCTTCTTGCCCAGTTGCCAAGACAGCTGCTGCACACCATTCGAAAAATCAACAGTCCTGAGGTCGAGTGGCGCTTCAGCATTCAGGAATCAGCCAGCCTTCGCCAAACTTTGGCATTATCTTTCAATCTTTTGTTTCTGGGTGTGGTGATTGCAGCTTTGATTTTGAGTGCTGCGATTATTTTCTCGGGAGGTCAACCCCGCCAAGAAGGCGTGGCCTTGGTTTTAGCTTCGATTGCTGGTGGCTTGGCTTTGATTGCATTTTTTAATTACATTCGAAAGTGAGGCTTATTCAATGCTGAGTGAACTGAGTTATGAACTGAGTGTTCTGTGTAAAGCCGTTCATCATAAAAATCTTTCCGCAGCAGCAAGCCACATTGGCCTCAGTCAGCCGCAGTTGTCCCGCGTTGTTGCAAAACTTGAAGAGTCTTTAAATATTGTTCTTTTGGATCGCTCAGCACGCAGAAAATCGTCGTGGACTCAGGTGGCTCATGACCTCAGCACGGTTTATCAAAAGGGAATTGGACGCGTCGAAGCCGAGGTTTTAGCGCTTGCCGAAGACCGCGAAGTGACCGAACTGCATGTTGGCACCTTGGAAGGCTTGTCCTCTATTGCAAGAGATTTTACAGAAAAAGCTTTCGGGCAAATTGGAATCAAAAAATTATTTTTGGATGTTCTGGAATTTGAGTCTTTGGATTCTCAGTTTCTAGGCGGCAATCTTGATCTGATTTTTACAGTCAGGCCGCCATCGAAGCAAAAGTTCCAAAGAATTCTTGAAGTCGGTTACCAGCAGGCCGAGAAATATTCCTCAGGTACTGAGACTTTTGTTTTGTCCCCTACAGAGCTGCTATCGGTGGATAAAAAAGAATTTGAAAACTATGATCATGTCCTGATCAGCAATTCACTAGCGATTCGCAAACAATGGCTCACAGAACTTGGTGGCACCGGCAGCCTGCCGACTTCGGCTCAAAAAGGTAAAGGCCGCGGCCATTATTCCGTGTTTCTTTTTGGGAATGATCTTTTGTCCCCACGGATGTGGAGCAAGATCCTCGAGCTCTACTAAAAGGCACCTCCTAACATTTCGGGACTTGGTGCAGCAAAACACAATCAGCGTTGAGGCTTAAATGAAGAGGATCACTGCCGAAGGGGCGGATTGTTGACGAAAGAAGCTTGGGTGCCTTAGACTGACCGAGATGAAGAGAGCGCTGCTGGCGATATTCAGTTTAGTTTTTCTTGGGTTCACCTCCCCTTCTGTTTCTCATTCAATCACGCTTGCTTTGATTACTTCTTTAAACTCAGTTGCCAATCAGATTGCGCACGCAGAGAAGGCAGATTGCCAAAGCCACTGTGAGACCGACTGTTCAGACTGCGATGATTCTCATTCAAGCTCGCACTGTGCGACTCATAAAACTTCCTGCTGCTCTTCAGTTGTCTTGCTCTTTAAGAATTCAACAGATTCATTGGCCGATGGCCGAAACCCCGGCAGATTTTTCGAATCTGCGGCATCAATCACACCTGCCCCTATTCTTGAGGGCCCCTTTCAGCCTCCCAGACTCAGCTAAATTTCAAGGCAATCGCTTTTTTTGCATCGTGACCGATGAAGCTCTCTACGTAGCTGGATAATAGTAATTTTTCTTTAAAGAATTTTTTGAGATATTTTTTTAATAAAGGGGACCTCTGTGCTCAATCTCATCATTCGATTTGCCTTGAATCATCGTTTGCTGGTGGTTTCAGTGGCGGCCATGATTTTGGTCTACGGCAGTATGACCGTTCAAAATCTTCCCATCGATGTTTTTCCGGACATCACTAAACCCACGGTCACGATCATGACTGAGTCCCATGGAATGGCTCCAGAAGAAGTGGAAACTCGAGTGACTCTGCCTATCGAGAATTATTTGAACGGTCTTCCTGGGGTGGAAAGAGTCCGATCACAATCGGGCATAGGCCTGTCTGCCATATATGTGGAGTTCGATTGGAACACCGATATTTATCGCAATCGGCAATTGGTCCAAGAAAAATTAAACCTATCTAAAGAAAGACTGCCGAAGGACATCACGCCAATCATGGGACCCATTGGTTCCTTGATGGGACAGATCCAGCAAATCGCCGTCACAACAGAAGCCGGCGAGATTGAACCGATGCAGCTGCGGGAAATTGCTGATTGGATTATCCGTCCACGACTGATGACTATTCCCGGAGTCTCACAGGTGATTACGATTGGCGGGGGTCTTAAACAGTATCAGGTTTTGGTTTCCGCTGAAAAAATGAATCGCTTTCAATTGTCGATGGAACAGCTGGATAAAGAACTCGCGCAGATCAGCCAGAACACCACAGGTGGTTTTTTAGAAAAAGATGGGCAAGAGTTTTTGGTCCGCAATATTGGCGTTGTGAACGGAGTCGAAGACATCAAAAAAACTCTGGTTGGACTTCACTTTGGACGGCCCATCTTAATCGGCGACATTGCCGAGGTGAAAGAGGCCCCCCGTCTGAAGCGCGGCGATGGCAGCTTCAATGGCAAGGCTTCGGTCGTCATAACAATTCAGAAACAGCCGGGCGCCGACACGGTCCAAATCACTCGGCAAATTGAACAAGCCATCGAAGAAATTAGGCCTGCCCTCCCAAAGGGAATGATCGTCAACCCGGATGTATTTAAGCAAGCCAATTTCATTGAAGCCTCTATTCAAGGAATCAAGGGAAAATTGAAATTTGGAACGGTCTTGGTCTTTTTGGTGCTTTTTGTATTCCTCGCCAATTTAAGAATGTCGATCATCACACTCACTGCAATTCCAATTTCATTTTTGGTCACGGCGATTGTATTTAAGATTTTCGGACTCAGTGTGAACACTATGACCCTTGGCGGACTTGCGATTGCAATCGGCGAACTGGTGGATGACTCCATCGTGGATGTTGAGAATGTTTTTCGCCGCTTGAGGGAAAATGCCGCGCGGGCAAACCCGCTGTCTATGCTTAAGGTGATATTCGAAGCCTCCAGTGAAATTCGAAACTCCATCGTCCTTGCTACGGTGATCATTGCACTGGTCTTTTTGCCTTTGTTCAATCTGACGGGTCTTGAAGGACGCTTGTTTGCTCCTCTGGGGATCGCTTACCTCACGGCCCTTATTGCCTCGCTGGTCGTATCACTCACTCTGACTCCGGTTCTTTGCTCCTATTTTTTAAAAGGGCAATTGACTGAACACAAAGACACTCGCTTTGTCAGTTCACTCAAAAGTCTGGATCGAAAGATTTTGGCCTGGGCCTTGCCCCGTGCGAATTCAGTTTTGATTTCAAGCTTTATGCTACTGATAGCGGCCATAGCCTTGATTCCATTAATGGGCCGAGACTTTTTACCAAAATTTAATGAGGGCACAGCAATGATCGCTGTGGTTGCGGCTCCCGGGATCAGTCTCACTGAATCAAATAAATTGGGCGCCATCGCAGAAGCTACGATGATGAGTATTCCCGAAGTTAAATCTGTTTCAAGAAGAACGGGCCGAGCGGAACTGGATGAACACGCCGCCGGAGTCAATGTCAGCGAAATTGATGTCGATTTTCATGGGAATGGCAGGCCCCGGGAAGAGGTCCTCAATGATATTCGCGCCCAGCTGGGAGAGAAATTGCCCGAGGTCGATGTGAATGTGGGACAACCCCTCTCGCATTTAATCGATCATATGTTGTCAGGTGTGAGCGCGGCGATTGCGATTAAAATATTTGGGCCTGATCTTGCGACCTTAAGAGAAAAGTCCATTGAGCTTCGCGATGCCATCAAAGAGGTTCCCGGTTTGGTGGATTTGAGGATTGAACAGCAGGGCCTTATTCCCCAAGTTAAAATTCAGGTTCTTCGCGAAGAGGCCGCTCGTTTTGGCCTGAGCCCCGGTGAAATCACCAAACTTCTTGAGGTTGCCTTCAATGGCGAAACCGTGGCGCAGGTGATTGCTGAAACGAAACTCTTTGATGTGTTTTTTCAGTTTGATGGGAACTCCAGGGGTTCAATGGAACAGATGGAAAATACTGTTCTCAAAATTATGCCGGATGGTCGCCGAATTCTTTTGAAGGATGTGGCTGATGTCTATGAGACCACAGGCCCCAATGAAATCAATCGCGAAAATAGTCAACGCCGAATAGTGATCAGTGGAAATGTGAGCGGCAGGGATTTGGGTGGCCTGGTAGGAGACATTCAGACCCGAGTTCGAGAAAAAGTGAAATTGCCGGAAGGGTTCTATGTAGTTTACGGAGGTCAGTTTGAAAATCAGCAGGCAGCCACACGAAAAATTCTTCTTTTCGGTATGATTTCCTTATTGGGAATCGCCCTCGTTCTTTTTGGTCATTTTCAATCTAAGACCATCACCGCACAGATTATGGCTACGATTCCCTTAGCCTTTATCGGCGGCATTATTCTTTTGTTCTTCACCGATCGCAGCATCACTGTCGCAAGTCTCGTGGGTTTTATCACTCTTTGCGGAGTGGCTTCGCGCAATGGAATTATGATGATTTCTCACTACCTCCATTTGATGAAATATGAAGGGGAGAACTTTTCCAAAGAAATGATCATTCGAGGTTCCCAAGAAAGATTGGTCCCAGTGATGATGACGGCGCTCGTGGCCTCTTTGGCGCTTTTGCCCCTCGTCTTTGCAAAGGGACAACCAGGCAGTGAAGTTCTTCATCCTGTGGCGGTCGTGATCGTTGGGGGACTTTTGAGCTCGACTTTGCTGGACATTATTGTAACACCCACTTTGTTTTTTCGATTTGGACAGAAATCTGCAGAAAGTTACGTGCAAAATGAAGGCAAGCAGGAAGAAGTTTAAGCGCAGCTCGGCTGCCACTGGAATTTATAAACAACAGCCGGAAGATCCGGCGGAGAAAGCGAGAAAAAAGTGAAGCTGCTAAAGGTTCAAAAGAAAGTTCTAAGCATCGCCCTAACAAACATATTAACGGCAGGCTTGTTATGCGGAACTGCCAGCGCGCATTCAGGCCACGATCATGGAACATCCAAGGGAGTCCAAGCCCAAAAAGGTGGAGTGATCAAGTCCCTCGAGCACACTCATGTTGAGCTTGTAGCAAAGGGAAAAGATCTTAAAGTCTATCTTTTCAATAAAGACGACAAGGCACTCGACGCCTTGGATGTGGCTCCATTTACGGTGACTGCTAAAGCGGAGCTGCCTCGAACAAAAAAATCCGAGAACGTTGAATTAAAAGCCATGGGGAAACATTTGGAAGGCACTTTTGATGCGAAGGGTTCTCATCGCTATACTTTGCATCTAACCGTCAAGGATCCCAAAGCAGACCATGAAGACACTCTAAAATTTACCGTTGAACCAGGAAAGTAGGAACTATTTATGAACTCCAGGCTGGTGAGATTTTTTCTGAGCTTCGCTTTTACTTTGGCTGTAAATATTGTTACTTTGGCAGTGTCCACTTTGGCTGTGACTGCTTTGTCGGCCAAACCTGCTCGGGCAGAATCCCTTCAAATAACTTTTGAAGGCCTCAAAGGGCTGCTCGAGGCAAAGAATAGCAAGCTTGAAGCCTCAAAGCTTGAAGTCGACGCAGCTGCAAAGCGAGAAGGTTACCTGCATCGATCCTTCCTTCCCAGTTTGGAAATCTATGGAAAGCAAGAAAGCTTTAGGTTAGGAAGTGCTCCGCAAAAAAGTTCACCCGGTTACGGGGCCGAACTGAAGCTTAATTTTTTCAATGGAGGCCGGGACCGCTTGGAATCCGAAGTGCGCACCCTAACGAAAGAAAAGAGGGGCTATCAATACCAGCGAGTGCTTTCAGAAGAACTAGCCAAGGCGCGAATCCATTTTTGGGAGATTTTGGCGCTGCAGGAAAAAATTGAGCTATTAGAAAACGCACTCAGCATAAACGCAGAAATTCTAAAATCTGCAGAGAAAAGAATTCGCAGTGGCGTTGCCACCGAATCCGACCGCATGGAATTTCAAATGAAAGCTGTGGATCTGGGCCGCAAATTATCCGAAGCAAAACTCAATCTTCAAAGCCAAAAAGGGGAGATCGCCGTTCTGCTTCAGCTGGATTCGATTGAGGATTTGAACTTTCCTCAAAAACTCAGCCATCAACATGATTTTGAACAACTTCTTAAACACACCTCGAAGGATCACGATTTTCTGACAAAAGAAATGGAAATTCACGCGAAAGCAACACAGCTATCGGCAGATTCGCAGAACCGTGCCTGGTGGCCCAAGCTTGATGCCTTCGCAATGTTGAATCAGTGGAATGAGCGAGAGAAAGATGGCCCCGCTGCCTCAGACCGATTCGAAACTGTTTTGGGCCTTAAAGTTTCAATGAATTTTTCCGCAGGACTTGAAGCTCGGAACGAAGCTGCCGCCTTAGCGAAGGAAGCCGCCGGCTTTGAAAAAATGGTTCACCAGCAGAAACGCGAGCTAGAGATTCATTTACAGAATGAGCTTTCAGAGCTGCGTCTTCGTCATGATCAGATCCACGAATCCGAAGAAAATATCCTGCGCGCAGAAAAATACTATAAAATCACTCAGTCGGAATACAGTCGTGGTGTGAAAAACTCGCCCGATGTCCTTGGCGCCTCAGAAAAACTTTTCGATACGAAGCTGATGCGCATTGAAACCCTTCGCGACTTTCAGATCGCAAAGGCTCACGTCCTCCAAAAGGCACCTCCTAACATTTCGGGACTCGGCGCGGCAGGAGATTAGCGTTGCTAGGAACATCCTTAGGTCTTGCCTATGTCCTTGCGATATTGGCAGCCGGGATAGTGAATCGAAGCAATGAGTTGATAAGCTTTTGTCAGCGCTTCGTTCCGAGTCGCTCCAAAACCCATGGCATTGAGCACGCGGCCACCGGAGGCAATCCACTGGCCCGATTGATTTTTCTCGACACCGGCACCGATCCAATAGGCCTCATTAGAAACTGTTTGAAGTCGTCCCTCAATCACACCGCCCTTGAGGGGTTGATCGGGATAACCAGGGGCTGCAACAACCACACAGGCGGCGTGTGTGTCATTGTGACAATCGAGAGACTGCAGTTTTCCCTCTGCCACAGACAAACAGATCTCAAAAAAATCGCTTTTCAAAAGTGGAAGTATCGATTGAGTCTCGGGATCGCCAAAGCGACAATTAATTTCCAACACACTTGGGCCTTGAGGAGTCATCATCAATCCAAAAAACAAAACACCCCGATAATCAATTTGCTTTTGCTCCAAGGCTCTTACCGTTGGTTGAACAATTCGTGAATCGATATCGGACATAATCTCGACAGATATTGGCAGTGGCGCAATGGTTCCCATCCCGCCCGTGTTTGGTCCAAGTCCGCCTTCCAATAAACGCTTGTGATCTTGCGCTAGCGGAAGAATTCGATATTCACGCGCATTCGTCAGCACCAGCAAAGAACATTCATAGCCTGAAAGAAATTCTTCAAACACTGCGGTCGCCGAAGCTTCGCCAAACTGCTTTTGTTCAAAAAACTGCCGAGCATTTTGCAAAAGCTCGGTTTCTGTTTCGCAGATCACAACGCCCTTACCCCCAGCAAGACCATCGGCCTTCAGAACAAAGGGCGAACGCCAGCCACTCCCCGCGCGAAGGGCCTCTTCAACTTCCTGAACGGTCGAAACTTTCTTATAGCGAGCCGTCGGCACACCCGCCTGCACTAAAAATTCTTTGCAAAAGTTTTTCGAAGCTTCGAGCTTTGCACCTTCAGCTGAAGGTCCAAAAACTTTCACACCGATTTCGCGCAGCTGATCTGCGAGTCCTTGCACCAGCGGATCCTCAGGACCGACGAAAACAAGATCTGGCTTGAGCATCTGCGTGAGTTTTAGAATAGCCGGAAGATCACTTGCTTTCACAGCTGGGTGGCAATGAGCCTCCTCTGCAATCAAGGCATTCCCAGGTGCACAATGAATTTCCTTAACTTGTTTAGATTCTCTAAATTTTTTGACGACGGCATGTTCACGTCCGCCAGATCCAATCACCAATATTTTCACGTTCGGCCTCCGCAATGAAATCTAGATTCTCTGAGCTCTCAACAAGCGATCGGCCTTTTCAAAATTTTCAGGAGCCACATAGAGGCGATCAATGATGCGTGCCCCTTCGTACTTTTGAAAAATCTCTGTGGACTGATCGATTGGAATCGGCCGGTCCCATTTGTCGTACTGATCAAGAACATAAATTGGCGCGGTCCGATCTTCCGGATTTCCAGCATGATATTTTGAAAGTCTTGTTTGCGAGCCCGCCGAAATAACTTCGATGCCTTCGTTCCGCAGCAGATCTGCCATGCGAGCGGCGCGATGGCTTTCGCCGCTGTTATGTAGTTCAATTAAGACACGAAAGGGAGTTCGCTGAGCGATTCGCTGGGCCCAAGGATTTTTTGAGGAGGCCAGATGTTCGAAAAGTCGATAGTCATTGTAGCGTGTGTATTCGTTGATATCGGCCGGAAGATGAAACTTGCAGTCCGGCGATGTCAGGTAAAGGTTCAGCATCTCTTCGTAGATGATGCTCTTGTGATGGAAATAAACCATCAGGTGCATGTGATGCCGAGAAATCATGAAATCATCAAAAGTGTAAAGGGCTCGGCGATTCAAAGCTAAATAAGCTTTGTTGTCTTGGACATGGCAAGTGAAATTACTGAGCAGCCAATGATGATCGATCTTTCCATAATTAGTTCCGCAAAAATAGGAGTCTCTTTCTAGATAGTCCAAACGATCACAATCGATTTCCGAACTCACTAGCTGGCTCAGGAGTGGTCGAAAATCAATTCCCTGATCTATAAAAATTCCATCTCTGTTTTCCAGGGACTTATCCACGAGGCAAGCAATGTGCTCCGGCAAAATATCTGAGAAGCTTTGCTCCAGCAGTTTTGAAAGCGGCGAATCCGTCAAATACTTAATGGTGTAATCTTCGTGGTTGGCGCGACTTTCGGAAGTTTCGTTAAAAGCTTTCTGGACGCGGGGCTTTTGCCGATTTTTGTAAATCTCGATTTTCAAATCTTCGCGCAAAGGCATGACCTCTTCCGTCGTGTGACTGAGGGGGCCATGACCCACATCGTGAAGAAGGGCGCTGAGTCTTAAAATTTGCCGAAACCTGCGGCGGACTGCATCCGTTGAAAAGGGTCTATTCTTAGCAATTTGGTCAAACGCCAGCCCTGCCAGGTGGCAGACTCCCAAAGAGTGCAGATAACGATTGTGAGTCCCCCCGGGAAAACTGAACTCCGCAAAGCCTAACTGCTTGATTGCACGAAGCCTCTGGAATTCAGGGGAATCGATGATGGTCGCTTCAGCATTTGAAAGTTCAATTGTGCCATGCACAGGATCTCGGATTTCCATAGGTGCTTGGCAAACTACTTTGACTTGGCTCTAAACGACAAGGCAATAATTAGAGTATGAAACAGTATCTTCAGCTTCTAAAACACGTTCTCGATGAAGGCTTTCCAAAAGACGATCGCACTGGAACTGGAACCCTCAGCGTATTCGGCTATCAGATGCGCTTTGATCTGAATGAGGGCTTCCCCCTGGTCACCACCAAAAAAGTTCACCTGCGATCGATTATCCACGAATTATTATGGTTTTTGAAAGGTGATACGAACATTAAGTATTTGAAAGAAAATAAGGTTTCTATTTGGGATGAGTGGGCCGATGAAAATGGCGATCTCGGTCCTGTCTACGGCAAACAGTGGAGGTCCTGGCAGACTCCGGATGGCCGGCAGATCGATCAAATCAGCCGCGTGGTTGAGAATATAAAAAACAATCCGGATTCACGGCGACTGTTGGTCGTAGCTTACAATCCCGGTGAAGTGGAAAATATGGCGCTTCCGCCCTGCCACGCCTTCTTTCAGTTTTATGTATCGAATGGAAAACTCAGCTGCCAGCTTTATCAAAGAAGTGCGGATATTTTTTTGGGAGTTCCCTTCAATATCGCAAGCTATGCCCTTCTCACACATATGATGGCGCAAGTGACTGGTCTAGGCGTCGGTGAATTTATTCATACTCTTGGCGATGCCCATCTGTATTCCAATCATTTGGAGCAAGCCCGCTTGCAGCTCACTCGCTCGCCGCTACCTTTGCCAATACTCAAACTCAATCCAGCCATAAAACATATTTTTGATTTTAAATTCGAAGACATTGAAATTGTTGGCTATGAAGCTCATCCTTCAATCAAAGCTGAGATCGCTGTATGATCTTGAGTGCCATTGCAGCGATGGCCAGGAATCGAGTGATCGGCAAAGACAACAAGCTGCCCTGGCACTTGCCTGCTGACATGAAATTTTTCCGCGAGAAAACTCAGGGCAAGATTATGATCATGGGCCGAAAGACTTTTGAATCTTTCGACAAACCTCTGCCTAAGAGGTTTCATATTGTGATTTCTCGTGGCGCACCGACTCGACCAGCATCCGATTTAGTACATTGGGTGCAGTCTCTGAATGAGGCCATCGCTTTTGCTGCAAGCATTAAAGATCAATATCCAGAGGAAGTCTTTGTGATTGGCGGCGGAGAAATTTATTCTGCATCAATGAACGTGATCGACCGACTTTATCTCACTGTCATTGAACAGGATTTTGTGGGCGACACTCAATTTCCAATCTTTGACGAATCAAGATTCGATCTTTGCATTGAGGGCGAGGGCACAGACCCCCTCCCCTTTACTTTTCGACGCTATGACCGCCGTATCGAAAGCTAATCGCTCACAAGCTTTTGCCAGCGGATTACTTCGTTGGACCTGATCGAATCGCTTTTGGGCAGGTGACAAACTTATCTTTTGTAAAATCGCTGCCATAGGCGTCGGTATTGAAACTAAAAATTGCAACTGCGCCTCGGCCTTTTAAAGCCAACATCGCTTTATCCACTGCTGCTTTCTGCTTGGAGCTGTTCGCTTCAAAGATATGAAAGGGCGCTATAAAGTCAGCATCTCTAAGGTTCGGTGCCACCTGATTTTTGATCTGATAAACTTCGCTGGCAGAAATGTTCTTCAGCACCAACCGACAATGAATTTGCTGGTTATCATACATCCTCTTAATCTTTTTCAAAAGGGGAACCATAGGCACATTGACGTTGTTATTCAAATTATCGATTTCGCAATAGTCGATGCCATAGCGTCCTGAAAGTTTCAGTTGCTGAAATGTATAGGGTTCCCAACGCTTGAGAGCAGAATTTTCTGTGTTCGGAGCATTTTTCGCATTGAAGCTGTTGTGCATGCGCCGGCAGCGACCTCTTTCACCATCATCTTTTCCGCCCGTGTCACCGCAAGGTCCTTCAAGATATGCGAAAGTTTCAAGTCCTCTCGCTTTGGCAGTCGCGACTCGATCGATGAATTGACGAGTGAAGGGTGGATTCATAACAGCTTGCCCATCCGTTGCATTCCCGCCCCAAACTATTTTGGATCCCTTACTAGGAACGGAAGGCAAGTAGTCCGCGTGAAAGCGCAAGCTGCTCCAGCCACAGTCTTGGTCCTTATTCTGTTGAGCTTGAGCATTGACACTGGTCACAATTGATAAAAGCGAAAAAAAAGACAGCGAGCCAACAATTACATTCTTCTTAAGCTGTTTGAAGGGTGACATCATGAACCTCCATATGTCTGATGTGACCGTCTTTATACACCTCTTAATTCGATTTTGTTTCGTCCATCTTTTTATTTGTAAAGGATCTCGGCCCTGTCGAATTCTTTGTCATGGACCTCTGCGCACAGAACTGCCGAGAATGGTTCGCCCTCAGCACTGAGCTTGTAAAAATTTTCTAGAAATCACGACCAACAGAGCTTTCCATGTAAAAATCTCAGGACTTTCCCCTTGGCGATCCAAACCCTTCGTCTTGTTTTCCCCTCCCAAAGCCCAGCAACGCACCCTGTCCCGATTTGTTAGGAGGTGCCTTTTGGCTAGATTTTCTCAAAAAGAGATCGTCTCACTTTAGGAATTTCAAATACTGCCGAGAAGAAGAGTGTGATTGCCCATTGAACCAAAACGGTTCACCCAGTTTCAGGGATTGAGACTGGCGGACTTCAGGGAGGAGGACTTATGGGTTTACGTATTAATACAAATACGTCGTCCCTCAACGCTCAACGGGTTTTGTGGAATACAAAACTGTCGCTCGATAAGAGCATGGAAAAGTTGGCGTCGGGATACCGTATCAACCGGGCCGGTGATGATGCCGCAGGCTTAGCGATCAGTGAAAATCTGAAAGCTCAAGTCCGAGGACTCAAGCAGGCTGCTAGAAATGCCAACGATGGTATTTCACTAGTTCAAGTGGCGGAGGGCGCGATGAATGAGCTCTCGCAGATCTTAGTAAGATTGCGGGAACTTTCAGTCCAAGCGGCTTCAGACACGATTGGTCCTGTCGAACGACAGTTCCTGAACGTGGAATATGATCAGCTGGTTTCGGAGATCGACCGTATCGCAGATTCCACCGAGTTCAATGGAACTCAGCTTCTTGCGGGTGTCGGATCGATTATGGATTTCCAAATCGGAATCCGCAATAATCCAGAAATAGATCGAATTTCATTCGACTCATCGAAAGCAGATGCGAACTCGGCAGCCTTGGGGGTTAACTTAACCTCGGTGGCCGATAAGGCCTCTGCGCAAAACGCCCTCACCGCCATCGATCAGGCGATCATGAGTGTGTCCGCGATGCGAGCCGATTTTGGAGCACTTCAAAATCGTCTTTCTACAACGGTGTCGAATATTCAGAACTCAGTGGAAAATATGTCGGCTGCGAATTCGCGGATCCGAGATGTTGACATCGCTGAAGAAACTTCTGAGATGACTCGAAGTAACATATTATTACAAGCCGGTACCTCAGTTCTTGCTCAGGCCAACCAGTCCGCAAATGTTGCACTTGGCCTCCTGAATAAGACATTCGGTGGATAAGTTAACAGGAGTTAACGAAATTCATCGAACGTCCTCGGTCTAGGGTCTTTAACTAATTTACCCCCCGAGCGTTCGGCAAGGCATAGAAGCTGAAGTCTGAACTGTTTCCTGCGCGTGCGAGCTCTCTTTTTTAATCGAGGGAGAGCTCCACATTTTTGGGAAATATTATGACTGAATTACCTTGCTTGAGTGAGACTAAAAATTTGTGATTGCACAACTTTTCGTAATTAACCGCGAATGACCTGTGCCACCCTGTCGCATTGCTTTGCGATACTATTAAATTAGTAAGAATAGACTACCAAGAAGATTCTTCGACTGACATTTGCTGCACTAGTCGCAATCAGTTTATGGCTGCATCCCACGTCAGACCATCAGCATTTCGTCCAAATCTAAATTTCAAAAAAACAATTTCTGTTCGTTGCGGCAAAACTAGACTCAAGGATTTCGACACTCCTCCGAACAATATTTCAACAGAAGGAAGCAGAACGCATCCTTAATTCGACGGGCTTAAACAAAAGTCTGTAGCCAAATGGATGGCTGATCATCAGGGAAGATGAGCGATACAAGGAGGAATTCATGGGACTTCGTATTGCTACGAATGTAGCTTCCCTGAACGCGCAAAAAACTTTGGGTATCAACCGGCGAGGACTGGACACCGCTTTGGCGCGGTTGGCTTCAGGAAATCGCATCAACCAAGCATCCGACGACGCTGCAGGATTAGCCATCAGTGAGAACTTAAAAGGTCTCATTCGGGGCTATCGACAAGCGAATCGCAATGCGAACGATGGCATCTCCCTCGTACAAGTGGCTGAGGGAAGTTTGAACGAAGTCTCCACGATGCTGATTCGACTTCGAGAACTTTCCGTTCAAGCCGCCTCTGACACCATCGGCGATACAGAACGTCGATTCCTTGATGTCGAATATCAACAGCTTAAATCAGAGATCCAAAGGATTTCCGAAAACACCAATTTTAATGGTTACGATCTTCTCAATGGAACTGGCGGCGTCATCGACATTCAGGTCGGTGTCCACAATGACCCCTTCAAAGATCGAATTTCTTTCAACGCCGCAGCCGCAAATTCCACCCTAGAGGCCCTTGGAATCACGGGTGAAACCATAGCCCTCAAAGAGTCCGCACAAGTGAGTCTTTCAAGATTGGATGAATCGCTTTCTTCAATCAATGCAATCCGAGCAAACTTTGGAGCCCTTCAAAATCGACTGGTTTCGACCTCTCAGAATTTGTTGGTTGCTGATGAGAATTTCTCGGCTGCAAATTCTCGAATCCGAGATGCTGACATTGCTGCAGAAACCGCGGAACTCACACAGAAGAATATTCTGCTGCAAGCAGGGATTTCGGTCCTCGGCCAGGCAAACAATGTTCAACAGATGGCACTGAAACTACTGGGCTAGGGTTAATTTAAAATTATCGACTATTGAATAGCAGTGATCAAACTTAGAAAGACCAGCTCATCCGCAGCTGGCTTTCTTTTTTGGCGGGACCTTCAGAATGCACGACAGATATTTTTTGGCGTTCGCTGAGCTTTTCCGACACTTCCAAATCCATCGTTGAAAAACGAAGATTGTAAATCAACTCCACGCGCGCAATTCCTTGGTACTCGACTCTTGCGGTGGTTTGAAAAGCCTGAATATTAAAGTTGAACTTATGCTCTCGAGCCTCAGGCCCTGAAGCCTTTATGACAACTTCTTGCTTTACAGTTTTTTCAACTTCCGTGGCCGCCTGCCCTAGGGCACTGCCTCTAAATTCAGGTGAATTGAACAATGTGGAAAGGCTATGGTCCGCAACTTTTGTCATCACATGCTGTGACTTTTCTGTAGGATCCAAATCTCGAGTTGGAGTCAGATCCAAAGGGATGTAAGCCGATGGATCCGCAAAGGCGCTCTTGGGTTCAGGAATGAACGCCCGTGCCGGAGCGGGCACAAAGCGACCTTCCCCAAAATGCCGAGAGGGCTTTGCAATAGCAGCAAGTCCACGCTCGATGGATGAGGGCATTCTTTGGGACTGTGCCTCTATTGATTGACTGAAGGATTGACTGAAAACTGTCTCAAAATCCGACAGACCAAAGAAAGCGACCATGACACTCAAGAGTACCCCGCCCAATACAGTATATTTAAAAACGAATATCTTTGGTCCCATTGAGATCTAAACTATTCAATTCAGGGGCCATCCGCCCCAATCAGAAGCACCCGCATTTGGCATTTTCTTAGGTCAAAGTGCCCGTCAGATCTGTTTCAACTGATCAGAGGTTATACAGCTTTAAAGTTGAAATTCTGCTCCACTGGCCTTTTGGAATACATTGCTATTGCCTCTTGAAGCAGAGCGAAGGTAACTTATCTCAAATTGTGTTCACTGCAAATGCAACATCATCGGAGCCTTAATCCATGCGATCTTCTGTAACCGCCTCAAGATATATTTTTTCTTTGCTCGCCCTCACCCTCCTAAATATCACCACTCTAGCACTCACCTCTTGTTCGACAATGGATAGAAAGGACAAAGCGTCCACGATGAATCAAGAAGATCCTTACCTTTGGCTGGAAGAAGTCGAATCAGAAAAAGCTTTGAGTTTCGCAAAAGCAGAAAACGAAAAAACCATTCACGCCTTAAAAAATCATCCCTTGTTTGCTGATATCGAAAAATCAACGCGGGAGATCTTGCTATCCCCGGCCCGCCTCCCGAATCTCAACTTTTACGATGGCAAATATGTATATAATTTTTGGCAAGACGATAAAAATGTTCGAGGCCTCTGGCGCCGAACCTCCTTGAAAGAACTCAAATCAAAAGCTCCCTCCTGGGAACCTGTTTTGGATTTAGACCTTTTGGCAAAAAGTGAAAATGAAAATTGGGTGTGGAAGGGCTCCGCCTGCCTTCAACCAGAAAGAGATCGCTGCCTGATTTCACTGTCCCGCGGAGGCAAAGATGCTGTCGCACTGAGGGAATTTAGCCTCAAGACAAAGAACTTTGTCCCCGACGGCTTTCGCATCGAAGAAGCAAAGAACTTTTTTTCTTGGGTCGACAAAGATCATATTTTTATTGGCAGCGACTACGGACCAGAATCTCAATCTTCTGCAGGTTACCCATTAGAAATTAGGCTGCTGAAGCGCGGTCAAAAACTTGCCGAAGCGAAAGCAGTTTTCAAAGCAGAAAAGTCAGATATTTGGGCTTACAGTTTTACGGACTGGGATCAGAATAAGATTCACCGCTTTCACCAAAGGGCTGTCGGTTTTTTTGAAAAGAAAACTTTTTTTCAAAGCGAATCAGGATCCCTGACGGAACTGCCTTTTCCCTTAGACAGTGAATTCGTGGGAGTTTTCCAAGGCAAAGCTTTGGCCATAATAACAAAAACTTGGGCACTAGAAAAAAATCCAATTCAGCCGGGTACTTTGGTTGCACTGCCCCTTTCAAAAATCATCGATGGAACATGGAATTCAAAAGATCTTGAAAAAGTCTTTACAGCAACAAATGGCCGCTTCCTGCAAAGGTTCGGAGTCTCCACAGGCCAGGCTCACCTCTATCTTTCCGTGATCGATCAAGTCCAAGGCAAAATTTTAGAGCTTAAACCAGGAAAGAATAGTTGGTCAGAACGGGAAGTTGAGTTTGGAAAGTTTGGCTCCACCAGCTTGCAGTTGGTCGATCAATATTCATCGATACTGGTTGCTAGCTATGAGGATTTCTTGAATCCGACCAGTCTCTACGAGGGAAAACAGGGCTCCAAAGAAATTAAAAAACTCATTTCGGCTCCTCGTTGGTTTGATCCTAAAAAAATGGAAGTGCTCCAGCTTTGGGCGAACAGTAAAGATCAAACAAAAGTCCCATATTATTTGATTCAGCGAAAAGCGACTCCAAAGAATGGGAAAAGCCCCACCTACCTTTACGCCTATGGTGGTTTTGGCTCTAGCGAATTGCCCTTTTATTTGAACTCAATTGGAAAGGATTGGGTGGCAAAAGGCGGAATTTTTGTTTTGGCAAACATTCGCGGCGGCGGCGAGTTCGGGCCCGATTGGCACAACGCTGCCAAATTGGAAAATAAGCAGAGATCCTACGATGACTTTATTGCGGTGGCTGAAGATCTTATCCAATTGGGCTATACTTCCCCTTCCCACTTAGGAATTGGCGGCGGCAGCAACGGTGGACTGCTTGTTGGTGCGGCTGTGACTCAAAGGCCAGACTTATTTGGCGCTGTCTTTTGCGATGTGCCACTTTTAGACATGCTTCGCTATCATTTGTTGCTCGCGGGCAGCAGCTGGATTGGGGAATACGGGGATCCAAGAGATCCTCGGATGAATGCCATCATCAAAAAATATTCACCCTACCAAAATGTGAAACCGAATTTGCGATATCCACGAATTTTTATTTCTACCAGTACAAAAGATGACCGCGTTCACCCAGGACATGCTCGGAAAATGGTGGCGCGCCTTCGTGAATATGGCCACGACCTATATTATTATGAAAATATGGAAGGCGGACATGCAGGAACTGCGAATATTGAACAGCGCATTTTTAAATCAACACTTCGTCTTGTTTATTTTTGGAAGGAGCTTACTCCTCAAGAATATAAAGGTGGGGATTCCGAGGTACGTCGTTGAGGCGCACTTCATAGTGCAAATGGGGTGAAGTGGATCGCCCTGTGCTTCCCACAGAACCCACGACATCCCAGCGCGAGACTTTTTGCCCAACTTGAACATAGATTTGGGAAAGATGACCAAAGCGCGTGGTGATTCCATAACCATGATCCAAAGTAATCAGCTTCCCATAGCCGTCATCAAATCCAGTGTATGACACCATTGCATCCCCTGGTGCGTAGACTGGAGAACCCAAAGAAGCCGCAATATCCAAGCCCGCATGCATCGAAGGTTTGCCTGTAAACGGAGACACTCGATAACCAAATTTCGATGAGTACCAACCTTTCGCAGGACGGATATTTGGAGTCGACGCGAGCAAGGATTGTCTTTCTGAAAGGGTTTCCCAAAGATCGAGAACACTTTGTTCCCGGAGCTGAGTATCTTGAATGGCTCGATCAATTCGAATGGCCAAGGTTCGATAGTCTTTACCGGCTGTGACCGCCAACTCACCGGACTGTTCGTCGACCATACTTTTTTGAGCTTCATTCATATCGCCCGCTTCAAATTCCTGAACCGTTGGTCGCTTTTCCATAGGTTGGTCATATTCTTGAACGCTCGCGTTCGCCTGAGGAGCCGCACCCATTGCTAGCTGCAGAGAACGATCCTCTTGATCCAGATTCGTGATCAAGCGCAATTTGGTGGTGAAGGTTTTGACTCGCTCCAAACCATTTTCCAAAGCTGTGACTTTGCCTTCCACAATTTGAAACTGCTTCAACAGTTGGGCGTTTTCCACTCTAAGTCTTTTATTTTCAATGGACTGAGCCAAAAGGCCTGTATAGTCAACGATGCCTGCAAGAACAGCAAGAGCTGTCGCTGCAAAAAGCCCCCCAGCAAGCTTAAGCCAGAGGGTCGAAACCACTACTTTTCGAGTGGGTTCATCGTCATTGCGAACTACAAATATGGTGAGCTTCTTTTTTTCCAAATCAAATTGATGTTAATAAGGGAACATCAATTGAGCAAACCCTAAAACCGATCAAAAACACAAATAGAGGACAGTGACATTGTCATCACCGCCATTGGCAAGGGCCTCTTGAATCAAGTGATTCACGGCCTGATCCTGCGTAGAGGCACAAAGGATTTCTTGAATGCGGCGATCGGTGACTAAACCCGACAATCCGTCTGAACAAAGCATAAAACAATCGCCTTTTTGGACAGTGCGCTCGAGGACATCGATGACCACCTCTTTTTCAAAGCCGACACTTCGCGTGATCACATTCCTACCAACAAATTGTCGCACTTGGTCTTCTCGAATGAGGCCTGCCCGCAGTTGCTCATTCACCAAAGAGTGATCCTCAGTCAGTTGCCAAAGATAAGGCTTTCGAAATAAGTAAGCTCGCGAATCCCCAACATTTCCAATAAATATGCTGCTCCCCATGGTGTAGGCACACACCATTGTCGTTCCCATCCCGGCAAGTCGAGGATTTTCTTGTTCGGCCATTTCGAAAATCCGCCGACTGGATTCCTGATAAACCAGGGCCAACAAATCTCGTGAATCCCGCATGGAGCGCCGGTATTGCTCGACAACCTCTTCCGCCGTTTTCACAGCCAAAGACGAAGCGACCTCGCCGCCCAAATGCCCACCCATTCCGTCTGCCACGACGTAAAGACCTAAGTCTTGATTGACTAGAAAGGAGTCCTGATTCGAATCACGCCGAAGTCCAGTGTCCGTGCGGCACCAGACTTGCGCTTGTTGTTGATCTAGCGAAGACATGACATGAGCATAACTTTTATTAATGGACACAGACAACTGTATCTCGACTTATTAGCCCGCCTTTTCGGTGGTAATTAAAAAATTATTCTCATGTCCTGTTCAGTTTTTGCCCGGATCGCCGACAAGAGCTTATGCGGGTGGGTGCTGATTTGGGGTCGAAAAAGCAGGCAAAAAATATCAATTCTGAGAAACCGAGTCGGTCTCCAGCACATATGTGGGCTGCGGGTCTGTCTTTGATCGCTCATGCCTTTATGTGGGGCTCATTGAAGTTCGTGAATCTTCCGAAACAGAATCCCGAAGACAGCATTGTGCAGCTTGAACTGATCTCGGAGCCCGATGCGCCGGCTCCGACGCAAGACGTGCAGGAAAACCAAGAAAAGCTGGAGCCTCGACAAAAGAAATTGGTCATGCTGGATCAACAGGTTGTAGATCAAGATGACCGTCAGCTGAATGACGAAGTCGACGAGAAAACGAAATTTTTAGGAAAGCACAATCAGAAAGTGATCAAACAAAGCGTCGCCGAGAAGCGAGGCACTTTCAAAAATCTACAAGAAAATAAAAAGCCTCTCGCAGCAACGGCACCAGAACCTCCTCAATTGGTCGCAGCGAATCACGCCCTTCATAAATTTCAACCTTCCTTTGATCTGGCAGGTGCCATTCAAGCTCGGGAAGAACGAGAACGCACTTTGAATGATCAAGAATTTTCAGGACCTCGCCAGGTGAACCTTAAAACTCCAACACAAAATAACCGTCAACCTGCCGAAGATCCCACCGAAAAGGATCCTGGCGAAGCCAGCCAGACTCTGGATTACATCAAAGAAATCGATCCAGGACTGGAGACGGCTCTCTCGACCAAAGAATTCGTGTTTCACGGTTACTACACACGTATTCGCCGCCAATTGGAGCAATACTGGAATCCCAAAGTAAAAAGCAAAATTGTTGAATGGAGCCGCAAAGGCCGTTCCATTGCCTCCTCTGAAGACAAAGTGACCAAATGTTTGATCACTTTGGATAAGAAAGGCAACGTTCTGAGCGTTAAAATCATCGGCGATTCCGGTTGGAAAGAACTGGACGAAATTGCTGTTGAAGCTTTCCGGTCTGCCGCACCATTTCCCAACCCGCCTGAAGGTATGGCCGAATCAGACGGGACCATCCAAATCCGCTGGGATTTCATTCTTGAGGCATAGGCCTTTCTCAGATACATCTGGAACCTGACCCACAATCTGACTTCCATTTGGAGGGCTCATGGCCAAAGCAGAACGCAATTTCGAAGTTCTTGATAGCATCGCTCGTCGGGCTCATTACTTAGCAACGCAAATGATCTATCAGGCCAATCACCGAGACGATAAAGAAAAAGGCGACCCTAAAGTGGGAGGCCACGTTTCCGCCAGCGCATCCGCGCTTCATTTGTTGGGAGCCCTTCACCTCGTCGTACGACAAGGCTATGATATGATCGCAAATAAACCCCATGCTTCGCCCACGGATCATGCCTACAATTATTTGTTGGATTTATTTCTCACTCAAGATGGCCAGAAATTGAGTTATGAGCAATCCACTCTGGCCATGAATCATCTGCGTAAATTTTCACAAAATGGCGAGCCCGTCTTTCAAAGTTATCATTCTGCACTGGACCCCGATGGTTATCAGTTTTTCCCAAGTGGAACTGTTGGCATTCCCCCAGTGAGCGCAGGCTACCTGGCCCTCGCCTATCGTTTTGCTCGCGAGCATAATTATGAAGTTCCCCCTGCCCATTTTTGGGCGATCACAGGCGATTCAGAGTTCCGTGAAGGTTCTATGTACGAAGCCATCCCCGATTTTGCAGAACGTGAAATTGGCAACTTAACCTGGATCGTCGATTACAATCGCCAATCTTTGGACGGTCATCGCATCACCAATAAAACCATTATGAACGGTACCGATGCCGTGCGGATCGAACGAACCATGGTCGCCAATGGCTGGGAGGTCATTCAGCTGCGCCATGGTCGCAAACGAAAAGCGCTGTTTAACAAACCCGACGGCAAATTATTTCAGAAATTTCTCGAAGAAGAACTTGAGGATTTTGAATTTCAAGCCCTTCTGCTGGTGAATGATTTTAAAGCTTTGAAAAAGGGAATGGCCAAGGAGCACCCTCAGCTCAAAAAATTTCTTGAAGGAATTTCTGAGATCGAATTGATGGAGGGTTTGAAGGATCTTGGCGGACATGACTTTGAAGGCATCGTTGAAGCTTTGGAGGCCTCGAAAAAATCCACACGACGGCCCACAATCATTATTGCCCACACCCTCAAAGGTTGGGGCTTAAAAATGGCGGCCGCACCTGGAAACCATTCTGCCCTAGTCAATGAAGACGAAATGGAAAGCCTTCGCGCCAAACAGGGTCTTTCTGGGAATACTCTTTTCGCGCGCTTTGAAGATGGAACTACTGAAGGTCAATTTTTAAAAAAACGAGGCCAGGAACTTCTGCAGCAACATCAAGAAGTGGTTGAGCTAAAAAATAAGAATAGAAAATATTTCGAAAATTTGGTCGAGACTCGGGGAGGCATCCCCGTTTCCTTCGACATCAATACCAAAATGGCAAGCTACCCTCACACACAGTGGATGCTGGGACAATTGACCGCGAAGCTGACAAGGATTGCGAACACTCCCATCGAAGGCTCCGCTGCGACGGCCGATAAAGCAGGAAAGGCCCTTTCTGATTCAGAAAAATCTTGGAAACTTCCGGGCGAACTTTTTGTCAGCATGGCACCAGACGTAGGTACTTCGACAAATTTGAACCCGGCGATGGATGGGAAAATTTTTGGTGCCCCCGTCGTTGTGGATTACGAAGCTGATCTTGGTGTGAAAGACACTAAATTACCCGACCTCGTACCTGGTGAAGAAGTTTCAGATCGCTTTCTTCGATTCGAAATTGCTGAAGGCAATGTGATGTCTTGTGTTGGATCATTCGGGAAAATTCGAGACCTCACCGGTGTGCCACTGATTCCTTTAATGACTGTCTATGATTTCTTTATCAAGCGCGCATTGGATCAATATTTTTATAATCTCTACTGGAAATCGAACTTCATCCTCGTGGGAACTCCTTCAGGGGTCACGCTTTCCCCAGAAGGCGCTCAGCATGGCTGGAAGTCTGATATTCAGATCCCCAATCAAATCACTTGGGAACCCTTCTTTTGCCAAGAATTGGATTGGATCGTGGCTGACAGCATTCGTCGGCATCTGACTTACCAAAACGACGGCCGAAATGGGGTCCTCATCCGGGGTGTCACTCGCGGAGTCGAGCAGCGGGATTTGCTGACTTTCCTAAAACGCCAGGCTCGATTCAAAATTGGCCTCACCTCCAAACTTTGCCGTGCGGAATTTCCAATGGAAGGTGCAGCCGTTGAATCGGATTTGAGCACTCAAGCTGAAGCAGAAATCTTCACGATTCTTCGGGAGGAAGTGCTTCAAGGTGGTTACTACTTGATCGACTACCGTGGCTATGCTGGCTATGAACCCGGCGACAATGTGGTACAAATTTTCTCGATGGGTTCGCCAACAACTGAAGCCATTAAAGCTTCCGAGGCGCTGCTGGCCCGTGGAATTTACGCCAACGTCATCGTAGTGACTTCATCAGATTTGATGTGCGGAATTCAGGCTCATCAAAATGACTATGAATATATGAAAAAATATTTAGGGGTGACTAATTCCCTCTTCCTCAACCAAACTAGAACTGAAGTTCAATCCGGTCCAGAATTGGCAACCCTCTCCGGTCGCCGCGTTCCTATTGTTAGTGTTCACGACGGCGAGGCAGGTTTACTGGATAATTTGGGTTCGATTATTGGGGTTAAGCAGGAAAGTCTGGCAGTTCGCAAACATTCTAAGGTGGGTCGCCCAAAAGACATCTACGCCTATCATCACATTGATGCCGAATCGATTGTTGAAGCCTGTGGAAAAGCATTGGCAGAGACCGCCCTGGAAGAAGTTGTGGTATCGAGTTCTCTTCTTCAGACAACTTCGGAGTCCAAAACCTCTGCCACCGATTGGAGAGACCTTTGGCCAACGAAGACTCAGGCACAGCATTAGTGAACTTCGAGGCTCTCTCCTACGAGGGAGTCTTCTTCAGGGCGGGCAAGCGTCTTTTCGAGGAAACTATTGTTCTGGTCCCTTTTTTTGGGGGCAAACGCTTCAATTTGAAAAAGCATTGGGAATTTTTGAACGACTTGGGTTTTGACTGCGTAGTCTTCAATCTTTTTGATGCCCTATGGAAGGGTGGCCCTTTTCCTTTGGCTGCAGACGGAAGATTGGGTTTTAAACATCTGTGGGCAGATCAAATTGAACAGATCCTCAATGAAATCCAAGGACCGAAGATTATTTTTAGTTTTTCCAATCCCAGCGCAAGTGCGATGGAAGCTATTGCTCGGCGCAGAGCCAATGATGTTCGAGCACTGATCTGCGACAGTGGACCTTCCGGAAAATTTTGGCATTCCATGGATTCCTATTTTAAGCACGAAGAGCCGATTTCTTTTCTTCCCTTGCGTTGGACTGCAGCTGCAGTCAGCACAATTTTCTGGAATCCCAAAGTCGACCAGTCAATTCCTCAAGATCTTAAAAAGTTTCCAGACAAATTTCCGATTTTATCTATTCGAGGCTGGAAAGATCCTTTGATTCCACCGGAGCACATTGACCAAGTATTTGAACCTCACCTGCAACTGGATTGGCGCAAACTATCCTTGCCTGAAGCGGCTCACCTCAATGGTTTGAGGGACTTTCCCGATGATTATAAAAAACCTGTCGAGAATTTTTTGAAGAGCGTGGCAAGTAAAAGCTAAATTCTCCGAGCGACAGCGAAAGCATCTGATGCCGGGACCATCACAAGCTCCCAGGCCGGGGATTTTTCTAGATGCAAGATTGAGTTTTGCAGGGCCTCACGTTGGTTCTTGCTAAAACGCTCAGAAGGGCCAAAAAATTCACCGTGCAAGAGGACATTATCCAAAACTAGCAAGCCACCGGGAGAAATATTCGCCTCAGACCAAAGCACATAGTCAAATGTGGCGGCTTTGTTCGCATCAATGAAAATGCCATCAAAAGGACCCTCGGCAGCCAGTGCCTTTAGATTTTCGCGAGCATCTCCGACTAAAATTTTTAGTCGACCATCTCGATTCAAGCCCTCAGCGCTGAGCGCCGCTTCGGCTAAGCGAGCATGTTCCGCACTGAGCTCCAAACTCCAAAGCTTTCCATCCCGAGGAAGCTGCTCGAGAATGAAGGCAGTGGAATAGCCAGTCAGCGTTCCAACCTCTACAATCTTTTTGCAGCCGCCAAGTCGAAACAAAAATGAAAGCAGCCAACCATCGACGGCAGAAATTTGAATGAGGTCTTTCTCAATGCCTTCGGCTGCCTTTTTTGCCCTTTGTGCAGCTAAGGGTACGGGTCGTTCCAGCAAGTGATACAACTTTTCATATTCGGAGGAAATACTCGAAATTCTCATGAAGACCTTCTAGAAATCTTGAAGGCAAAAAGCAAAAGAATTAGAGTGGAGTCTTGTCATTGCTTGAAGTTCGAAACCTCACGATTGAAGTGCCCGCCCAACAGGGATGGATTCGAGTGCTGAATGAAGCCTCGTTTGAGCTTAGTAACAACGAAACTTTGGGCCTGATGGGAACCTCTGGAGCTGGCAAGACAACCCTCGCCTTGGCTCTACTCCGTCTGCAAGATCCACGTATGCGGGTACTGTCCGGTCAAATTTTATTCGAAAGCCGAAATATTTTTGATTTTGATGAAAAGGCTCTTTTATCCTACCGCGGACAACAGGTGGCTCTCATTTTCCAGGAACCTTACTCCCACTTGAATCCCTCAAAAACTGTCGGCGATCAGTTGCTAGAATTATTAGAAAACAATCCGCACCAAAGAGCAGAACAAGGCAGGCTTATAAATAGCAATGCCATAGAGCTTTTTGAAGAAGTGGGACTAAAAAATCCAACTGAATGCTTCCAAAAATTTCCTCATCAGCTCTCTGGTGGCGAGTGTCAGCGCATATTGATCGCTATGGCGCTGGCCTGCAAGCCTAAGCTTTTGATTGCTGACGAGCCAACAAGCTCCTTGGATTCAATTACCCAAGCACAAATCATTCGCCTACTGAAGGACCTTCAGTCAAAAAGGCAATTTTCATTGCTGTTGATTTCTCACGATCCAAAGCTAGTCGCCCACACCTGCGAATCCCTGATTCTAATCGAAGACGGCCGAGTCTCTCAGAAAAAGACCACTCGCAAGCCTTTGGCTTCAGAAGATCAGATTGAATCCATTCTGAAGCGACCCACCCTTGATAAAAACTTCTCTGATAATTGCTTACTCAAAGCAGAAAGACTTAGCGTCAGACATTCACAAAATTCAGCTCTCGCTGTTCAAGATGTCGATTTGGAAATAGTGCCGGGTGAAATTCTTGGTCTGGTCGGCCCCAGTGGCTGTGGCAAAACCACTTTGGCGCGGGCCCTAGCCAAGCTCATCCCCGTGGAATCGGGAAAAGTTATTTGTAGCGGTTTCGATTCAAAACATTTTCGGCGAAATGTGCAGATTGTTTTTCAGTCCTCAGATCAAAGTTTGAATCCCTCTTGGTCTGTAAAGGAACTTATTTTAGAACCTCTCATTGTTTTGCAGGCCGAGTTATCCAGCTCGGAAATAAAGACAGAACTGGATCTGCTCTTGGAACAAGTTGACCTACATTCAAGTCTTCTTGCAAGAAAGCCCAGCCAACTTTCGGGCGGGCAAAAGCAAAGGGTCGCCCTAGCAAGAGCTCTCGCCGCCAAGCCAAAGATCCTCATTTGCGATGAACCAGTGTCTGCTTTGGACAGCCTTAATGAAATCCAAATATTAAAGATATTGAATGACCTTGTTCTTTATAAAAACATGAGCTGTTTGTTGATCTCTCATGACCTAGCTACTGTCGAATCGATTGCGGATCGCATTGCAGTGATGTCTGAAGGCAAGATTATTGAAACAGGTGCGACTCGAGACCTGCTAAAGAATCCACAGCAGCGAATGACAAAGGAACTTTTGAAAAGTCGTCTCTAGTTGAAAGTCCCCCTAGACCCTCGGCTGTTTGATGGGGATTGCGTCAAGCTGCAGGACCACAGTAAGAATTAATTTTTATTTTTCCTCTGCACCTGTTTACCATCATTCATCCTTTAAGGATGGAGGTAGAAAATGACTATTTGGGATATCGGAACAAAACTGGTTCAACTCTGCAAAGAAGGCAAAAACTTGCAAGCCATCGAAGCATTGTATTCTAGAGACATTAAAAGCGTAGAGGCAATGTCTATGGGTACTGGCCGAGAAGCCGAAGGTATGGAAGCGATTCTTGGAAAAACAAAGTGGTGGTTCGACAACAACACGGTTCACTCCGCAACAATCGAAGGTCCTTTTCCTTTTGACGATAAATTTGCCGTCTATTTTAATTATGATCTGACTCCCAAGGGCGGCCCTCGCACAACAATGAAAGAAATGGGACTTTACTGGGTCCAAAATGGTAAAATTGTTCGTGAAGAATTTTGGTATAAAGGAACATAATTAGTTTAGGAGGTCCGTGATGAATCTAACTGGCAACACAATTTTAATCACTGGTGGCAGCAGCGGTATTGGACTTGAACTGATCCGCCAACTGGTCCCTAAGAAGAATAAAATAATCATCACGGGCCGAAATCCGTCAAAGCTCGATAAAGTTCGCAAAGAATTTCCGCAGGTCGAAGTCATTGCGAGTGATGTTTGCAATGCTCAGGAGATCAAAAACCTCCATGAGAAAATCACTCGAGATTTCCCTGATTTAAATATTCTGATCAATAACGCTGGCATCATGCGGACAATCAACGTCCATGAAAAGCAGAATGATTTGGAAGAACTCACTCGCGAAATTGAAACGAATCTGAATGGTCCCATTCGTATGGTTCAGCAGTTTTTACCAGGCCTTAAAATGCAGAAATCAGCCGCTATAGTAAATGTAACATCAGGTTTGGCTTTTGTTCCTTTGCCAACTTGCCCCGTTTATTGTTCGACCAAAGCAGGTCTTCATTCCTATACACTCTCCTTACGTACACAGTTGAAAAAAACCAATGTTCAGGTTTTTGAGCTTGCTCCGCCAGCCACACAAACCGAGCTTCTTGGTGAGTTTGATCCTCATGATATGAAAGGAATTTCAATTATGAAGGTTCAAGACATGGTCGCTGCGGCTATCAAAGGAATGGAAGCCAATCAGTTCGAAATTCGTCCTGGCCAAAGCAATCAATTGAAATTTATGAGCCGTTTAGCTCCTCAATTTATTTTGGATCAACTCAGTAAGCCTGTGGATCGAATGCTTCAGAACAGACGGAATTGAACAGACTCAGCCCCCTTGCGAGGATCAAAGGGGCAAAAGGATGTAATATTTTCCGAACTGGCGTTAGCCTTTTCAGTCAATATCAGGACTCTAGAACTAAATTTATTAAATTGAGATTCGGTCTGTTCGCCTTCGGGCGATCATATTTGTTTTTGCCAACGAGAATTATGTGCAATCCATCGCATATGGTCCGCTTGCAACCAAACAACCACCCTTATAAAGGAGTTTTCAATGAAAAGATTTTTTTTGGCAGTAGCCCTGATGATGTCTGCATCCTCAGCAATGGCTTTGGATTACGGAACTTGTATTTCTAACGGTTACCCTGAGTGGGCTTGCAAAGCTTTCGAACCTAAGAGCGGTCTCGACTACGGAACTTGCATCTCTAACGGTTACCCTGAGTGGGCTTGCAAAGCTTTCGAACCTAAGAGCGGTCTCGACTACGGAACTTGCATCTCTAACGGTTACCCTGAGTGGGCTTGCAAAGCTTTCGAACCTAAAGGTGGCCTTGACTACGGAACTTGCATCTCTAACGGTTACCCTGAGTGGGCTTGCAAAGCTTTCGAACCTAAAAACTAAATCTAAGTGTTTTGTCATCAACGTTCCCTAAAAACGTTGCTGTTTGCTTCCGGGAGGTTTTGCCTCCCGGAAAGTTTCAGAAAAGAAAACTTCTTTGGAGCGTGACCAATGTCTAAAAGTTTGAAGCTCATTTCTGACATTTGCGAATACTTCCAATCACGACAGAAGTTTCTACTCGGCTATCTATTTCTAATGTTTTTTCTGCTTTCTGGTGCTTTGGCTCAGGCATCGATAAATGTCGGATGGAACTCGGATCTGCAAACTTCTTCTTTTTCTTCTTTGGCGAACCCTCAGAGATGTGAAATTCGCGACAATCCGGAATTGAAACTGCTCTTTTCAAATCTATCCTCTGCTTTTTCTCAGCACTACGCTTTTTCAGACTTCAAACAAAAGACTCAGTCCTGGAGCCTCCTCAATGAATTAGCGCAAATCCCTTGCGCAATAAAAGACCGAAATCATTTTACTCATGAAGATCTTAAATCTGAACTGCTCAAGACGATCCAGGGCGCCAGTGATCCACACTTAAAAATCGCATTTGAGTCCACTGCCCGCTCACATTTGCCGATTCAGTTGAGATGTTTTGATCTCAAGGTTCAGCAAAAAACAGTGAACTGCTTTATTAGCTGGATTGAACCGAAACTCGGTGACTCTCTTCAGTTATTCGTGGGTGATCAAATTCTTTCAATTGATGGAATTTCCATATTTAAAGCATTAAATTCTCTATTCCCACTCAAGGACCGACCCAATGTAGGGGCCGATCTTCGCATCGCTGAAACCTTTGCCTTTGATCGGGCTGGACACATGGGGCATAAAGTTCCCAAAGGTGAATTCTGGATCTCGATTGTTCGCAAGGGACAGATATCAGAAAGAAAGCTCGACTGGATTAGTACCGAAGAGGGTGTAGAGTTTGACCCTTTGCCGAGAGATCAAAGTGCTCCCCAGAAGATTCCACCACAATCTCCTCCATCTATCTTTAAGTTCAAATCAGCTCTAAACCCATTTACAAGAGGAAATAAAATAGGCTATTTGCCGATGCTTGGTCAGCCGATTTTAAAAACTCCTCCGGCATCTTCGTTCTTTGCCTATTCTTTTAAACACAATAATCGAGTCTTTGGCAGCCTAAGGCTGCCGACTTTTCATGTTTTGAATCATGATCAGCAGATACAAGAATATAAACGCTGGATTGGCATCTTTGAATCTTCTACGGATGCACTTGTTGTGGATGTATCAAATAATCCTGGTGGAAGCGTAACATTTATGAATGCAGTTGCATCGCTAATGACAAATCGGGAGCTGCATGCGATGCAGTTCCAACGCACTTTAGGTGCAGATGATGTTCGTAGGGCTGTCGCACTCAAACAGCTTGCCTCTCTTGTGAATGATGACCTTTCGGCAAAAAGTGTTTTTGGAAACAGTCTTCAGGGATTCCCAATGTCCTATGCCATGGTGAAGTCATTGCTCATCGAGGCCAATAGCTATCTTTCCAGTTGGAAAAGTAAGTTCAAATTAACGCCGCCAGGCTTACTTGAGGGTGTCGACATCATTCGACCCTTCCCTTTGACAGAAGAGGAAAAAAAGCGCGGTCAGCCTGGATTCTACACAAAACCAATCCTCATTATCACTGACGAAAGAACGATGTCGTCCGCTGAATTTTTTACCGCAATTTTAGTGGACAACGGACGAGCGAGCACCATCGGAATTGGCCAAAGCACGGCAGGCGGGGGAGGCACGGTAAGAGATGTGTCTTTCCCAAATTCCTATGGAATTCACCACCTGACATTGACAGACTCCATCGCCATTCGGCCCAATGGACAATGGATCGAAGAAATCGGAGTTCCAGCACAATCCCGCTATCAAGAGTCCGCAGCAGATCTATTGAATTCCTACCAAGGATTTAAAGACCTAGTCCTAAATAAACTGATGGAAGCAACTATCGGCAAATAGTTAGTATGGTGTTTGCAGTCTAGATTTGTAGGAATTCTTCTTTGCTTAAGTGCGACTGGTTTGCACCGATGAGGGAAACTATGAATTTAATTCAGACTGTGTCTATAGTATTCTTGCAGCTTTTGCTTGCTCTTACAGCTGGCCCGGCTCTGTTTGCTAGCACGGCTGTTTCTGCTGAGACCGTTAGCTACAAACTGTTGACTGAGACTCAGCATTTTCAAATCGTTGACCAGTGTCTAAATTCCAACTGGAAAAGAATCAACAATCTAAACTTAGATAATCTCAAGCGGCTGATGCATGAACTTACTTTTTTTGAGACCAGTCGCAGTCCTCGAGACGAATTTTTTGGTCGAAGAACCGCTTTTTTTAGATCCAAGACCGTATTCATCCATGAAAGTGTTCCGCAGCCGGCGCGCGCATTAATTTTGCTTCATGAATCACTTGGTGCTTTAGGCTACGACGATCAAGACTACGAGAAATCTATACTTTTAACTGCCTTTTGTGGAAGTCCATCACTGATAAAGCCAAGACTGCTGGTACTTGCGTTTAAGGGAAAGCATTTCTCAAAATATGCGGGCACTCGAATGGCAGGTGGAGCAACGATCGTGGGTGGTGGGGGAGACGCAGTATCTGCTTATCTGAAGTTGCGAGTGATTCAAAAGCTCATCAACCGCAAAAATAGCTATCGATTGCTTCAACAAGCATTGCGACTTCCCTTTGAGCCCAATACAAATAGCATCGAAACGAAGGTGAAGCTTCGAATTGTAGGCGGTCTTATTCATGTGCTGGTTCCGTTGAGTCTTGATTTTACCGAAGAATCGATTCTTCGTGCAGTTCAAGAGTTCGAAACTCAAATGGGGATATGATGGAGAAAGAATTTAGAAACATCAGCCAGAAAAAAATATCGAATGATCTGGTCTGCGGCGAGGTCAATCGTTTCTATAAAAAAAAGCGAAAGGAAAGGCCCAGTTTTTCGAAAAGAGCTTTTGCAAAATCCTTGGGACTGTCTCCAACATTTGTTCATGATATTTTGTCTGGCAAGAAACAACTGCCAGCCAAGCACTTTTCGAAAGTGGTTGCGGCTTTAGATATTGATTCAAATACAGCACTCGAGATGAAACGAAGCTACTTAGCTTTCGAAGAATTGGGTTCATTAAATTCAGAAAAAAGGCAATCTTCAGATCGAACGGATTGGCAACTAGGACTGAGCACACAGCGTGAGATGCTCAGAAATTGGTATTTTTTGCCGATGCTGGAGCTAATGACTTTAGATGGCTTCAAGGGCGATTTTGCCGAGAGGCTTGGAATTTCAAAGGACGCTGCAGAGTATGCCTTAAAGCGTTTTAAGGCTCTTGGGCTGGCTGAATATCGAAACGGACGATGGATCAAAAAGGCAAAATTACTTAAGTTTCTTTCTTCGATGACTCAATCTGATTTTCGAGCTTTCCATCGGTCCATGGTAAACAAGGTTCTGACAGAATTGGAAAAGTCAGATGCTGAAACTGTCAATCGAAGGCTGGTGACAGGTGCTACTTTTACTATAGACAGCCGAAAACTTTCTCTAATAAAAGAAAAGTTGAACAATTTTTTAAATGAAATTTCTGAAGAATGCGCCGCCGAAGATGGAGACTCTGTCTACAGCTTGAATGTTCAACTGGTTCCACTTTCTAAGTAAAGTGGAGCGGATCTTCAAGGCTGCTTCGTGTAAATAACCAGCGACTTTGTCTCCTTTTGATTCGCCAGCGACTTTGTCACCCCCTAGTCTAGGGTCCCATCTAAGGAGGGACTCTGGTGAAGGATCGAGGGGTATTCATGTCGAAACGTGATGTCTTTGAATTTGAGCAGATTGAGAAGTTCTTATCAGGCAAGCAAAGAAGAAATGAAACATCCATTTTATTGGGTCAGACAGAGCGAACTGTGACTCGAAAAGCCCGCCGAGTGGAGTCAAAAGGTTTGTTGGGAATTAAGCATGGCAACACTGGGAAGAGGCCTCGAAACAAGAAGTCTGATTTGCTCAAGGCACATGTTTTTAAATTAATTCGGAATGAATATTTTGATTATAACATGTCTCATCTGCAGGAAACTTTGAAGTCTGCAAATGGTATCACGGTCGCCTACACGACATTGCGCAGATGGTGTCACGAGATCAACGTTGTGAAACGTCGTTATAGAAAACAAGTGCCGAACCAACGGAAAAAACGAGCCAGGATGGCCAATGAAGGATTTTTACTTCAGATGGATGGTAGCCCTCATTTTTACGTTCCGTGCAAGGAGTGGGTTCTCATCGCGGCTATTGACGATGCCACGAACAACATTGCGGCAGCGGAGTTTTATGAGACAGAGAACACCTTCAACTGCATGGATATTTTGGAGCAGGTGATCCGCAGCAAAGGGCGTCCATGGGGGATCTACGTTGACCGCGCTGGCTGGATGGGCGGCGGAAAAAGGCAAAACTTCAGTGAGTTCAAACGAGCCTGTGAAGAACTTGAAATTGAAGTCATCTTTGCCAATTCCCCGCAAGGAAAGGGCCGTATAGAGCGCTGGTTCCAGGTGCCTCAAGACAGACTTGTGGCGGAGCTTCGGACCAACAAAATTACTGAAATGGCAGAGGCAAATAAGTATCTCAAGGAATCGTTTATCGAAGGATATTGGAGCAAAGAAAAAGTACTACCTGCGAAGTCTGAAACCACAAAATACCGTCCGTTGCCTGCTTCCTATGACCTGAAAGAGCTCTTCACGATGAGGTATAATCGCAAAATCAACTACGACAATACTTTCCAGTGGAAAAACCAAATTTTCCAGATTTTGAATCCCCCAGGCACCATCGTGAATCAAGAAGTCGAGCTTCGGTTCTATAAAACCGGAGAGTCAGCGGCATACTTTGCCAATCGTAGGCTTGAGGTCGAGATCTTCAGTGAAACTATTAAGAAAAAATCATCTTAATCCGAGACACAGGTGACAAAGTCGCTGGCTAATTAGGGTGACCGAATCGCTGGCGAATCACACTTCAAGGCTGCTTCGTTTCAATATGAGATGTGTCAGCGGCTCCATCTCGATCGATCCTCAACCAATCTCAATTTTAGATTCTTAACAATTGTTCTGGAGCGAACTCCAACCCCCATGAGACCATAAAACCAAGGGGTTTCTACCTTCGGAGAGGTGGCATTCATGGCTATGAATTCTTTCAGTTTCAAGCGTGTGGTCGAAATTTTTGAGCATGATCTGAGTTCCCAAGAATTCGAGGACCTGACGCAAACTCATATTCGATTGCTGAAAGAAAATGACCAAGCAGAGCCCATCAATATCGAAAAACTCAAAGCAAACTATGTGGACACCTCAGAATCCGGTCGACGGGTGGCCCCTCGTTATCCCCTAAAAATGACCGTCATCGTTTACAGCCGAAGCAAATCGATTCGTACCAGCAGTGTGAATGTCTCCCTCACTGGTGTTCTTTTAAATGACCAGCTTCCCAAAGAGTTTTCTGACGGCCAAGTGGAAATTGTTTTCATTCATGAACAAGCCAACAAAAGCCAAAAGCAATTTTTGGTTTTTAATGCCCAGATCGTCGATGCGGCTTCATCCAATCAGCGATTGAAGTTCAATTCAGCGGTTCGAAAAGCTTCTGAAGATTTAGAAAAAATCATCGAAGGCTCTAAGCTTCCTCCGCTTTAAAATCCAGTCGACTTTAGGCCTGAGTATCCGAATTAATTTTCAACAGAGTCTTGATGGTTTTCTTTAGAGCCTCAATTTCAAAAGGCTTCTTGATAAAATCATCGGCCCCTAAAGCAAATGCGTTCTGCATGTCTTCAAGACTGGCCATCCCAGAAACAAATACCAATGGAATTTTTTTAAGGTCTGGATGCTCTTTCAGCATCTGACCCAATTCCAAACCATTCACCCAAGGCAAACCAATATCCATCAAGATCAGACTGGGAGGAACATCATCCAATGCCGTGGAAAGCTCTGTTCCATCGGCAGCTGTTTTTACATGGAAGCCATCGGATTCCAAAATGCGCTTCAGGCTGGAGCGCATGGTTTCATCGTCTTCAATAACCAAAATAATTTTAGGCGTGATTTTTTGTTTGAGATCACGAATCTGATCAAGGGACACAACGTCTTGGCTAACCATGCGTGCTTTCGCAAGCTTTTCAATTTTTTGAGCGAGTTCCTGAGTGCTGATTTTTTTCTTTGCCATTAGTGCTGCCCCTCCAGCCATCGCTCAACTTCCATTGCAGCCATGCAGCCAGTACCCGCAGCAGTGATCGCTTGGCGATAAACATGATCTTGCACATCACCCGCAGCAAAGACACCTTCGATGTTGGTACGGGCCGATCCCGGTTTTGTACGAATGTACTTCAGATCATCGAGCTCAATAAAGCTTTGAAAAACTTCAGTGTTTGGCTGATGTCCAATGGCTAGGAAAAGACCTTCCACTTCTAAATTTTTCTCTGCACCAGTCACAGTACTTTTAAGCTTGAGTGCGTTGACGGCTTTTTCATTTCCCAGAACTTCGACCACTTCATGATTCCACACAACTTCAATTTTTGGATTGTTCAAAGTTCTTTCAGCCATAATTTTTGAGGCGCGAAATTGATCGCGGCGATGAATAATAATCACTTTTTTGGCAAAACGAGTCAGGAAATTTGCTTCTTCCATCGCTGTGTCACCACCACCGACAACACCCACCACGACATCTTTAAAAAAAGCTCCATCACAAGTGGCGCAGGCAGAAACTCCCCGGTTCATATATTTTTTCTCTGAAGGAATTCCTAAATACTTCGCTTTCGCGCCAGTGGAAATAATTATGGCTTTGGCTTGAAACTCTTGAGTTCCCACCCAAATCTTAAATGGCCGACTGGAGAAATCGACTTTAGACACATTTCTTGTGAGAAATTCCGTTCCGAATTTTTCGGCTTGCTTACGCATCACTGCGATCAATTCAGGCCCAGTGATTCCATGTTCAAAACCAGGATAATTTTCAACTTCGGTCGTGATCATCAGTTGGCCGCCGGCTTCTTCACCTTCGATCATCAAGGGTTTAAGCCTTGCTCGTGCCGAATAAATTGCAGCTGTCAAACCCGCAGGTCCCGAACCAATGATGATAAGATCTTGAACCGACATAAGATTGCCTCCGGCAAAAAGAATGTGCTGAAAAATCTTAGAAAGACTGGCACAGAAGTCTTAGCGGAGCACGAAGTGTCTCTGAGTGTCATCAGAAGATTGGACCCACTCGATAAAAGCATCGGCAACAGATGAGGGTGCCTTCACAAGATCAGGCTGCCGACGCGGCCAAGCATTCGCAGGCAAAAGTCCCGTGTCCATATAACCAGGACTAAAGAGGCGCAGATCTAGGTGTGCTGACTTCTGTTCCGCATGAATAGAAAGCAATAAATTTTTCAAAGCCGCCTTGCCTGCGGCATAACTTGCAGCTTGAGGATCCGGATCAGATTCAGCTATTGCGGAGCCCACAAAAACGAGCTGTCGAAGGCTCGAAAACTTAGCAATCTGAGACAATAAAAAGGCGGGAAAAAGAAAAGTCACTCGCAAGGACCACAAATGGTCCTTCCATTCCTTTTTCGAATAGTCACCATGAGGTCCCCCACCGGCGAAATAGAACAACCGGTCTGGATTCAGTTTTACTAACCGGTCAATAAAGTTTGGCCACTCAGCCTCTTTGGAGAAATCCATAGCCTCCAAAGAACTTCGAGAGAAGCAAGAGACATCCAAATTCAGTTGCTGAAGGCCTTGTGCTACGGCCTGCCCAAGGCCACGCGAAGCACCCAACAAAATAATTTTCTCTGCGGGGTCAATTTTTGGATTTTTCACCAGTAGGGCGCCTCAACAGATAGATCTTCGCTGACCAGCACCTGACAAGAGAGGCGTTGGCCAGCGACGATATTTCCTTTTTCCAAATGCAACTGTTCATCAGCTGAGAAAGCTTTCACAAAAAGCTCATTGTTGTTTGAGCTGCGAACCACCAATTTGCATTTGCCGCAGACTCCGTCACCTTTACAGGAAGAAGCGACGGGAATTCCCTGGGCCAAAAGTTGCTTCATTAAATTGGAGTTTTCATCGACTTGAAAGGGCCCAGCACCTTTTCGACTTACTCGGAGGGTGGGCACTTCTGCATCCTTAAGGCATAGATCGGCAGACCTTGCCCAACAAAGATATTTTCAAATTGGGTGCGAAAAAGCTTTTCAGAGCCAGGCTCGCGGTGAAGGTCTCGGGTTTGAAATTCAATTTTGTAGGAACTTTTCTGAATTTGATCTAAGGACCAATCGAACATTTCCCGAGAGTCTGTTTTAAAGTGAATGCGAGAACCTAATCTCTGAAAATTCCAAAAAAGTTTCAACATGCGTGGATTAAAAATTCGATTCTTCGGTTTTCGTGGAGTCACCCAAGGATCTGGAAAATGAATGTAGATGTCGTTGATTTCCCCTGCAGCAAAAACCAAATCGAGGTTGAAAGCGTGAGTACGAACGACACGGCCATTGCTTAAATTCAGTTTATGATTTCTGCGAATGGTTTGAATCAAGGGTTTGTATTTAAGCTCCACACCGACAACATTACGCTGTGGGTGAGTATGGCAGTAATGATGAAAGAAAGTGCCATTCCCAGTGCCAATTTCCAGATCCATCGGAAAATCTTCATCGACGCCAAAGATTTCTTTGCGCCACTGTCCCTGATTGGCCGGAGCCCTTTCTTCATTGAAGGCGAGGTGTCTATATTCCCCGTCTAAACCCAAAGTGTATTCGTTGGGAATTCTAAGATTGCGAGTCAGAATAATCTGCGGTCGCCGAAATTCTTGTTCGTTCATTCCCTACCTGCCGGTGGTCCAAGGATTAGTTCTTTTGCTGTCCATTCTCGTTTCTTCAAAAAAGGCTCTTGTCGAATCTGACAGGAAGACAAGCTACAGCCGGAACAGTACTTTCTCAAGCAAGGATCCACGTGAAAAGCCACTTCTAGGTCGTAGGGATAAAATTCCTTCATGCGATTTTCTAAAGCTGTAGAAACTTCATGGGATTCGTGGACGGTCCAAAACTCTGGCAACACCACATGAGCATCCGCATGGTGGAAGTGACCACTGCGGATTAGGCGTACGTTGTGAAAATCGATAGCTTCAAAGGTCGAGCTCCCCGAAGCCCCAAAGGCACTGGCTTTTTTCAGTGCCTGAGTGAATTCCTCAATCACTTTCAGATCCACTTCATCAATCAATGCGCCCACAGATTTTCTTACAATCCCATATCCAGAATACCCCAAATAGCCCGCAATCAGTATGGCCGCCGCGGGATCCGCCCAGGCGTAACCTGTGATTCCCACCACTGCGAGGCCAAGCACGGCTCCGACACTCGTGATCACGTCACTCATCAGATGCACGCCACTGGCCCGCAAGGCTTCGGATTTTTTAGTTTTTGCAATCCAAAGTAAGCTTGCGCCTACGCTCCAATTAAGAAAAGTAGCGAAAGCCGTCAAATAAACCCCAGAGTCCAAATCTTGAGGTATCGATGGGGAAAAGAAAGACCGAATGGCTTCAATCGAAATAGCCAAAGCCGCAAAGGTGATCAGCCCCCCTTCAAACGCAGCAGAAAAATACTCCATTTTCCCGTGCCCATAGGGATGTTCTTCATCGGCGGGTTCTGCGACATAACGAATCACCCACAAGGCCAACATTGCTGTTAGGACATTGATGATACTTTCCAGCGCATCCGATAGTACGGCCACGGAGCCCGTTAAAATATAGGCGTAGTATTTAATTCCAAGAACCAGAAAGCTCGCAACCAGCGAGGCCCAAGCTCCTCTGACTAGCCAAATATTTCTTTGCGTTCCTGCCATGGGGCATATCTATAGTTGGGCACTGAGCGGGTCAAGTTTAGGAATAAAGATTAGGAAGCTTTTTTGCGTTTGCGGTCCACCATTTCGGCTTGGCGAACACAGTTTCGACCGGCTCGTTTGGCGGCATAAAGAGCACTATCCGCTAACTTCACTAGATTTTTTGGATCTAAGCCAATTTGACCGATTTGAGAGACGGCAAAACCGAGACTTGCGGACAGCTGAATTTGATCTCGTCCACTTTTGAAAAGGGTCTGAGCTATCCGAACGCGAAGTCTTTCGCAGAAAGCGTAGGCTCCCTCTTCGTTGGTTTCCGTTAGCACGATCATAAATTCATCCCCGCCATAGCGGGCTGCAATGTCATTGGGCCTTATCGTCTGCGCGATCAGCTTACCAATTTCGCTCAAGACAAAGGAGCCAAAAAGATGATTGTGACCATCATTAACACTTTTAAAATAATCCATGTCCATCATGACAACAGCCACTTGCCTTTGGTAACGTCGAGCCCGCTCGAGCTCCTGAGACAACCTTGAAAAAGTCGATCTCATATTGAAAAGACCCGTCAGATCGTCGATCTCCACGAGCTCTTGAAGTTTTTTGTTGGCTGCGCTGAGGTCATCATAAAGATCTTTTGTTCGCAAGCGAGCTCGCACCCTTGCCAGCAAAGCAACCGGATCAAAGGGCTTAACAACATAGTCGTCGGCGCCCGCATCTAGACTTTCCATCGCCGCTTCGGTGCTGTCGTCGGAAGAGATAAACATCATTGCGACATATTGTTCTTGTTTCCGAAGACTTTTCAAGGTTTCGACCCAATTTGCACCCGTGGTGTTCATATCTAAGATCACAAGATGTGGCTGCCAGATTTCGACGATCTGAAAAAGCTCGGCTCCAATGAGGGTTTTTTTGACTTGATAGCCTTCCCAGCTGAGAGCTTCGACAATAATATCTAAAGCATTCGGATCGTCATCGACGACAAGAATCTTTCGATCTGAGTTAGCAATTTCCATCATACGCTAAAGATATCGGCAAAAATTTTAGTTTCCAAAAGGGGCCGACCGTCTAGATGTTTGATTGCCAGCCCAGGCAAGTCGAGTTAAACAGTCCCTATGGCTTTTAATCACAGTGAAATTGAAAAAAAGTGGCAGGCGGCGTGGGAATCCAATCAATGTTTTCGTGCAGAAAACCCTGGAACGCAGCCTGGATCTAAGTCCAACAAACCAAAGTACTATGCCCTAGATATGTTCCCCTATCCTTCAGGCGCTGGCCTGCACGTTGGGCATCTGGCTTCCTATACTCCGACAGATATTCTGTCCCGCTATAAGCGAGCCCGTGGTTTCAATGTCCTTCATCCGATGGGATATGATGCTTTTGGTTTGCCAGCAGAACAATATGCTATTCAGACTGGTATCCATCCTGCGATCACCACTCGAAAAGCTGTCGAAAATTTTAAAGGGACCCTAAAGTCATTTGGCTATAGTTTTGATTGGAGCCGCGAGCTTTCCACCTGCGAACCCGATTACTACCACTGGACTCAATTTCTCTTTTTGAAGTTGTGGGAAAAGGGCCTCGCCTATCAAAAAGAAGCTCCTGTCAATTGGTGCCCAGCACTAAAAACTGTTCTCGCCAACGAAGAAGTGGTCGATGGCAAAAGTGAACGTGGGGGGCATCCCGTCATTCGCATGCCCATGAAACAGTGGATGCTGAAAATCACGGATTATGCGGAACGACTCCTGCAAGATTTAGATCTTGTGGATTGGCCCGAGCGCACCAAAGAAGGCCAACGAAATTGGATTGGAAAATCTGAGGGCGCTGAAATCCGCTTTCAAGTAGTGAATTCTACCGGAAGTCTTGCTCGCGGTGCGAATGGTGAGGTCTTCGAATTCCAAGTTTTTACGACTCGGCCTGATACTTTGTTTGGCGTCAGCTTTCTAGTTTTAGCGCCAGAACATCCTTTGGTTGATAAGATCACCACAGCCTCACAGGCAGAAGAGGTTCAAAAATACCGCGAAGCAGCCGGTCGAAAATTAGAAGTGGATCGCAAAGCAGCTACAGAAAAATCGGGTCTCTTCACCGGAGCTTTCGCTATTCATCCTCTGACTCAAAAGCAAATCCCTATTTGGGTCGCCGACTATGTGCTGATGGACTATGGGACGGGCGCCATCATGGCCGTACCCGGCCACGACGAGCGAGATTTTGAATTTGCTAAAAAATATGAGCTTCCAATTCTGCGTGTGCTGGAAGGTGGCGATCTGCCTTTTACAGGTGAAGGTCAGTTGGTGAATTCGGAATTCTTGAATGGTCACACCAAAGCCTCTGCCATTTCCTTGGCGATTCAAGAAATTGAAAAACGCCAACTTGGTAAAAAGGTCGTTCAGTATAAATTGCGAGATTGGCTTTTCTCCCGGCAGCGCTATTGGGGCGAACCCTTCCCTCTGATCTACACCAAAGAGGGTGGAATAATTCCCGTTCCTTCAGAGCAATTGCCGGTCGTCTTGCCCGAAGTGGCGAACTATGAACCATCTGAAAAAGGCGAGGCACCACTCGCGCGCGTGGAAGATTGGGTGAATACAAGCATGGGACGTCGGGAAACCGATACGATGCCGGGATCCGCCGCTTCGTCTTGGTATTTTCTGAGGTTTACGGATCCTTTAAATCAGAAGGAAGCTTTCTCCTTTGAGGCCCAAGAATATTGGATGCCGGTTGATATGTATGTTGGCGGTCCAGAGCACACGGTCGGTCACCTTCTTTATGCCCGCTTTTGGCATAAAGTCTTTTTTGACTGCGGTTTGGTTTCCCACCCCGAGCCATTTAAAAAACTTTTTCACCAAGGCATGGTCCTTGGCCCCGACGGTGAAAAAATGTCCAAATCTCGCGGCAACACCATCAGCCCCGACGAGGTTCGAGTTGAATTTGGTGCCGATGCGATTCGTCTTTATATTTCTTTTATGGGGCCAGTGGATAAAGACAAGCCTTGGGCAACTTCGGGAATTGAAGGCGTCAGGCGGTTTTTAGATCGAATCTGGCGTCTGACTTTCAATGAGCAAGGCCAAGTGATTGCTCAGGATATGGATATTTCTGATCGTGAGGAATTCAACAGACATTTCCACAAGACAATTGGAAAAGTGACTGCGGACATTGAAAATCTCAGTCTCAATACGGCCATTTCTTCCATGATGATTTTAGTAAATGAAATGTACAAATTAGATATTCGCCCCTTGCATGTGCTGAAAACTTTGGCTCAGCTGCTGATGCCGATGGCGCCCCACTTTGCTGAAGAAGTTTGGTCCCGGCTTGGTGGAGAGGGTTTTGTATCGCTTGCGCCTTGGCCGAGCTTTGACGCTGAACTTGCCAAAGATGATATGATTTCCATGGGAGTGCAGGTCAATGGCAAGCATCGAGGTGAAATTCGTATTTCACTGAATGCCGATGAGGCTGCAGCCGTGGGCTTAGCGACGGAAGTCGCGTCTGTTCAAACTGCCCTTGCAGGAAAAAAAATTGACAAGGTCATCTATAAGGCAGGACGAATCTTGAATTTAATAATAAAGTGAGTATGAAGCTTGTGGATCCCCTAACTGATTAAAAAAGGATTGAGATGGAATCATTGCGCCCGGCTCGAAGCCCCCTAGCGACAAACCCTAACGGTAGTTTTCCCACCACGGCCAAGCCTCTCAATGAACCATGGACGATCCAAGATAGCGCACAGCTCTACGGGATCGAAGCTTGGGGAAACGGCTACTTTCGTCTGAACAGCGAAGGCAATGTCGAAGTCAATCCCACGGGCAAGGAAAGCGCACCTACCATTGATCTTTTTGAGCTCACTCAAGATTTAATGGATCGCGGAATTCGGGCGCCGATCATGATTCGATTTCCTGATATTATTTCATCTCGCATTGACATGATCAGCGACTGCTTTGCCCATGCGATCCAAGAATACAATTACAAGGGCACTTATAGTGGCGTTTATCCGATCAAAGTGAATCAACAGCGACATCTGGTCGAAGAAATCGTCAAACGTGGACGTTCTCGCCGTTTGGGACTTGAGTGCGGATCTAAGCCAGAACTTTTAGTCGTTCTTGCGCTGATGAATAATCCAGAAGCACTCATCATCTGCAATGGCTTTAAGGACACCGAATATATCGAGACCGCCATTCTTTCGCAAAAGTTAGGGCGACACACCATCGTGGTGATTGATCGTTTTCAGGAATTAGAAATGGTCATCACCGCAGCGAAAAAGCTGAATACCCGCCCCCACATTGGCTTTCGCGTGAAGCTGAACACTCAGGGCGCAGGAAAATGGGTGGATTCTTCAGGTGCTCGTTCTAAATTCGGCCTCACTGCTGTGGAACTTGTGGAAGGCATCGAACTTCTGAAAAAAGAAGGGATGCTGGATTGTCTGGAACTGATGCATTTTCATATTGGTTCACAAATTCCCACCATTCAGTGTGTGAAGTCTTCCCTGAAGGAAGGTGTTCGCTTTTTCACTGAACTATATCAAATGGGTGCGACCAGCCTCAAATTCATCGATGTCGGTGGCGGACTTGGTGTCGATTACGATGGCTCTGGAAGATCGGATAATTCGATCAACTATTCCGAGCAAGAATATGCGAACGATATTGTTTCTGCCCTTCAAGTGATCTGCGATGAAAAAGGGGTCCCTCATCCCAACATCGTGACTGAATCCGGCCGGTTCTTGGTGGCTCACAATTCCATTTTGGTTTTCAATGTCATGGGCGTTAACCATTTGCTGAAGTCGGAGCCCCCTCGCCCGGCCACTCGAGCGGATCATCCCCTTTTGCAAGATTTCCAATATATTTTCGAAAAACTCTCGGAATCAAAACTGAATGAGTGCTTCAATGACCTTCAGCAAGCTAAACAAGAAGCCCTTCAGCTTTTTGCTTACGGCGTTCTGAATTTGGAGCAGAGAGCTTGGACCGAAAATATGTACTTTGCGATTTCCACTCGAATGATTCAAATCGCTCGCAAGGTGGGCGAAGAGGCCGCCGATATTTTAGAAAGTCTATCCCAAGAACTTTGCGACACTTACTTCTGTAACTTTTCATTGTTTCAATCCATTCCGGATGCCTGGGCTGTGGGTCAGGTGTTTCCCGTAATGCCGATTCACAGACTGAAAGAAGAACCTTCCCGCAATGCCACTCTTGCGGATTTGACTTGTGACTCCGACGGAAACTTAGAAAAGTTTATTGATGCTGATAGCGGAATGACTCGCAAAACTTTGCCCGTCCATGAATTCAGCGAAAAGCAGCCTTATTTCTTGGGAGTCTTTCTAACAGGAGCCTACCAAGAAATTTTGGGCGATCTCCACAACCTCTTTGGCGACACAGATGCCGTTCATATTTCGGTGACTGAATCTGGTTATACTTTGGATCACTACATTCCTGGCGACACAGTGACCGAGGTCCTCAGTTACGTGCAGTATCAACACTTGGGCTTAGTGGACAATGTTCGCCAGGCTTCTGAGGAAGGCATTCAGAAGGGCCTCTTGACCAAACAAGAAGCCAAACTTTTGATGAAGCATTTCGAAGAAGGCTTGTCTGGCTATACTTATCTTGAGGATGCGGATTAGTCGCTTGAGGTCTGGGGAATCGAAGGTGGAACTATGAACCAGGCTCAACTTGATCTTCCGAACCGATTTTATGTCTCGATCACTGGTTTAAAACCAAAAAACTTTTGGTCGACTTTTTTGTTCTGGCGCTATGCTATCCCTAGCAAAATCCAAGCGGACTCGGCGCCAGGAATCCTTTTTTCTGAAGTGAAGAAGATCAATCAGATTCAGCACACTTTGACGGTTTGGAAATCAAAAGAAGATATGAAGGCCTATATCCATTCGGGTGCTCATCTGAAAGCAATGAAGGCGTTTAGGAAAATTGCCTCTGGTAAGACTTTTGGATATGAATCGGATCGAATTCCCAGCTGGGACGAAGTTCACGAACTTTGGCAGAAGCAGGGGAAGGAATATTAGATTTCTTGCAAGTCTGCCAATGACGATGCGATTGGACATAGAGGTCGCATTTCCTCTGCCTACCCAGCCTTACTTTCACTTCGTTCGGGTTGGCCCTCACTCCGTTCAAGACTTTTCAAATGCTGAACACATGAGTCCAGGACCAAAGCGTTTCGGCAAGCCCTTTTAAGATTTCCAACTCCGGTGGCAGACAATTTACCAGGATTGAATTGGTCCCAAAAAGTCTTAGCAGCAGGAGCCTGATCAGCAATTTCTTGGCAAGTTGATGTCTTTCGTCCGCTGGCAAAACCTGACTTTAATAATTTTCGTACTTTAGATCTAGAGAATCCCAAGCTACCTTTCTTATCTTCAAGACATGTGATTTTTGCAGTCTCGACTGCACTATTCAGACTTTCAGCAATGCCATCAGCAGTCGCTGATCTAATTGTACTGTCTATAAATAAGCCACCTACCAAAGTGATTACCGCTTGCCCAACAGCAATTGCAGGATGTGCGTTTGCGATTTGTCCAAATAGTAAGGATAAGGTCAGCCCAAAGATCATATGTAGATTGTAATTGGTTTTCAAAATGGATCCTCCTAAAATAATCTTTCAACAATCCTATCGGCAAAAGAATCATTAAACTTTAGAAGATATCAATTATTATATACTGGATATTAATTTGAAGACTCAACAACTGTTGAATTCCGTAAAATAACCGCTAATTTAAGACGGATTGAAAATTCTTAAAATCCCCACTCCAAATACAGATTCAAATAAGTTCCTACCATTGAAACTTCGTTCTTATCCTCGGCAACGGCATAGTTCGCCTCGGTCCCACCAGAGTAAGGCTTGGCCTTGTACTTAGCTCGATCCATTCTTTGCGCGACACCGGCGAAACCCGTCATCGTGCGCTTGAGGCGATAAGAAAATAAAACACCCAACTGATGCGACAAAGTCGGATCAATCGCCCCCCCCCTGATGGAGTCGCCAATTTCAAAACAGCTAGATTCGCCGAAGCATTGACCTGAATGCCCAAATCATAAGTCAGTGAATGCCAAAGCTGAAATCCTGTCATCGGCCCTGTGAAAAAGCTTCGTCTTGCCCATTCGCATTTCAGTCCAGCTCTTCAGGGTCTTGGTCTAGGTTTCTTGCAAATTTCTTGTAGATGCATAATGTTGAATCTATTCAGCTAATAAGGAATACAGCACTTTACTGCAAGAATACCGCAAAAATTTGTAGCAAATACCCTACATTTGTAAATATTCGTATTTACTTGTGATTCTCATTTGCTGCCATTTTTCTACAAATTCCTCCGGAAAACTTGTAGATGCTCCTCCCTGGATCTGCTACAATTTAATCTACAAATTTTGCAGAAAGACTTGCATGAAAGAGCTTTTTGAATTTTTAAATTCCCCTTTCTGGATTAAGCACACACACGAAAACTATCGCACTCCAGATGACATTTACTATCGGAACAAAGATCAGAAAAATTTTGTCAAAGACTGGGAAAGCATCAAGCGCGAAATAGTCAAGTATCGCAAGACGAACGCTATCCCACTGTTTATTAAAGCTCTCAACAAGAAATTTTGGTTCTATCCATCGGATTCGATTTTAAGGAAAGCTGATGAATTAGAAAAAGCAGGAACAATTCTATATCAAAAGATCAAAGAGAACTCCAGCTTTAGGGACGAGTTCTTTTTAGATTCGATGATTGAAGAAGCAATCACTTCGGCCCTTTATGAAGGCGCCAATAGCACCCGAGCAAAGGCCCAAGAATTAATCGCATCAGGCAATAAACCAAAAAATAAAGATGAATGGATGCTGATTAATAACTACCAGGCTATGAAGTGGGTTAAGGGCAATCAGCAAGAAGAAGTAACTCCATCCTTGATCATGCGAGTTCACGAAATAGTTACCAGGAATACTCTTGAAGGAGATGATGCCAATTTTTCAGGGAATTTTAGAGACGATGAAGTGTTCGTTGATTCTTCACTTGGTGAAAGAAAGCATGAAGGCATCGATCACACAAAAATTCGAGTCGCTCTGGAAGAAGCGATCGACCAATCGACTAAGAATCCAAGGTATTTCCCAAAAGTAATACGAGGAATACTCCTCCACTATTTCATCGCCTACATTCATCCCTTCTTTGATGGCAATGGTCGAACTGCCAGGACAATCTTTTACTTCAAAGCGTTGAAGAACAATTTAAACTTTGTGGAGCTACTATCTGTTTCAGCATATCTAAAAAACCATGGCAAGCAATACGAAAAATCATTTGAAAAAGTCGTTGGCAATGAGCTGGATGTTACCTACTTCATAGATTTTAATTTAGATGCACTATTGAGAGCCATTGAGGAAGTTAAAAGGAAGATGAACTATCTTTTCTCAATCGCAAGTATCCGAAGCAAGTTCCAAGTAACGGATAATCAAATCGGTCTTCTACAGCGGCTCGCATTAAACCAATTTAGGAAGATCAGCATTGAAGAGTATGCAGCTACGATCAATAAATCGAGAGAGATCGCAAGACAGGAGCTTAAACAGCTTCATGAGTGGAATCTCTTAGAAGAAGAAAAACAGAGTAAGAAGTTTATTTACAAAGTTAAGAAAGACGAGCTGGAAAAAATCCTCGCCAGTCCTATGTAGAACTTAACTCATCTCGCTAAAATCCCCACTCCAAATACAGATTCAAATAAGTTCCGATCATTGAAACTTCATTCTTGTCACCAGCATTGGCGTAGTTCGCTTCGGATCCGCCAGAATAGGGTTTCGCTTTGTAGCTGGCTTTATCAGTTCTTTGCGCCACTCCAGCGAAACCAGTCATGGTGCGTTTTATGCGATAGGAAAATAAAAGACCCAGCTGGTGAGACAAAGTCGGATCAATCGCCCCCCCTGATGGAGTTGCCAATTTCAAAACAGCTAAATTCGCCGAAGCATTGACCTGAATACCCAAATCATAGGTGAGCGAATGCCAAAGCTGAAATCCTGTCATCGGTCCCGTTTGATGAATATTCGAAATTGTGACTGGTGCCCCTTGAAAGCCGCGGGCTTCTGGAATTTCTTTCGTAAACCAACCACCAAAAAGTCTTAACTGAGTCGCTTGTCCCAGATACCGCCGCCACACAGCCTGAACTTCGCTCGAGGTAAAAATATAGTTCTTACTGTTTATAATCACACCTGCCATGTCTAAAGTGGCAGTAAAGCCCCATTTTCCTTTAGGCATATATCCATATCCCAATCGGCCCGAGCCGCTCAAAGAATCATACTCAGCGGTCGAATTGTATTCGCGATTTTGTCCACTGTATTTAAGAGTGGTCAGCAGATAAGTTGCAATAAAATAGTTGTCTAAATCTTGTTCCATGGCCTCTCGAAGCTTTGCCGTTTCAATGGCGGCAGGAGTTCTTTGACCTTCGTAGACGGGAAACTCCAATTTCGATGTCGTGGAAGCTTCGCGGTTCAAGCCATAGGCCTTCACTTGCAAGCGATAGAGCCCTCCAGGCTTTTTAGGATCTAAGACAACATTCGTCGCTTCGACACCTGATTTTTTATCCATCACTGTCCATTTTCCATTTTTGAGTTTTCGACTGAGGACATAGTCAAATTTGTTTGCGAACTCAGGCGGAGTCCAACTCATTTGGGTTACAAATTTAGTTTCTGGTTTTTCAATAATCGGAGGCACCAAGGATCTACCAATCAATGTCATTTCACCTTTGTCCCCTGAATCTTCACCTTCCGAGGCCTCTTTACTAATTCCGATCACTTTCCAACTGAGCTTTTGACCTACGGGAAGGCTGATCTTTGCCGAAGTCTCAGGTACTTCAACTTTTGAGATGGACTCCCCTTTCGCATTGAAAACTTCAACACGATACAAGACGGCATCCGGTACGGGCTCCCAAGAAAAATCCATTTCAAATTCTTTTTCTTCCTTGGTTTTTATTTCCACCTGATGTTTGGGTGAGGTTCTTTTGACGGGCAGGATTCTGACAACAACTTGAGAGGAATCACTCCAGTCTCCTGCGACATCTCGGTCGTCAATGGCTCGCAGTCGCATTTCATAAGTACCAGGCACTATTTTTCCAGACCAATTGCTGCTTTTTGATTTAAAGACAATAGGAGGCCTCTTCTTCCCATCAGGAAGAACGCGCACAAGCTCAATATCATAACCTGTGCTGTCAGGAATTTCTTCCCAACTCAGGCTGATAGATCTTTTATTGGCTTCTTCTTGCGCAATTCCGAAAATAGGAATCAGCAAAAAAAGCCAGAAAAGAAATGTCTTCACCAAATTCAACTATTTCACCTCGATCTTCATCATCTTTGGGGCCCTCACATCGCTGGAATCAGGAACAATCACTTCTCTTGTTTCAGAAGCAATTCCTCGACGTTCGGCCTTATCGATGGCTTGTACTTTTACTTTCATTTTTCCTGGTTTCAGTTTTTCATAGGAGATTTGTGAACCCTCTACCTTTTGAGTTTTCACCGGCACACCCGCTGGATTTAAAAGCTCCACCTGATAGGCCACAGCATCAGGCACTTTGAGCCATTGGAGGGTCATTGCCCCTTTGCGATCTGCCTTGATTGGGTTAGGTAGAACAGGGCTAAAGGTTGGAGCTGCAAGTAGTGGCGCTACTTGCACATCCAAGGTTTTTTCCGCACTGCGAGCTATCACCGTGCCGTCACCACTCAATGACTCCACTTGAACCGTCCATTCTCCATCGTCAGGCAATGGAACACGTCCTTGCGTGCCTTCGGCTAAAATGGCTTTTTCACTTTTCTCTGCCTCAACCTTATCTAGCAAAGCCTTCTTGTAAAGCAGCCGATACTTTGCCGTTGTCACAGGTGCAGCTTGCCATTCCACATTGAGTTCCGGCGTTGCTGTAAAATAGAAGTGCTCACTTCGCTCAGCAGGATCTTTCCAAACGATCCGAGGTAATCTTGAAACCTGATAGCTCCAGGTCAAAGACAAAGGTGACTTCAGCTGTTTCGAATCAATCGCATAAACTTGCCACTCAAAGTTTCCAGCTTCGGCTTTATCGATCGTAAAGTCTGTGCTTGCGGCCACATATTCGCGTTCTTTTTTGGACTCGAGCTCTTTCACAACCACGCGGTATTGAATAGCCCCTGGGACGGGCTTCCAACTGAGGCGAATTGGTAAGGGTCTTTTTTCATCGCCCAGAAACTTAGATTTATCTTCGGGCTGCAAGAGCTCTGGACCGGTGAAGGCCTTTTCAACGCTTGCGGAAAAGTTCATGACTTCACTCAGAACAGCTTCTTTTGTCTTGGGTAAATAACCCGTGACGCGCCAGAAGTAAGAACCTTTTTTCAGCTGTGGGATGAGATATTCTTCTTTTTCTCTCACAGGAATGGACTGATAGCCTTTTTTGAAGTCCTTGCTTTCCGCAAATTCTAAAACGAGATTTTCTAGTTTTCCTGGATTAACCCAGCGGATGGGAATCTCTGGCTTTGTATCTAACAAAGCTAGCTGCGCATTTTTCTCAGGATAAATTGCGATCGGAGGCCGAATAGGTAGAACTTTAATTTTATAAATCTTTGATTCTAGTTTCTCAGATGGATTATTGGGATTGATCGCCACCACTTTCCAGAAGTGATCACCCGGGGGTAAGGTGCCTATTGCTTTTTTGCCTTTGACCTCAACGCCAGCGAGAGCTTTAAGTTCGATCCTCGTTTTTCCTGTTTCGATACTCAGTTGGAACTGAGGATCTAGATCTATGAGCCATTCCCAAGCGACCGATTTTCGCAAATCTGGATAGGCAAAAACTTCAGCCAATGGAGCCGGAGCAACAATCTGAAAAGGATCCGCGGCGGAAGTCGCTCCGTCCACGGTTCCCTTCAAAACTTGAACATCCATTTTGCCATCTGCGCCTTTTCCAAGGCTGACTTCAGCTTTACCGAGACTGATTTCCTTACCGCCGGATTTCAGGCTCAGGTCGCTGCCATCACCGCCGCCCTTAACGAACAAATTCCCTTGCAAGAAATCAAGGGAGAGCTTGCCATCGTTTTTTTCCAAAGTGATCAAGGAGCCTGGCTCAAGTTCGATGATCGCGCCCCCATCTAAGACTTCGATCACCGCTGTAGAATTACCCTGGGTGCGAATTTGCTCCCCGCCAAAAAGGGAATCGTTCTGACTGAGGTTCTGCCAAATCAAACGCTTCAGCGGCCTTCGATGGACTTCGTTGCTATATTCCGTAAGGCGCGCAATGGGTTGTTGATTCCCATAGTTCGAAGAAATGCTGGAGCCATTGATATACCAATAATGCGTGCCCGCGGCACATGCCAGCGACAGCAAAAAACTCATCAGCAAACGGCGTGAAGTTTTGGACATTAATTTCATCAGTTCGCTGATCGGTAAAACACTGATTTTTCTGCAGTAAATTTCAGAAAATTCCCAAAAACAGATCACAGGTCTAGATCTGAACTTTTGCCTTCAGTTTTCAGTCACTTAACCGATAAGAAGCTGGATGAAAAAAATGCGGTTTCCAATCGCCTTTAAACTGGTTGGAATTACAGTAAGTTTGCTCCTGGTGGTGACGGCGCTAATTGCCCTTCGCACCTCACAGTATTTTGAAAAAGAAATTCGGCAAACACACGAACAATCCAATCAAACACAGGCCGCCAATCGTGCCACAGAGGTTGAGGGCCTTTTCCAAAGCTATGTGGACAAAGTAAGAATGATTTCTTCACTGATGTACAAGCCCTACCCTGACCCGACGGAAAAAGAAGCTGCAATCAACATTGCCTTTCGTCCTGACAAAGATATTGTCGCAATCGAAATTTTTGAAATGAAAGATGGCCAAATTCGCACGGTCGATCGCATTGAGAATGCCGAATTTGTGCAGTCGCAAAACCAAAGTCCTGATTACCTCATCAACCTACGGGGACACCGCCCCTTTCCGGTGAGCTCTGTTTTCACCGGAAAAATTGAAATTATCAATTCGTCGATCCCGAAGGGAATACCTTTGATCACCATCGGCATTCCCTTTGTGAAAGACAACTTCGAACGCGTTAGCCACGTTGCTATTGCTGACATCCGACAAGATAAAATTCAAAAAACATTCTCGACTCAAGGAGCTTCAGAAATATTTCTGGTCGATGCTCTAGGTACTATCCTTGCCCATCCCGACGACAAACTGGCGGTGGAGGCCGCGAAGATGGACTCAAATCCAGTGGTGAAAGAGGCGCTCTCCTCTAAGTTTCGCAGCAATCACTTGCCTGAATTTATTAATCCCGCAGATGGAAAAACTTATTACGGTGTTTTCAATCGAACTCCCTTTGGAGTGGCTGTCATAGCCCAGGTTCCCGAAGAGGTGATTCTCGAACCAGCTAAGCAAGTGCAGCGTCAAGCCTTCTATGTTGGAGGCTTGGTCTTATCTGGCACCTTGTTTATTATTTTTCTCTTCTCGATATCCCTCACTCGCCCCATCGAAAAGCTGCTCGAACTAACTATCGAAGTCGCCAAAGGAAACTTTGATGTGGATGCCGCGGGTAAAATTACTTCGAAAGACGAAGTGAATGACTTGGCCTACGCCTTCGATCGGATGACTTCGGGATTAAAAGCCCTTGTTAAAACCCAAGGTGCCGATGTTGCGCAAACTTTGATGGACACAGATTTTTCTCAGCTTGGCGGTACGAAGAAAAATGTTTCTGTTTTATTTAGTGATCTAAGGGATTTTACAAAGTTCAGTGAGGGGCATACTCCAGAAGAAGTTGTTGAAATGCTGAATGAATATTTTGAAGTGATGGTCACTTGCGTTGAAAAGAATAAAGGCCGAGTAAATAAATTTATCGGTGACGCCATCATGGCTATGTGGGGTGCTCCCTCTTCCTCTGGAGATGACGACTATCTTGCCGTCAGGGCCGCTGTTGATATGAGGATCGAGCTCAATAAGCTGAATGAAATCCGAATCAATCGCGGTCAAGGACCCATACGCATCGGAGTGGGCCTTCACACTGGAGCAGCCGTTGCTGGAACCATTGGTTCAAAGTCGAGACTTGAATATACAATTATAGGCGATACTGTGAACCAAGCTTCTCGACTTGAGGCTTCGACGAAGGCATTTGGAACGGATTTGCTGATTAGCGAAGAGATGATGGAATCCGTCAAATCAAAATTTGTGATTGAATTTGCGGGAGCCGCCGAAGTTAAAGGAAAAACAGAAGCCCTTAAAATGTATCGAGTCACGGGAATCTACGATGAGCAGGGTCAGCCTCAACTCATTGAAACTCCCTACTCTAGTTATGTCGCCGAAGGTGTCGATAAAGTTAAAATTGCTTCTTAAGCTTAAAGCTGAGTGGCCAAGAAGTTAAAATACTCAGTCAAAAATTTCTTCTAAAAAAGATTTGCGCCTTTTGTGATGTTTGTAATGTTGCTGTTGATGATAGACCTCGGACTCTGAAGGCCTTCGAATGGGCTCCACCGCCGGTGGTGAACTTTGATCAGAAACTGCTGCGGACTTTTCAATAATTTTATCAAGTTCGCCGCGATCCAGCCAGACTCCTCGACATTTTGGACAGAAATCGATTTCAATACCCTGACGATCGGTCATTGAAAGCACTACGTCTTTAGAAGCGGGACAGAACATCTAAGGCCTCCATTTTTAATAGGGAAAGACGTTCATGGTCCCACATAATATAGCATCGTTAAAATAGATAAAAACGTTAGGCCTCTTCGCTAAAATGAATGTCTAGAAAGGCAAAATCGTGTTTGAAGCTGAAAGCTTTAAAGTGCCTACGTTCACGCCTTGATGCCAACCGACGCCCAAACGAATGGGAATGATCACAAGCCCATCTTCGTCTGCTTCATATCTTACGCCGCCCAATTGGGCTCCGCCACCTGCCACGAAATAGACCTTGCCCTCAACTCCACCCATTGTGCGATAGATCTGAGAACGATTTTTTAGTTTATAGACCAACATATAAACTTTTGAAGCATTTCCACCGACATCAAAACCGATGGAAGCTCCGGTCCAATAAATTTTGCTCTTTTGATTATTGAAGCTGAGAAGACCGCTTCCTTTTTTATAACCAAAGATGAAAGCGCCAGAGCCTTCGTTGCCCTTGATCGTTGCATTGGGCAGTCCCATTTCCGAGAAGATTTGTTTTACAAATCCGCCGACAACTTCAGTTCCTTTACCAAAGAATCCTGCAATATCATTTACAAGCTGCTCAGTTTCTTCGGCAGTTGCAGGTTTTGGCATATTGTTTAAATCTTCTTGCGACCAGGCAGGCTGGCTCAAAGAGATCAAAAGCGAAACAACCAATAGGATGGAATTCTTAGAAAACAGATTCATGGCTTAGTCCTTTCAAAAGTTCCCCTCACGAGGACCTTTGTATACTAAGACTGTAAAAAACTCCTAATTAAATTTGCTGAAGCCTGAAAAAGCATGTAGAAAGGATCTGTCAAAAATCCTGACACTATTGATATGATTGGTGTTTTTGAAAACTACCGGATCGACACAACTTGAAGGTTGTCGCAGTCAAAATTTCCAGTCAGCCGAGCCAGTTTCTTCTGGCCTTTGACCGCAAAGCGAGCTTGAAATTCTTGATTGTAGCTACCAGCAGTGAGGTTCTCGTAAGCTTGAAGCTGAATTTTAGCACCAACTTTTTTCGATAGAAGCTGAGTGACTACCGACTTACAAGATTTCCCTTGAGTGCCGCCTTCTAAAGAAACTGCATTCATTAGGTCAGCAGAAAAAGCGGTCGATGAAGATAGTAAAATGGCAATAATGAGAGATCTCACGGGGACTCCTTTGTGGGTCAGAAACCTGCCTCTACCTCAGAGACAGGGACCAGAGCAAGGAGTCCATTCAAATTTGAAAAGGAATCAAAAGTTTGCTCGGACTTGTTATCGAGCGTACTTTCGGTTCACGGATTCGCGGATTTCCGCACCTTCGATACTCAATCGAGTCCAAGGAATCGCGCGCAGTCTTTCAGGCTCGATGGCTTCTTCGGTTTCTTCGCAGATCCCGTAAGTACCATTTTCAATGCGTCCCAGTGCACTTTCGATTTCCATCAGTTGATCACGCAAACGTTCGTGATGACTTAAAAATTCTGCTTCTGCCAAAACGCGAATGGTTTGATCTGCTTCGTCCCCACCCTTTTCATCCGTATTCAGATCAAGTCTTGCTTCGCGCACTCGGTTCAAAAGCTCAGCCTTCGTTTTTAGGAGCCTGGCTTTACACTCCCTCACCAGAATTTCCTGTACCTGCGCCATCTTTCCCCCCTTTGATTACACAGTTCAGATCCCATCACATAGTCCCATTTTGGAACTGACCCATTACAGGGATCGTGAGGACATTTGGCAACGCTTTTTCTTAAATTTAATGAAATGACGAGCCTTGTCCAGACCGCTCCTGTTCGTTATTGAGCAGGATAACATCAGCTTCGCCCACACATTGCCTGTTTTTTAGGATGCCGGACTCATTTAAGACAAAGGACCTGTTAAGGAATGGTGGAAAAAGTGCCCTCCTCTTGCTTTGCGATGGGTCTAGTTCAGTGCTAGCACAGCGTCCACAGGAGCCACCAATGTCACAAATGATTTATTCGGTCGCCTTCGTTTTCTTAATAGCTCTGTCTTTATCTCTGTCGCCAACAACATGCGCAGCGGCAGCAAAGACGAGCGGAGCAGCAGATCTTCAAATCTCACTTCACTCCCTGGCTCAGCCAAGTCAGCGAATTCAGTGGTTGCAGGAATCTTTCTTACATCGTGAGGGAAATGCTCAAGGCACTGCCGATCAAATTCTTCACCTTCTCAAAAAATATGAAATTCTTGGTCACTCCCAAAGCTGGAATGATCTGAAGCTTGAGCCCTACCAAGCCGTGAGCCGCGCGAACGGCCTGACCCTCAAGTTTACCCCCATTTATAAATCTACAAAACTTTCTTCAAATCCCGTCATAGCCACTTTCGGAAGCAATGGTCAAATTCAAGCGATCACTCACGATATCAATAGCACCGCCCTTTTTGAGATCGACGCTGCATTTTCTGAGCGAGAAGCCGTTCTTAATGCCAAGAAATCCGTCTTAGATACTTTTAAAAAGTGGGGGGTCACGGCTCCGCCGGTTATTGTCGATGCTGAACTTGTCATTGTGAAAAATAGAGCTGGCCGCCATATCCTCGCATGGCGTGTCGACTTTGGCCCTCTTAAAGTTGACATCGATGCCAGTGGCGAAGACCAAGGAAAAGTGATCAATGCCTTTGGAACATTGGTCGAAGTTGGTCACAATGCTGGAGTAAATATTGGCCAAGAAGTTTTGATCAACGGCTTTCCATTGATTGTTTGGCAGCTGCTTGAAGCAAGCAAGCCTGGTCAAGACCATGGCACGACGATCTTAAGAAATGGTCAATTGACTAATGAAGGCCAACTGCTGAAGTGGGCTGATTCGGACTTCTATCAAAATCAAATTTTAGTCACTTCCAATCTTTTCGATCAGGTCGTTCAGACTTTCAATCTTGATTTCAAATTGCGAAGCTACGACGACAAAGGCGCCTCTCTAAAAATTAGCTTTATGACGGGAATGTCGGGCAATGCTTTTTGGTCAGGAAAAAACTTCGGCATGGGGGTGGACTCCGGCGAAATTAAAGGACTCTCTCAGGCTGCGGATGTCGTTGCTCACGAATTCACACACGCGGTCGTTGAACATTCCAGCGGACTTCACTATTTGAAGGAATCTGGAGCTTTAAACGAAAGCCTTGCGGACATCTTTGGCGAGTACATTCAAATCAAAACCAGCTCAAAGCCAATTCCTGATTCATTGCTTTGGAAAATTGGTGAAACAGTCTCTCGGCAGAATTTCACCACCCCGCTCAGAGATTTTCGCGAACCGAAAAAAGGCTGGCAGCCTCAGCCCGAACATATGGATGAGCTGAAATCCGGAGCTTTTGAAAGCTACAACCCAAAAAGTTGTGTGCCCTCACCCTTCAACGATAACTGCGGAGTCCACATCCTGAGTGGAATTACGAATAAAGCCTTTGTTACAATTGTAAGTTATTTGGGCTGGGACAAAGCCATTCAAATCACTTACCGAGTGATGAGCCTTCGTCTGCATCCCACTTCTGATTTCTATGATTTTCGAGAACATCTTTGGGAAGAATGTGAATGGCAGTTTCCTTCGCAGTGTCAGGGAATTCGCGATGCTTTTGACCAGGTAGGGGTCAAGGCGCCTTAATTTTGGTCGTGATTTTTTTTCTCGAATTTGATTATCAAAAATGAGACGAAGTCCTAGCGATCGAATTTCATTTTCATGGTGCGACTTGGCTTCCAAGTCGTATCGAGATTGATCCAAGCTTTTTCTCCAGTTTCACTAACTACATTCGTCCATCCGTCTTCGCCGCCCAAATCCTGAAATGCCGAGTAGCGATCAGCATAACCTGCTGGTGATCTTGGATAATGATCTCCGGGCCCAGTTCTAAGAGTTGTGATGGATGCCTTCACGACCAGACAAATCGTTCGGGTCGATACTTCAGATTTGTTAACCCAGTGTTTTTCATTCTCCAAGTCAGTGACTTCCAAAAACGATCCTGAAGATTTTCCGGTGTACTTGAGCGGCATGAACTTTGGAACTTTCCAAGAGGTGGGAGCTCCAGAATTCGGTGTACTTTTTAAATTGGCGCCATCTTTCATAACGCAAATCGATTGGGCCTGAGCCCCCGCCGCGAAGAACGAAAATAAAAAGATCCAAAAAAGTTGAATCACAGTCTTATAAATCGGCAGATTCTTGAAAAACTCGAGTCCGAAACCCTACTTTTAGAAGCCAGAAAAGGACTAATGGAGAGTCGAGCCTTTAGCTTTCAGACAGTTCTGGACCTTTTGCATTAGCTCGAGAGTTGCCAACTGGAACTTACTAGAGATTCTCTCTTCTTTAACTTGCTGGTCCCTTAAGAGTCTTGCAGATTTTCGCAGGTCTAAGGCCTCAAGCTGGCTTGCCTGATGGGACGAGCTGCTCAGTTTTTCGGACTGTTTTTCAAGCTTCTCAGCCAAAAGCTGATTTTTTTTAACCAAGCCTTTCAGCAGCTGCCGTTGAGCTTTTTGCATGAGTTCGATTTCTTTTGAGAGCCCCGTACAGCCCTGTTTATTTTTTGTAGCAGAGAAAGCCCCTGCGCCGGGAAGTGTGAAGACAAGAATAGCCGGCAAAATCCAGTTCCATTGAGCCCCTCTCTTCATCACTTTGACACCCGCCTATCTTCGATGATTCGGCTAACTAAGATCAATACCAGTGCCAGGGATAGGGATCTCTGGCATGGGTTAATTTGGGTGTCAGGCTATTGAACGTGAAATATTTACTAGCCTGGTGAAGAGTTCGTCAGACTTTAAATGGCTAAAGATGGCTAAAGATTGCCTCTTGAAACCGGACTATTGAAGTGGTCTTTCGATCGGCTGCTGATCTTCCGGTGGATAGTGTTCCGCGGGCGGCTGAACAGGCCCTTGTTGCTGAGTTGAAAACACGGACTCTAAATATTCGCCATGACCACAAGAACCGGGCTGATAAAAAGGACCTGCATAGATCGACAAATATCCATCCTGCAGTTGGTATGTGTAATTGTATTCAGCAGGGAACTGAGTGGGGCAAGTGGAGTGGGCTCGGTGAACGAAAAAACGAATAGCCCTTCGATCCCGCGTGACGGTTCCCTCGACCCATTGTTCACAGCGGTGTTGACGCAAGTAAGACTGAAATCTTCGTCCTTGCATGCGAATCTCATAGTGATCCCGGCCAATAATAAAATCATCCATAGGAGGATGTCCCGAAGAACAACTGCGATCAGCCAACACCCATCGACCATCTAAAACACTTTGACCAGCAAGTACTTCGCTGGCCCCGAATACGACCAAAATCAAACCCAGAGCGGCTTTTAACATATTTCCTCCTGCTAACTTTTTAAACATTGCACGGCCAAAGTGTCCGCATCAACAGCAGATGTCAATCTTGGCGCTATGCAATATTTTTGATTGGGGTGGGACCCAGAGGCCCCCAGCTCGTTTATGGGGCGTTGAGGTAAGCATGAAGGAGGGGAATCTGATCTTTCAATTGAGGAAATTTAGGCATTTGGCCTGATTCCCGCTTTTTCGCATAACCTTCGGGGTAAGTGCCGTTCAAAAGCTTGGCCTGAAGAAGTTCCAAAGAAGCTCCCTTATTAGCCGGTCCCACAAAGCCATCCAAAGAGGGATCCGCATTGTGGCAGGCCAAGCAGTTTGCGATATAAATGGATCGCCCTTTTTCCACCATCTGAGCAGGAGTGAGCTGAGCAGCCAGTTGCTCCGCAGGCAAAGTGCCCGATTCTTGCGAGCTGTTTTTTTTCTCGCAAGAAAAATTCAAGCTCAGACCTATAATCAGAAAGAGGAAAAAATAAAAATTCTTCATCTGAATTCTTTTTTCTAGCCTAAGCTCGCAAGCAAACTTCAATAGCCAAATAAATGACTGCATTTAAAATGAAACCTGCTGTGATGACGCCCTTCACGGTCGTCATATAGCTGAGCTTTCCTTTGATCGCATTGATTTCAAGCGCCAACCAAATCAAGCCGACCACGGCCCACATGAGGCCAAGCTTCGAAGTTTCTGTTACAGGCAAAGGCAAATGCGAGGCCGCACCCATATAAAAAAGCATCGGAATCGAAAATAGCGTGTTGGTTCTAGAAGCAAGGAGAGCCGCGGCTCCACTTGCTGCAGCCGTCGGAAGAGCGGCTCCGCCTTGTGCCACTTGGGTTGCGGATTGAATAACGATTTTTTGATTTGGCCAGATAATGAACCAAACATTTGCGAACATCGTAATTCCGAATAAAGCACCCACCGAAATCGCGATTCCATATCCAGATGCAAAGAAATCAGCATAGCTTGGATAATTCTGCATCTTCGCCACAAGCATGACCAAGCCAGTTGCGAAGGTCCACATCGCACCCCATCGGAACCACCATAAAGCCCTCGGCAAAAGTTTTGTGAGCACTCCCGATTTTGTAGCGGGGTCGGCTTCGGCCATGAAGGCACCTTGAGTGAAATTGAAATAATACAGATGACCGATCCACATGATTCCGAAGAAAAAATGCAGATAGCGCATCAAAAATTGAAATCCATCAGAAGTCAGCAGGCTTAAGGACATGGGGAGGTCTCCTCTAAAAGAAAGTCTTGAACGAATCATTTTCACCGAATTGTGTCACTCGGAAGGTCTCAAAAAGACTGAACTTTGGTCAATAAAGCCTTTGATCTCAGAAATGTTGCGTTATCAGCAGAAAAGACAATCGAAGGTTGCACCGAACTAGGGCCTCAGCCCATCCTAAGATTATGAAGATTTCGCAAAAGTGGGCTACGGCCCTGGTGGTCACAGGCCTTATCATTGGCCTTTGGAACACGGCTCAGCTTGCAGTGCAGCTGGTGGACACAGAAAAGGACGCGCTCCAGGGGAATACCGAAGGCTCCGCCGAAACCCCAGCGAACCTTGTCGGCGAGTGGAGGAAAAAATTGGCTGTTGCCCTAAATCCACACCTCCTGGGTTCCCCTCTTCCTTTGGAACTGGCCTTGGACGCAACAAAGCCCGATGAACTTTCATTGATGAGCTATAGTATTCGCCAGGACCTTCAAGATAAGTGCGATCAAATTCTTCGCCAATACAAACCCGATTTCGGCGCCATTGTGTTGATGGAGGCCGACACGGGAAGATTGCTTTCTCTGGCGCAATTTATCAAATCGGATGAAGCAAAATATAAACCCTTCTATGCCTATCCACTTCCAGCCGCATCAGTCTTCAAGATTGTAACAGCAGCAGCAGCCATCGATAAATATCAGCTTTCCCCAGATTCAACTTTGAATTTCATGGGTGGAAATTACACCCTCTACAAACGAAACGTTGTCGGTCCTCAGAATTCAAGATGGTCCCAGCGAGTGACTTTGCGCGAAGCTTTTGCAAGATCTTTCAACACCGCCTTTGGTAGACTCGCGATTGAACATCTGCAAGCTGCGGATTTGATTGAATATGCTTTTCGTTTTGGCTTTAACCGCGAGATTCCTTCTGAGCTTTCTATTCCACTCGGAAAAGTGAAGATTCCGCAGGATTCAAGCGACTTTGAAATGGCGGAACTTGCCTCTGGATTCAATAAAGTGACACAAATGTCGGCAGTCCATGGAGCCATGATCGCTGGTGCGATTGCGAACGAAGGCCTCCTTGTAGCACCCAGCCTTGTCGATCGCGTTACTTCCAAAGATCAGGAAGTGCTTTTTCAAAATCATTCCATTTCCTTAGATCCTGTGCTTTCAAAGTCAGCGGCAGCAGATTTAAGAAAATTGATGAATGCCACTTTAGAGATCGGGACTTCGCGCAAAAGTTTTTTGTCCTTTAAGCGACGTAAAATTCTACAGTCGATCGAAATGGGGGGGAAAACAGGCTCTCTAACTTCCCCGGAGCCCAAAGGAAAACTGGATTGGTTCGTAGGCTATATTCAGGAAACCGGTCAAAAACCCATTTCAATTTCCGTGGTAACAGTTCATGAAAAGTATTGGACTGTGAAATCAGCCACGGTGGCTCAGCAAGTGTTTGCCAAATACATTGGCGATACGGGAGCCCGCAACTTCAAGCGGCGCGCCGATCGGCAGTAGTTTTGGCGGGCCTGCCAAAGCCCTGTTCGAAGCAAGGGTTCAGCTTTAGAACTAAATCAAAAAACTGGCCTCCGACCACCCAAGATGCATCGAGTATTAGATTTTTCTAGAACTGAAAAATTTTGCTTTCTCAGACGAGAGATAATTCTTTGCACTTTGATCAGCTTTCCTAATATACGGCTGGCAACCGAATATAAAAGCGGAGGCATTACCATGCTTTATCTATTTACTCGCCGATTCTTTGTTTGTGTCGCACTTTTGTTAGCAAATTTTTCCAGCGATGCTTTGGCAGATTCAGCCTGCGAAGTGACTCCGGCAGGAAAAGCACGCTTTCAATCGATCGAACGCTCTGGCTGCGGCTTGGAAACTTGCATCGAGTTCGTGCTCAAGAACGGACGCAAAGGCAAAGAAAAACAAGTTGCAAAAGGTTGCGGCGCCTCAAGCTGCTATTTAGCTTCTCCCTCTTTCACTTATGTCATTCCCCATGACGAGGTGGGCGGCTCGATTTATTTAGGAAACAATTCTGGAACTGCGGTGTATTTGATCTGCCCCAATAACTGAGGCAGATGAGCCGTCTTTGATTGATCGATCTATGCTGTTAGCTTTTCTATGAGCTATTCTATGAGGACTGAGGAACTAAAATTTCCTCCTGGAAGTGATTTTTTGAAGATCAATTCTGCTCCATCGAAATTTCTGGTGGCATTCCAACGAGCCTTAAACACGAGAACATTGGTTCCCTCTGTTTCACAACCAACGATGATGTGATTTCCCTTTGGCGAGACCTCAAGGCTTCGAGGCTGCGGACAAGGAATCCTCAATTCAAAGGCCTTTCGTGAAAGATCTCGATGGCCTTTTGCATCCAAGGGTACTCCAACCAATCTTTCCCGGCCCTTTTCCCTTTGCAAGGCCATGACAAAGCCCAATGAAGTGCTGAGCTTAATGTCACTTCCGGCAAGGCCCATCGGCTGAGATAAAACTTCCTTCAGGGCCAAGCTGCCTTCGTTGCCAACAATCTGATAGCCTTTGACCGCACCGATGCCTTGCACGTGTTCGCTAACTGAGTAAAGGACCTGAGTCTCCGGGTGATAGATCAGCATTCTTGGACGTGGGACGGAAAAATCCTTGATCCTTCGCAAAGAAAACTTTTGCATAGTTTCGCCTTTGCTCTGCTGCTGGGTTTCCTTCCTTGAGCTTTCTTCTAGCTTCAAGACTGCAATTTGATTCTTTGCTAAGTTTGCGATGAAAACTAAACTGCGTTTTTTATCCACGGCTGTGGAGTGACTATGGGCTCGACCAAATTCAACTGTGCTCGGGGAAGAATTTCCCATAGCGCTTAAGGAAGTCACGCTTGCATTGCCTTTGTTGTAGCTTGCGGCCACAGCGAGTAGACTTTTATCTTGTTCGACGAGCGTCAGATGCACAGTCTCAGCCGGGAAAGCTTGGTTTTTTTCTAGTTGAAAGGAATCTTCCGATCTTTGATAGATCGCAATGCTTTTGCCGCTTTCACTGGGCACGAAAAGTTTCTTCTGACCTGATGAATAGGCCATCCATCCACCCAGCCCTGAGGAGTAACTGAGTTTTGCCAAAGTCTGCACCTGACTGGTAGCCTCATCAATTTTTATTCTTTGAATTTGACCATGAGAAGCAAAAAGCACTTGAAAAGCTTTTGCCTCCTGAGGAACAGGGGAAGCTTCGGTAAGGCTGAGCGCCGCAGTCGAAACTAGATCAAGATTCAAAACCTCGGTTGCTGTTGGGATTGGAACCGTTAGGGAGACTTTCTTTTTGGGCTCCTTTATTGGCAATGGTGGCAATGGCGATAATGGCAGCAATAAATCTTCACCTGAAAAATCCACTCGACTTTTTGGAGGCTGGACGATTAAGCCCGATTTCGATGATGGCAATGATGGTAGTAATTGAGGTTGATCAACAATCACTTTTGCGGGTGGAGCTGGCACCGGAGCTGGCGCAACCAATTTTGGGGGCGCCGCAAGCACTCCGCAAACATTTTTGGTCTGAGTCCAGTTGATCTTCTGTTTTCGAAAATCACAGTCTCGAGCCAATCGACTTTTTCCGCAGGGTGAATCGACCAATTGGTATTTCCAGTCGGAAACACCAGAAAATGACTTGTTCGATTCCACGGAGACCATCACCATTTGGTCGTCCTTGCCACTCACAGAGGGGCCAGTGTCTTCAACGATTCCTAAAAAACAGTCTTTCGGCAAACCTGAAATTGCCTTTGCATATTGTGGAACTTTGCTGTCAAAGCCCTTTCCACAAACTAAAATTGTGCAGCGACTTTGGGCGCGATTGCAAAGCGCACCGAATGAACCCCTATGATCCATTGCCAGTGAAACCGGTCGACCATTTTTGCTCGCTTGCTCCAAGGAATTCAACTTTTCACCAAAGCGGGTGCTACTGCTGTTGGCACGAACTAAACTCAGACCCTGCTGTATGGCTTTGCAAGATTTTGCTGAAGCTGAAGCCGAATCCTCAAATTTTTTCTGAGCTAAGACCTCTAAACTGAAAGAAGCAATCATCGCAAAAATTAGAGTGCTTTTCATTTTCCACCTCGATAAATAAGTCGGTTGGAATTACCTAAGCTCTGCACAAGATGCAGTACGTCTTGTTGGTCATCGCGCAAAAATTCATAGAACAAGGCCCTGAGCAAGGGATGATCAGATTCTTCTTCAGTTCGTCCCGTGTAAAACCTAAAAAGCTGCCGCACAAAACACTGTTTAAACATCGCTGAGTCCGTCAAAACTTTTAAGGCCTCTTCGGTATTTTTTGCTTGGATTGGCCCCTCATCCAGAAAATCAATAGTGATGCTGGTATCAATTTTTTGTCCGTTTTCCATATCACGAACACGTCCAAGGGTGTCGTATCTTTCCAAAGCGAAACCAAAAGGATTGATCACCTTGTGGCAACTTTGACAGGTCTTAGAAGAAGTGGCGTTGAGAACTCTTTGTCTCTCAGTTCCGCTTTTAAGAGGCGGAATGTTAGTGTCGATGTTCGGTGGCGGGGGAGCAAGCTCCATGCACATCAATTTCCTCACCCAAAAGACTCCTCGCTTAATTAAGCGGGTCGAATCGGGACCAGAATGGGAGGCAATCACTGCCGGTAGAGTCAAAAGCGGAATGATCTCTTTCAGCGAGGTGCTCGATTGATAAAGTTTTTGGCGTAAAAATTGATCCACCTCTTGAGTCGCTTTCTTTGAAAATTCAGCATTGAATTCAGGAAACTTCGCAGTCGAAATTCTAAACTCGCTGGGGTCTTTCACCTCCAGCCAGGCTTTGAAAAAGCGCACAAGCTTCTCCCTCGATTGCTGAGTGCTAAGAACTTGATAAACCAGCTCACTAATCGCTTTGCGATCTTTGGTGAACTTTTCAGCCTGCTGAATATCAAGGCCCAAACCCTGAGGTGAGGAATCACCCAAGGTAAAAGTGAGGCTGGATAGCAGCTGTGAATCTTTCAGACGACCGTTTGCATCGACCTCTGTCTCAGCCCGAAAAAGAAACTGTGGAGAGTTCAAAAGAACTTCCACTAGATCCGCCGTAGCAGGACCAAAACCAAGAATTCCTACACTCTTCAAATAAAATTGAATGATTCGCTGACTCAGATTTTTTCGTTCATCACCTCGAAAAAATTTCTGAATCAGTTCCTGTGCGTTTTGACTAAGGCAGGACTCCGTGTAGTTGGGGGAACTGCAAACAATCACGCTTTGGGGATTCGAACGAATTTCCGCAAGCATTCCATTGTACCAACCGGCCAAGCCCTTTAAATTGCCAGGACCCAGGGTCAAGCTTTCCGCGAATTCATAATTGGTTTGTAAAGGATCCTTCGGAATGTAAGTCGCGACCCCAGAAACTTTCACCTTTGGCAGAAGCTGCTTCACTTCCGCTTCCAGCTGCTGCCGAGTCAGCCGAAAAATTCTTTTAGCTGGAAGCTCGCCAGCATCTGCTGGAAAATATTTCCGAGCCCACTCATATAATTTTGGATTTTTTTCTTTATAATATTGATCTGCTTTTGTTCTCGGAGGCAATAAAGCTGCCTGAAAGGGACTGTTCAGCGCCATCGCAAGAGCTTGAATTTCGCGATCTTTGAATTTGCCCCAAAGGTCCATCATTTCTGGCTCAGCAGTTAGTGCGTATTCCAGATCTTTTAGCTTGGCGCCTTTGCGCTCACTGCGACTCAGATCCCGATGACACTTTTTACAGTTCACCTCATAAAGTTTTGCCCCTTGAAGGTAGAGCTGATTATCGAAGCTTGGCGCTATCTCCTGTCCATGTACTGGAATGCAGCTCAACCAAAGGCCAAAAAGTTGGAGCAGAACAAAAATTTTCACGTTGAATGAAATCATAAAATTCCTCATATCTCTTCCTTAAGATTTTAAATAATTGGACCGCGGCAAAGACTTTCAAGGCCGAAGCTTTTCGACTGAATGCCTGCTGCTTGTTGACAGGAGATCAGCAAATCATTGTTGCTTCGCCCTTCAGCGTTCACAATACGACCCGTTTTAAATCTGCCTCCGCCTTGTCCTGCAAAAACAAAAGGAATATTTTTAAGAGAATGGCCGCCGGTGCTCCAACATTCCATTCCGAGAACAATGGAGCTGTTAAAGAGTGCCGACTTTCCCTCCCCATCATCAATGCCCTTGAGAGATTTCATCAAGCTTGCGAACTTCTGCGAAAAATAAGTGTCCATCTTGACAAGTGAGGCCACATTCCCTGCATGTTCCAGGGAATGACGAACGCTGTGAATGCCTTGACTGGGCCAGTTTTGGCCGCCAGAAGCTCCCGAAAGAGTAAAAGCCACCACCCTTGTTAGGTCCCATTCAAAGGCCAAGCGAATCATCTGAATCATTTGATCATGAACGGGCGACAAAGCATCCAGGCTGTATTTTTGTGCGCCATTTCCCGAGGTTTTTGCGATTGTTGGACAGGACCGACCCGATGCCGTCACTACCTGATTTCCTTCGAGTCCTTTTTGCTGCTGCTGCACAAGCTTTTCGGTTTCATTCCAAGCTTCCAGCATTCCAGAAAGCTTTTGAGAATGTTCCGAATCTAAACCATAAGTTCTTTGGGCGTCTTTCACGTCTTCTTTCATTAGATCAATCAGACTTTTCTTCTGTGCTAGAGCTGCTTTGACTTTGGAAAGATCCGCTTTGGGCTGCAAAGATTTTTGACTGCACTTGAGAGCCACCTGAGTCATTAGCTGTTCATAAACCTGAGCAGCGTTTTGGACAGGCTCAATGGCGTTCCCGTATCTCGTCTGACCTGCACTTCGTTTTCTAAATGAAATATATCTTTGACCCTGACCTGTTCCATCGGAATCACTGTGCGCACCAGCACCAATATGCAAACTTGATATGGGAACTGACTTTAGATCCTGACGATTTGCATAGTGCTGACTAATTCGAACATCGATCGATTCATGATCTGTGTAGGCGTAGTAGGAGTCTCCTCCGCTATACTTAACTGTATGACCTGTGACACAACCAAAAAGTCCGGCTCCGTGCTCTTCATGAATGCCTTCGCTTTTCGGTGAGCCTCCGTGAATGCTCATGTTCTTAAAGAGGATAAGATCCTCAGCAAGCTCTTGGAGCGGAGCCAAGGGCGTTCCGCCTAATGAAAAAATCGAAGCAGGATTCGTTTTCGCCGGAGTGAAAGCCCCACCTTTGAAAAACATAATAAAGCGCGGTGCCGAAGACATCGCATTCACCGGTTCAGCGGCCAAAGCCATGCTTCTGAGCATTGGATGCAGCAAAAAACCTGCGAAACCAAGTTGTTGAATCAGAGTGCGCCGAGAAATCAAGGCGTGAGATGATGTGCCTTTTCGTCCATGAACCATAAACCGTCCTCCTTGACAGTAGAAAGTGTCGAACCATTCAACAAATCACAAAATTTGTTTCAAATCTTCAATCGGAATCCGCCCCAGCTTACTTATAACAGCTGGAGATTGGCTCTGAGTGCAGATTGCAGGAAGAGAGGGGCAATTTATCGGCCAAAGTAGGCTGAGTGCGTTTTACAAAGAAAATTCTATGACTACAGGACAGTGATCTGAACCTTCGACTTGATCTAAAATCTCTGCACTTTTTACATTGCTCACAAGATCTTGAGAAACGCAAATGTAGTCTATTCTCCATCCACGATTGCTGACCCGAGCAAATTCCCGGTAAGACCACCAGCTATAGCGGTCTTTCTGATCGGGATGAAAACGACGAAAGCAGTCTTCAAAACCAAGAGCAAAAAAACGATTGAACCATTCACGTTCTTCAGGAAGAAAGCCACTGGCTTTACTTAAACGAACTGGATCATAGACGTCCACTTCCTTATGGGCCACATTATAGTCACCCACCAAAATGATCGACCGACCCTTCGCAAGCTCAGATTTTAAATGGCGATTCAGGTCTTCTAAGAAGGTTTGCTTGAAAAGATGTCTTTCTTCGCCGGAGCCTCCGTTGGGAAAATAAATATTATAAAGATCAATTTTTCCAAAGCTCGTGACTATAATTCGACCTTCTTGGTCATACTTGTCGATTCCCATGCCGGTTTGCTGTTGATCCCATTTCAAGTTAGAAAATGTAGCGACTCCCGAATAACCTTTCCGCTGAGCGCTCGACCAAACAGAATGTGGATAACCTAAATCTCTGAGCTGCGGGGGAACTTGCTCTAAGTGCGCCTTTGTTTCTTGCAAGCAAAGAATATCTGGAGCTTCATCTTCGATAAAGTTCAAGAGGCCTTTGGGACCGCTGGCTCGGATTCCATTTACATTCCAGGTGACTAGCTTGATTGTTTTCTTTTCCATTTGAGATTCCCATTCAGCCACCCAAAGGGTGGCCAGAGTTCTTGTTGTCTTAGTTCTGTTTATATGGCAACAAATGAGTGGTGCACACTCTTTTGTCGAATTCCCTCCAAAAATATTTAGCAAAATGCGAAACGCTGATCGCCGGCTTCAAGACTCAGGAGTTCGCCAGCACATTTTCTGAAAATTTAATCAGCCCTTGGAATTTGAAACTTTCCAAGTCATCGCTCCGAAAAATCGAAGACTTTGTCTCTGCCACTTTTCTATTGCGATCCAATCCAAATTATCAGGCAAGCCTGAGCGAAGAACTCGATCGACGAAATCTAAAGCCTGTGAACTACTCTGCACTTTTTATGTCCTATGATTTTCATCTTAGATCGAACGGCGATCCCGCTCTTATCGAAGTGAACACAAACGCTTCTTTTTGGGGACTCGGTTTCCCGCTTTATTTAGCTCGAAATTTGCCACATTTGTCGGGGCCAGAACCTTGGCAGACTCTCAAGTCCGACATTGAAAAGGAAGTTGGGCTTATCAAAAACACGGGCAAAGAATTGAAAGTGAGCATTTGCGATTCAAAACCACAAGAACAAAGACTGTTCGGCGAGTTTTTGTTTTTTCAGCAACTATTCCAAAGCTGGGGCTGGGATTGCCGCATCGAGGATGTGCAGCAGCTCAGCAAGGATAGGGATTGGATCTATAATCGGCACACCGATTTCTATTTGGAAACAGAAGAGACTCGCCTTCTTCGCGAGATTTACGAAGCTGGAAGCACTTATATAGCTCCAGGGCCAAATGAATATCTTCTTCTTGCCGATAAGGCGCGCCTTCAAGAATGGTCCAATATAGAAAATTTTCAGAAATGGAATCTGATGGAACTCGCGCCAAGGATTCATCAAGGACTTCTAAAGTCTGAAACGCTCACCAGTGAAAATTCAAATGAGCTTTGGGGCCGACGAAAACATTTATTTTTTAAACCCATGCGATCTTTCGGTTCCAAATTGTCTTACAAGGGCGCTTCAATATCTCGAAGACTATTTGAGGAACTCCAGAATCATGAAATGATCGCGCAAGAATACGTCCCAGCACCGGAGGTCACGCTCAAAGGTTCAGAAGCTACAGGACCCTTCAAGTTTGATTTACGCATTTATGTTTATCGGGACAAAGTGCGTGGGGCTTTGGCGCGACTTTACCAGGGGCAGGTCACAAACAATCGCACGCCTCTCGGCGGATTTGCGCCGATTCAATGGGTGGATGCTGAAATCGCGCCTTTTACGGAGTTAGGCCTTTAAAAAATTGGATCAATTCTCTGATTGAAGAACAATTTTGGGATTGGCCAGCCAAAGCCAGGGATCCTTGGTGAACAGGGGGCGTATCCCACGGCCCTGTTTTGATTTACGAAGCTCGCTACCCTGGACGTCGAAATGTCGAAGCACCAACCAAGCCTCGGTCCTATCAGCAAAGAATCGAAGCCGCCGGCCTGGGGAGCAACAAAAGGTCTCCTCGGAACCCTCCTTGGAGCACTTCCTAAGGCAGTAGCAGGAAATCCGCAGTGGTCGCCCCCCCTATGTGTGGATTCGAACTTCCAATGATATAACTGAAGGAGTTTTAATTTCCGCAGATTCAACAAATGGGCCCGAAAGTCAGTTCCTTTTAATTCCCAAGGAAGCCATCGACCATATGGCGGGTTCTTCGACCATAAATGAACTTGTTCTAGATGACATCGCTGTTGCACTCAAACTTTCTGATATTAAAAAAATCACATTGAGCAGACCGCGATTCTAAAACTAAAGAGGGGCAGCCAAACAACGCGTGGAATCCGGAACAAAATCTTTCTGCTTGCTTCGATAGTCCTCTACAAAGGCTTGAATCGCACTGCCGGGACAGGTGGTGTTGGCGTAAGCTTTGTGAATCCCCACTTGATTGGTCGCAATTCCAAAATCATCTTGAAGTGCCTTCATCATCGCAAGCAGTTTTTCTTGCTGCACAGGTAAGAACGGACTCTTGTCATCACCTTCGACAACAATAGAAATATGACCGTCCGTTTGATATTTCGTATTTGAATCCGGTGGGTATTCCGTGCTTCTGCCTTCGGCCGCTTTGCCATGAACATCGATGTAAAAATGGTAAGGAACATCCCCCCACAACTTCTTCTTATGTTCATTTTTGATTCGGGTTGAATAGTAAAAGAGATCTCGGAGCTTCGACTGAATTGTCGTCTTGGGAACCTGCCGAACCCCAGTAAAATGAATCGTAAGTTTAGTGGGTTTTGATTCGTGCTTCTTCAACAGATCTTTTTTGGTCTGATGTTTTGGTTGTCGCCAATCCCCTTGCTTTAAATCGATGTGTGCATCGATACAGCGTCCGAAACTTAGGGCCGGAGCAAAGCACGAAATAAGGTAAGCGAGAAAACAGGGGCCTATGAAAGAAAATGACCTGGCATAATTAAAGTAAGAAATAGAGCTCATTGCATTCCTTTCGGCCAAACCTACAAGGAACTTGAGATTTCGCTCGTCCTTACGTCTAGAATTCAAGCCTAGCTGTAAAGAACCTGATCGAAATGCCGATCTGGATATCATGACACGATCCTTTGCATTAAAGCCTTCGGTCCGTCCAGCTTCAGAAACTTACACAGTTTTTGATCAACTGGATGGCTCCCACCCTTGGCAACAAGTACTTCCCTCAGGAAGCGTGCTTTACCCAGTTCGCGCCATCGAGAAAGGACAAATCACCTATTTTAACTTTTCACTGGCAAAAGAAATGGGACTGATTCCAGAAAATCATGATCATACTTTGAATTTGGAGCTCGAAAAAAAGCTGATCGAAACCTTTAACCTTCGCATCATCAATGAATTTGACCAAGAAAGACCACGCCTACCCGACACATGGAAACTGAAACCCAATGCCTTCATGGCGACCCGCTATCTTCAACTTCAACATTCCAGTAAGAAAGGTCATACGAGTGGCGATGGTCGCTCTATTTGGAATGGTGTTGTTCAAAGAAAGGGGAAAGTTTGGGATGTGAGTTCTCGAGGAACCGGCGTCACGCGTTTTGCCCCGGGCAGCGTACGTGCTCAAAAAAATCTGCCCACGGGAGGCGAGCAGTTTGGCTATGGCTGCGGCCTCGCCGAACTCGATGAGCTCTATGCCTCAGCAGTTCAATCCGAAATTTTTCATGCGCAAGGTATTAGTACAGAGCGATGCCTGTGCATTATAGATCAAGGCAATGGCTGCGGCATCGGTGTGCGTGCCGGGGAAAACCTACTGAGGCCAGCCCATCTTTTTCTCTATCTTAAACAGAATAGGCACGCCGAACTCAAAGCGGCCACGGACTACTTTATTGAACGTCAAATTCAAAACGGAAAATTTGTCTTTCGAAATAAGGATCCAAGAAAATATCAATATCTAGCCCACAGCCTCAGCCAAGACTTCAGTCGCTTTGTCGCTAGACTCGAAGCGGAAAATATTTTTCTTTGGATGGAATGGGATGGAGACAACATCCTCATGGATCCAGGAATCATCGACTACGGCAGCATACGACAATTCGGTCTGCACCATGCAACCTATCGCTATGACGATGTCGAACGATTTTCAACTAATTTGATCGAGCAAAAATACAAAGCCTATCAAGTGATGAAAACCATGCTCCAGATGACCGATTTTCTAGAGACCGGCGAAAGAAAAAGTCTTTCACATTTTTCTAGACATCCAATCATGAAAAAATTCATCACGAATTTTGGAGTCGCTCGCTTGGAGCAGTATCTCCAGCAGGTGGGATTTAGCAAAGCGGACATTCGGATACTGCAAGAACATCCCCGTCTTCTGCATCAATGGGAAAAGCGCTTCATCGCCCTTCAGCGAAAAAGAGTTTCCGGCAGTCCTCGAAAAGTAGCCGATGGTGTCTTATCACCAGCCCTCTTTGATGTCAGAAATTTGCTGCGCGCTTTACCTGAACACTTTTTGAAGGCCTCGTCTTGGGAAAGTCCGGATTTAGCCTGGTGTTTGGACAAGATGAAGACTCCATTTTCTGGAAAAAAGAATTTTAGTGGAAACCTTTCTTTAAGAATTTTGATTCGCGATTTAATTTCCTACCACAAGCGACTTCTGAAAATCCTGAACTCTCGAATTCCTAGGAGCTTACAAACAACTCGCACAAAGCCTGTCCTCACTGGGAATGCCCTGATCCACGCGATTGCCGAGATCAATGCTTCCAACAGAAGAGCCCCCAAAGCAGGACGCATTCAAAATTTGATTGAACTTTTAACTTTACACTTCAAGCCTGAAAACTCTGCAGCCGGCAACAGTCGGCCCCTTGAAGTTAAAGACCCACAGGCCTGGCAAGAAATTCTAAATCTCATTGAACTTCATAGATACAGTATTTAATTGCCGGCGCTCTGATAGCTAGAAAAGCACTGCACGAGTTCAGCTGCTTTATTGATTTGTCGATCCGGATTCAAACTGCGGAGTTCGACCTTGAGACTGTCTATGGATCCGCAATTTTCCTTCATACTGAGATTGAATTTGAGAGCTTCTGACTGTTTTGGCGGCTGAATCACAGCATAGTAAAGATCCTGCTCCCTCGCAGAATCACGAACTTCATCCGCTATCACAATATCCGGCTGCAGCCCAATGAGCTGCGGAGTCCAACCAGAAGGGAAATAATAGAGGCCCTCCGTCCGAAAGAAAATGAGTGCTTCGTTCTTTTCCCAGATATCACCATCTTGAAAGGTGCCCTTTCCGAAAGTCCTTTGACCCAAGAGTTGGGCGCGATTCAAGTCTCGCAAAGATCCAGCTAGAATTTCTGCCGCAGAAGCAGTTCCGCTGTTGATAAGGACGACCATAGAGCCACGGTATTGTGGTTCGTGCTCTTGGCTGAAGTGCCTCTCAACCTTTCCCACCTCACGAAGACTCCGCGCTTCAAGGAGCGGCGTGCCTTTAGCGACAAAAAGGCCTGTCACACAGAGGGCCTCATCCATATAGCCGCCTGGATTATCCCGGACATCAAGAATCAAGCCCCTAAGCCCAGCGAATTTTAGATCCTTCAGATGTTCACGAGCAGCATCACAAGTACCTAAAGCAAATTTATGGATCGCGAGATAGCCAAGACCTTTTTCTTTTGAGATCAGCCGAGCCTCTGAGTTTTTCAGCTGCGCCGTCGTCCTTCTCAAAACATAGTCACGCTGAGAGTTTCCCCCACCCTCCCTAGTTCGAAGTACCGTCAAGGTGATTGTGTTTTCATGCGAAAGGAGACTCCAGTCTTGTAATTCATAGGGCAAAAATTTCTCAACACCCACGCCATTGATTGCAATGATTTGATCGCCGCGCTGAATCCCAATTTCCGAGGCTGGGGAATGTGCAAGCACTTTGCGCACTTCAACAAGTCCTTTACGAATCTTAGTTATAAGCCCATAGCTTTGAGACCGAGCTTCATGCCGAGACACAACTTCTTCGTAATACTTTCTTGGGATAAAATACGTGTGAGGATCTATAGTCACGGCGAGATAGGCATTCATCCCAGCGCCGATAAAAAAACTCACTTTTTCAAACGGAATTTTTTGTAGCCAAAGACTATCGTCAAAAAGCTGAATCAATAGGCCGTCAAAGGAGACTCGCAGAGGGCCGCTTGGGAAGAGAGCCTCCCATTTTTGAAGTTCCTCTTTCTCCGTGGATGACAGATCGACCAGCTGGTCTGTCTTCACCCAGCTTGCTTTGGAGCTGAGGTAGGCTCCACGCCAGCGTCCCATGGCACGAAGGGCGTTGATACAGCCCAAAAAGTTCGATTTTGTTTTATAACAGGAACGATCATTCACCCAAGCTTGAATATTTGAGGTATTTAATTTGGCTTCCTGCCAATATTCAGAAAGGCTGCGTTGCCCTCGGTCAACCTTGGAGAACAACCAAGGCAATAAAAGAAGCAGCCCGGCGAATAAAAGCCAATTTGCAGATTTATTTCCAAAAAGTTTAGGTCTTTGCAATTTAATAGGCCCCCGCCTGATTCCCCAAATGACAAGTTGCTGCTGACATCCTACACTACCCAGCGCAGGACTGTCTGAAGAATGGCCCTCTGGGCTTTGGGAATGAAAAGATTTCTTTCTTGCCAGTAGTGTTTTCAGACCTGCATTTGAGGAGGGCTTTTTTTCATGATTCTGATCACAGGTGCCAACGGCTTCATCGGAAGTCAGATCAGTTCTTTTTTCTTGAATAAAGGCTCTCAAGTCGTTGGCGTCGATCCAGTACCCCTGGCGGAAAGACCCTTACTGCAAGTCGCTCGGCCCTACAAAGCCTTCATTCATCGGGATGAAATTTGGGATTTTTTGCAGAAAACTTCAGGTATTTCTTGGGTCATTCACATGGGAGCCAATTCCTCGACGACGGAAACCAATCGTCAGCAGCTTCAAGAGGTGAATACAATTTATACGGAGAAATTATTCAATTGGTGCACTCAAAATCAGGTGCCGATGATCTTTGCAAGCAGCGCTGCGACCTATGGAGCCGGCGAACAGGGCTATGACGATCAAATGGATCCCAATCTATTGAAGCCTCTGAATCTCTATGGGGAATCGAAACTCTTAGTCGACCAATGGGTTCTGCAGCAAAAACAAACTCCGCCCCATTGGTATTCCCTCCGATTTTTCAATGTTTATGGACCTGGGGAATACTACAAAGCCAATATGGTTTCTGTTCCTTTCAAGGCTTTTCATGAAATTAAAAACACTGGTTCTTTAAAACTTTTTAAATCTTATCGAAGCGACTACAAGCATGGTGAACAAAAGCGGGATTTTATTTATGTCAAAGATCTCGTGGCTTGGATGGGGGAACTCATGCAGAAAAAACCCCAATCGGGAATCTATAACATGGGTACGGGTCATGCGCGCAGTTGGGTGGATCTTGGCAGAGCAGCTTTTGCGGCACTTGGCTTAACTGAGAGCATTGAATTTATCGATATGCCCGAGAATTTAAAGACTCAGTATCAGTATTTCACAGAGGCCAAGATGGAAAAATGGCAGGCTCAAAAATTGACTGCCTCTCAGTGGTCCTTAGAAAAAGGTGTTGCTGATTATTATCATAATCATTTGCTGAAGGAAACCTCATGGAGCTAGTTCCTAAACATCTTCAGCGCTACATCGTAGAGCAGGACTACAGTCGCTACACGGCTATCGACCACGCAGTTTGGAGGTATGTCCTCCGCCAGCTGCGGGCCTTCTTAGCTAACAATGCTCACGAATGCTATTTAGAGGGACTGGAGCGAACCGGAATTCTGACCGATCGAATTCCCAGCATCTCAGAAGTCTCTGAAAAGCTGACACAGTTTGGTTGGAGAGCTTTGCCAGTCAGCGGCTTTATTCCTCCCGCCGCATTTATGGAATTGCAATCATTAGGAATATTACCGATTGCTTCGGATATGAGAACCCTAGAGCACCTCGAATACACTCCGGCTCCGGATATTGTTCACGAAGCCGCTGGACATGCTCCCATTCTGATTCATCCAGAATTTTCTGCCTATCTTAAGAAATATGCGGAAGTCGCTAAACACGCGATCATTAGCAGTGAAGATTTGGCACTCTATGAGGCCATTCGAAATCTCTCCGACCTCAAAGAACATCCGAACTCCACACCCGAAGAGATTTTGGCAGCTCAGACAAGGCTGGATCTGATCAGCAAAAACATGAGTCATGTTTCAGAAGCGGCGGAACTTGGTAGAATGAACTGGTGGACAGCCGAGTATGGCTTGATTGGAAGTTTGGAAAATCCAAAGATTTTCGGAGCTGGCTTACTGTCATCTGTCGGGGAATCGAAGTGGTGCCTTTCTGAAAAGGTAAAAAAACTTCCACTCACGGTCGATTGCATCCGGCAAGGCTATGACATTACAGAACCTCAGCCACAACTTTTTGTAGCTTCAGACTTTACTGCACTAGCAAATGTTCTCGAGGAAATGTCTCGTGCGATGGCTTACCGAACAGGTGGCCTCAAGGGAATTCAAAAAGCAATTCTGGCCAAGACCACAAACACAGTTCAGCTCAACTCCGGAGTCCAAGTGAGTGGGCAGCTCAAAGTCGTAAAGTCTTCGAAAGACGATTGTCCTGAATACCTTCAATTGATCGGCCCCTGCCAAATCTGCTGGGACCAAAAGGAACTTCCCAATCAAGGAAAAGTGCAACACCCTGAAGGTTTCGGTACACCTATTGGTCGATGGAAAAAAGATCCAGAACGATGCCCTTCTGAATTTTCAGATGAAAATTTGGCACAGTTCGGAATTCTAAAAGATAACATGGCTCGGCTGGAATTTAGCTCCGGGATTGTTGTTGAGGGTAGGGTCAGTTCACTTTTAAGAAAAGGGAACCGCCTCATACTCATCTCCTGGTCCGACTGTAAAGTCACAACCGGGAATGAAGTAATGTTTTCTCCCGACTGGGGAAGTTTCGATATGCTGGTGGGATCTGAGGTCACATCAGTTTTCGGTGGTCCTGCTGATCGCACTTCTTTTGGGGAGTCAGATGCTTTTGTGGCCAAACGTGTTCCCTCAAAAATCTGGACACCCCTTGAGTCACTGAGGATATCCCACTATCAGAAGATTAGAGATCTGCGCGAAAACGCCACCGAACTGACCGTCAGGGAACTGGAGCACTTGATGAGCCTACACTTTGATAAGTTTCCGATGGATTGGCTCTTCTTTTTGGAAATTTTTGAACTTGCCTCCATCCGGCCACAGCTGGCGGAACTGCGTCCAGCGGCGGAACGACACCTAGAAGTTATCGGCTCAAGATCACAGAAGAGTAAGACCAATATTGAAGAAGGAGCCTCCCTTGCAAAACGAAAATGAAATCGCCGCAGCAAATGGTTCCGCGCCCCTTCGAGTTGTTCTTTTCCGAAGTCTTTATGAAAGCAACGTGGGCTCAGTTTCGCGAGTGATGAGCAATATGGGAATCCAGCAGCTTCTGCTGGTGGACCGCAAATGCGCCCTTACTTTCAAAGCGCAGCAGGCAGCGGCCACAGGACAAGAGGGACTTAGAACTCGCATTGAATTTCCAAGCTTGGCTTCTTATCTGGCCGCCAGCGAGGGACACATTCGAATTGCTCTCACTTGCCGCGAAGGCAAAAACAGAAAATTAGATACTGCCGATGGCATCGCTGAATCTTTAGCGAAGGTGCTTGGATCCGAACAAATATCGGGGGCGGGTTTTCGCGGAATAGATTTATTATTTGGACCTGAAGATGCGGGCCTTTCCAGTGAGGAAATCGATGCCTCGCACTTTTCTATGGTACTCGAGACATTCGGTGAAAACTCCAGCCTCAATTTATCCCATGCAGTCTTGCTTGCCCTCTACAGTTTTAAAAAATCTTTTCGGGAACATTCGAATACTGAAACGAATTTGGCTTTTTCAAATACCCACAAGTCTCCTGAGGATAAGGAATCCTATCCTTTTCCTGAAACCGCACTGAAGAGCTGGTTATCTGAAACTGGTTTTGATGTCGTGGACCGACCAATTAATGCTTTTACTGTTATAAAAAGAGTTCTTATGCGTGCCGTTCTCACTGCAAAAGAAAAGCGAGTTCTTGATATCGCCTTTCATCAGGGAATACGAAAAATGAAAGAGTACAATCAGCTAAGAAAAAATCAGGGGCTTCCGGCGGGCTACTCTGGCCAGAATGCAAAGTCGAAGAAAGATTCCGTCCAATGGCATAGCTAGCCTGAGCGAATTCCTTAGAATTCGATTTGTTCACTCCATTGACTGGAGCCAACAAGGCAATTTGATGGGGCTTGTCCGTCGTTTAGTTGAAATTCGCCGGATGAGTGGCGGTTTTGTTCAAGCAACTTCCTCTTTGGAATCGTCACTGTCAATTTGATTTTTCTCCGTCAGTGTTCGAAGGTGCACCCACA
>Ga0247844_1000325_pt1 | contig 103190 bp, 89 predicted proteins | sample LaCtaG_FD_192421 | JGI IMG/M metagenome (GOLD analysis project Ga0247844, IMG submission 192421) | Freshwater microbial communities from meromictic Lake La Cruz, Castile-La Mancha, Spain - LaCruzMarch201714.5m_1 | ecosystem: Environmental > Aquatic > Freshwater > Lake | place: Spain: Castile-La...
AAGGCAACGGGGGCATCTTTCGGGTGTATTACACATCAGGTAGGTTATTTAGGTTCTTGGTAAAACAAAAATAACACCCCGATTGTCCCTTACAAAATCAGCACCATAATTGGCGCACTACCCAAAATCGTATGACTTGGCCATTACCGAAGACCATTCGGGATTAAACGGGCGTTTTCACCACCTTACGTATGCTGTCAATAGTCGAGAAGAAGTGCTTCTGGCAGCAGATATTGCTTTGGAAAATGGGGTATTTATCGAAACAGGCCCACACAAGCATGCCATTCAACAAACCTTTTTCTTGTATCTCTACGAACCAGGCGGCAATCGCATCGAAATTGCCAATCCAACGGCAAGGTTGATATTAGACCCTGATTATGAAACAATTGTGTGGAACAAAGAAGAACGCATGAAAGGACAGGCTTGGGGGCTAAAAACCGTAGAAAGTTTTCATACCAGAGGCACACCCATGCCTGATGAGCTGATGTGAGTGATGAATAAATAAATCCGTGAAAATCTGTTTAATCAGTGTCATCCGTGTGCCATTATTTGACGCTGATTAAACAGATATAAAAACAAGCAGTATGAAATTAACACGAGAAGAATGGAGCCGGAGAACATTTATTCTCTCTTTAACAGGAACGGTAATGGTATTGAACCACACGTTATCATGGGCAAATAATGCTCTCCCTGAGCTTGTCGAAGGGGAACTTGACCCAAGAGTAGCTAAGATTGTAGCCAAAACAATGGCAATAGATACGCATAATCACGTGGATGTGCGAATCTATCCGGACCAACCCCTGCCAAAATATGATTTGTTGAATGATTTTCAAAAATCGGGGTTGGCGGCTATTGTCATGACTTTTGCCGTTGACTACCAAAAACTGCAAAATGAAGGTGACGGCTATACTCGTTTTATCAATGGATTAGATTCGGCGGATAAACTGCTCAATGAATACGATTTGAAGCGTTCCCTGAATTTAGCTGACCTAAAATCAGCATTAACAAAGAAGGAACCTGCTATTATTCAAGCGGTTGAAGGTGGACATTTTTTGGAAGGGAAAATCGAAAGACTCAAAATAGCCTATGATCGTGGTTTAAGAGTCCTCGGATTATTACACGACAACGATGCTTCTGTTCCGTTGGGTGATATTTATACTATTTCTGGAACGGCGTCAACCAGCGGAACAGCTGTTTTTCCACTTACTTTTGGTGGGCAATCTTGTTCTTTATCCTTAACCGTCAGTCCTACAGGCTCCAGTACAACAAGCAGTGCCACCGTTTTTCCAGCCTTTACCGTTGGCAATGGTAACACTGCCCAAATAGTAGCTGCTGCCAATACATTTTTAGCTACTTTAGACGCAACGCAAAAAACTGCCGTATTACTTGATTTTACAAGTACCAAAAAATCGGTTTGGTCGAATTTCCCCATTTCAGATGTTACCCGAAATGGAATACTGACAGGTACAATGACTGCGGCTCAACGGACAGCAGCCTACAACTTAGTTGCCATGCTTTGTAGCCAATACGGATATGAAGAATTAGGAAAAACAATGGTAGCTGACCAATACTTGGTAGATACCACTAAACCAAGTTGGACTGGCGGAACGACTAATTATGCCATTGCTATTTTTGGAACACCTTCTACAACGGCTCCTTGGATGATTCAATATGGTGGGCATCACATGGCCATTAATGCTACTATTGTTGGCTCAAACAATGTCTTTACTCCCTCTCTAACTGGTGCTCAACCTACCTCATTTACGTCTAATGGCACTACCGTTAGGGTGTGGGCGAATCAAACTGACAAAGGATTTGCACTCGTAAATGCCCTAACAGCTGCGCAACAAACTAAAGCAGTCTTAAATTATACCGTCAGTGATTTGGTATTAGGACCGGGCAATGATGGTAAAACGATTGTGCCAGAAGGAATAAAAGGCTCTGATTTAACAGCTGCTCAACAGACACAATTGCTTGATTTGATCAGTGAGTGGACAAATATTGCTAATACTGCTGCCGCAACGGCCAAATTAGCCGAAATAAAAGTAAACATTGCCGACACTTATTTTGCATGGAGTGGCCCGCTAACGGCTGGAAGTGTTGTTTACTTTCGTATTCAGGGTCCAACAGTAATTATTGAGTATTCATCTCAGCAAAAGAACGCTGCTCATATTCATAACATGTACCGTGATCCAACTAATGATTACGGCAAAAAACTATTGTAGCATGACTTTGAGAAGTATCCTATTGGTAGGTGTCTTATGTTGGTTTTTACCTGAATCAATATTGGCCCATCGTTTAGATGAACTTCTTCAGTCATCCTACATCATGATTGCCCCTGATCAAATAAGTATTGAAATTATTTTAACTCCTGGGGCTACTATTGCCTCGGGCGTTTTTCAGGCAATAGACAATGACCATGATGGGAAGCTATCTGTTGATGAAAAAAGGATATATGCTAAAAAAGTATTGAACAATACCTATTTAAAAATTGATGGCAAAGAACAGAAATTAGTTTTGTTTGATGTGTCATGCTCACCCTTGCAGGATTTAAAAGAAGGTGTTGGAAAAATTCGGTTGTTGGTTTCGGCAGAAATAAATGATGACCTATCAAAACATCAACTTTATTATATGAACACTTTTGAACCTATGATGAGTGTTTATACGATTAATGCACTGATGCCTAACTCAAAAGAAATAAAAATTCTTAAACAAGAAAGAGAGCAAAATCAATTTGAAATTTATATTGACTATCAACAGTTAGTCAACCATCCATTTCGATATAAAGTATGGTTGTTCTCAGGCGTGTTTATCATCTTATCGTTCCTACTTTTTCTTACGTTTAAACGCTCAAAAAACGTGGGTACTTGAAAGACTAACCTAAAAAACAAAATGAAAAAGAAGTTATTAGTTTTAGGAGCACACTCCGCCGATTTTGTTTGGCGTTCGGCAGGCGTCATTGCCAAAAGCGTAGAAGAAGGAGCCGACACACTCGTCATTTGTATGTCGTACGGCGAGCGAGGCGAGTCGGGCGAACTTTGGAAAGAAGATCCAAAACGGACTATAGAAAGTGTAAAAGCCATCCGTCACGAACAAGCCCAAAAAGCCGCCGATATTTTGGGTACGCCCATTCAATTTTTAGATTGGGGCGATTATCCAATGTTGATTTCAAACGAGCGTATTGAACAACTCACCCAAATCATTGGCGATTTCGAGCCAACGGTTATTCTGACCCATACCGCCAAAGACCCCTATAATCCCGACCACCCCTTGGCGTATCAGGCTACGGAAAGAGCTAGGTTATTGTCGTGTGGCGCAGGCGTACCCAGTGCATTCAAAAACATAGACCCGCCTATGTGGTATTCATTTGAGCCACATCAACCTGAAATCTGCGAATTTTTGCCAGATACCTTTGTCGATATTTCGTCGGTTTTTGAGAAGAAACTGGCAGCAATGGATAGCATGGGCGCTCAAAAATACCTGAGAGATTACTACGCCGAATTGGCCTCCAGAAGAGCTAATCATGCCAGAAGAAATTCGGGTAAAACAGAAGTGAAGTATGCCGAAGCATTCCAAAGTCATGTACCAAGGGTCATCAACTCGATTTTTTAAAAATGCAACGTCGAATATTTTGAATGATTGATAGATAAAAAAGGCTTATTCAAAGATTTAAAACTAAAAATCCGAAAAGTAGCCTCTATTTTAAGGTAGGATTGACTCTTCTATTCTTCACTGCAACCTTTAATACGATTCAAACTATGAAAGCATCAAGACGTAATTTCATCCAATCTTTAGGGGTTGGAGTAACCGGCTTAGGAATGGCGCAGCAGGCAGCGGCCACTACTTTCGAGCCGCCCAAGTCAACAAAGCCAAATGGGGATGACCAAATTCTATTTGTAGGAGATAACATTGCCGTCTCCAACACCGAATTTGGCAAAGTAAGAGGTTTTGTCCTTCGAGGAATTACTACCTTCTTGGGCATTCCTTATGGAGCAGATACATCGGGCAAAAATCGTTTTATGCCACCTCAAAAACCTGCTCCTTGGTCAGACGTCAAACCCGCAGTGTGGTGGGGAAATACGGCACCTCAAATCATGGAAAAACGCTACTCCAATGTCTATGCCTCCTTTGTTGACCACTGGAACTACGACGATGTTTCGGAAGATTGCCTAAAAATCAACGTCTGGACACCAGCCTTAGATACCCAAAAACGTCCCGTAATGGTTTGGTTGCACGGTGGAGGTTTTGTGAATGGAAACGGCATTGAACAGGACGGTTATCATGGCGAAAACATCGCCCGCCTTGGCAATGTCGTATTCTGCTCGCTCAACCACCGACTCGGGTCATTGGGATATAGCCATTTAAAAGCGGCAGGTGGGCATCCTGCTTCGGGCAATGTGGGCAACTTGGATATGGTGGCTGCCCTCGAATGGGTAAAAAATAACATAGCCAACTTCGGAGGTGACCCTACCAACGTGACCATCATGGGGCAGTCGGGCGGGGGTTCCAAAGTCACAACTCTGATGAATATGCCATCCGCGAAAGGACTTTTCCACAAGGCAGTTGTATTGAGCGGTGGCTCATTGGCCGGCGTCAATAAAGAGTATGCCGAAAAACTGGGATTGAAAATAATGGAGGAAGCGGGTCTGAAACCCGGAGAAATAGCAAAATTGCAACAAATTCCGTGGCGCGAATACATAGACATCGCCGACAGAGCGGTTGCCAAAATGGCGGATGAAGCAAAGCGACTCAATATCCAAAGAGGCGGTTATTCCCCCGTAGCCGATGGTGAGTACCTGAACGACGGTACGTTTTTTAGTGATGCAAACCACTTCTCGGCCGATATTCCATTGATGATATGCTCTACTTTCAACGAGCAAAGCCCCAGCCGTACCGATGCGACTTTAGAAAGTGTAACTTTAGCAGACGTAAAAGAAAAGATCAAAACTCGTTTTGGTGATAAATCGGGAGAAATCGTAGATGCTTATGCTAAAACATTCCCCAAAGCGCGCCCGATTGAACTGTGGACGATGATTCTTTCTAACCGTAAAAATGCCGTAGCCATTGCCGATGCCAAAACCACTCAGAAAAAAGCTCCCGTCTTTTTAGCTTGGTTTGGTTGGCAACCGCCGCTTTTCGATAATAGAATGCGAGCATTTCATTGCAGTGATATTTGTTTTTGGTTATACAATACTGATTTGATGCTTACCCATACGGGCGGAGGCAAGCGTCCGCGGGCATTGTCTGAAAAGATGTCGAAATCGTTGATTGGTTTCATGAAAACAGGTAACCCCAACGGCGGCGGGCTACCCACTTGGAAAACCTATTCCACTCAAAATGGTGAAACGATGATTTTGGATGATGTACCGGCGCTCGCCAACGATCCCGACCGCGAAGCCAGAAAAGCATTAGCTTAATTTTTTTAACTCCTATGAGGTTTGTTTTCATTCATAAACCTCATAGGATGAATACTGTAATCCACTGTAAAACATGGATTTAATAAAAGAACTTTCAAAATTTTCAGCCGCTACGATTTGCGAAGCCCTTGGAAACAAAGGCAATTTACCTTCAGGCATCAAACCTATCGCCGCCAACATGAAAGTCTGCGGCCCGGCCTATACGGTTCAAACCATGCCTCGTGATAATGTTTTGTTACATCGTGCGTATGCATACGCCAAAGCCGGCGATGTCTTAATCGTCCATTGTTCAGGGTTTTATGAGGCCGGTTATTGGGGCGACTTGATGAGTTTGGGGGCTAAAACCAAAGGAATCAATGGGTTAGTTATTGACGCATGCGTGCGTGATGCCGATGATATTGAGGCGATGGGTTTTCCGGTTTTCTCAAGAGGTCTATGCATTCGCGGTACGTCAAATCACGGCGACGGAACGCTCAACGAGCCCATTATCATTGGCGATGTATTGATTCATCCGGGAGATATTGTGGTGGGTGACCGAGACGGTGTCGTGGTAGTTCCGTTCAATAAAATGGAAGAAACCATCGAAAAAGCTGCCGCCAGAGAAGCCAAAGAAGAACGAACACGAGCCGAACTCAGGAAAGGAAGAACTTCTATTCAGATTTATGGGTGGGATAGCCCCCTAACCCCCGATGGGGGAACAACCTAATTATAATGTTATTGTTATATGAAACTTAAAAGTATAGAAAATCATAGCTCCCCCATCGGGGGCGGGGGGGGCTTGGCCGTTGCTGTATTGGGTTTGGGCGAAGCAGGTTCGCATTTTGCCAATGACTTAGCTGAGATGGGTGTTGAGGTAACGGGTTATGACCCTAATCCCATTCGAAAATTGCATCCTTCCATTGTTGTCAAAGAAAGTAATGCCGAAGCAGTACGAAAGGCGAATGTAATTTTCAGTGCCAATCTTTCTTCTGTTTCCATTGAAATTGCCGAAGAATTGGTGGGGGTCTTACAACCCCATCAGTTTTTCTGTGAAATGAATACGTCAGGCCCCGAAAAAAAGCAGAAAATAGCTTCTGTTTTAGCTCCATCGGGGGTAAAAATGATTGATTTAGCCATTATGGCTCCCGTGCCACCCAAAGGAATGATGACCCCCTTATTGGCATCGGGTGAACATGCGGCTGCGTTTTTGGAGAAAGTAAAACCGCTGAATCTCGACTTAAAACAAGTAGAAAACAGTCAAATTGGCGATGCCGCTACTCGAAAACTTCTGCGTTCGATTGTGTACAAAGGCATTGCAGCCGTCGTATGTGAGGCAATGGAAGCAGGCATAGCCTTCGGTATGGAAAGCTACATCCGAGGTCAAATCAGTTCATTGATTGGCGGCAACAACGACTTGATTGACCGTTTTGTGGAAGGCAGCAAAACCCACGCACTCCGCCGAATGCACGAAATGGAAGCTGTCATTGAGATGTTACGCCCCCTAACCCGCGCGGCGGACCGTCCCAATGGGGGAATTATGACCACTGCAACAAGAGATAATTTAAGAAGTTTAGCAAACATCAGAGAAAAAGAAACTCCCCCATTGGGGGTGGGGGGGGCTATTCCCTACATGCAATTTCGGGGCGGCAGCTCCAAAGGTCTTTTCTTCAAAGCCGAAGACCTTCCTACAGACGAAACCCGTCGAAATCAGGTCATTTTGGCGATCATGGACGGTGTCGTGGCGGGCGACCCGCGTCAGATTGACGGCTTGGGAGGAGCCAATTCGCTGACAAGTAAAGTGGCGATTGTCAGTCCATCACAAAGCCCGGATGCCGACTTAGATTATTTCTTCATTCAGGTCGTAGTTGGAAAAGGGCGCGTTTCAACCATTCAAAGTTGCGGCAATATTTTAGCGGGTGTGCTTCCTTTCGCCATCGAATCGGGAATGATTCCGGCGCAACACCCAACGACGTCGGCCCGAATTAACATTGTCAATACGGGCGGAATTTGTGAGGTGGTTGTTCAAACCCCAAACGGTCAGGTCGAATATGCTGGCAATGCCCGCGTAGCCGGTGTGTTGGGAACCGCCGCTCCGATTGTTTGTAACTACCTGAATACGGCTGGTTCTACCTGCGGCTCTTTGCTTCCCACGGGTCAAGTAAAAGATAGTATTGATGGAGTTAAAGTCACCTGCATTGACAATGGGATGCCGTTGGTAGTGATGCGAGCCTCGGATTTTGGAATTAGCGGTTATGAAAGTAAGTCTGAATTGGAAGCCAACGAAGTGCTTAAAAAACAAATGGAAAGCATCCGTTTACAGGCGGGGGTCAAAATGAACTTAGGTGATGTCAGCGAGCAGACCATCCCTAAAATGTGCCTGATTGCTCCGGCCCAACAGGGCGGTATGGTTACCACCCGCATGTTTATCCCCCACGTCGTCCACGAAGCCATCGGCGTTTTAGCGGCGGTATCGGTTGCTACGGCCTGTGTTTTACCCGGCAGCGTCGCTGAAGGCATTGCCGCTTTTGAAAAGGGAGATACGTTTTTCTCGGTCGAACATCCATCGGGAGAATTTACCGTAAACTTAGAATACGCCTTTCAAAATGGAGAAATCAGCATCAAAAAATCGGGAGTCATTCGCACTGCTCGTTTATTAAGCAAAGGAGAGGTTTTTGTACCTGCGATTTGATATATTCATTGCTTCACGAATATTAATAAAAGGAATTCTATCCAGCTAAATTTTTCATTAAACCCTGCAAATTTGGAATTAGATTCCGAATTTGCAGGGTTTAAATACTTTTATCAGTATTCATCGCCAGCCTTCTGGACGAATAGGCGTACAATCTTTGCTTAACACACAGGGGAAATTAGGAGCAGGAGATGCATCTAAGTTGATTTGATTTCCTAACAAAGTGGTAACAATTGGGCTGGGATAGCCCTCTCTTATCATCCAGTAAAGCCATTTTTTCTGCGGGTCTTTCACATTTTGAATGTTGCCAATAATACCGGGATACGAGCTTTAAAAAATTCCATGGTGCGAATGAAAACAAAATCACCTCAACAAACCTAACCTTGCGATTTTAAAGCCGTTTCATTCACCAAATTACACATACCAATGAAAAACTCCGTTTGAAAAAGAGAGCAAATTCCGACAATGGGTAATCTTCGACTATTACTCTATTAGTCCAATTTTTCACAGTCGATTTTAACAAGATTTACCGTAAAAAAATAAGGCAAAAAGCCCTGATATATTGTTCATTTTAGCAGCCTTACTTTCCAATACAAAACTTACTGAAGATATTGGCCAATAAATCATCATTAACTATTTGTCCGGTTATCTCCCCTAAATGATGTAATGCCAATCGGATATCCTGTGCCAGAAAATCACCCGTTATTCCTATTTCGAGGCCGTTGAGGGCATCCCTAAGCGCCTGTTGGGTTTTAACAAGATGTTCATAATGACGCAAATTAGTGATGACCGTGTCACTCGCAGAATCCGCCTCTAACAAGGAAGCCGTAAGGAATTTTTTGAGAGTTTCTATTCCTTCACCTGTTTTAGCAGAGATGGCAATTTCATTGCGCGGCGTACCCTCCCCAACACTTCTCTTAACAGGAGAAGTGTTGGGAGAAGTTATCGTTACAATCCTTCCCAATACTTCTTCTAAATTTTCAAATAACTCTTCATTTCTAAAGCGAATAATCGTAATTCCATAGATGGATTTAAGCTCTTGGGTTCTTAATTCATCGTATTCAATTTGTTCTTTTCCTAAGTGTACTCCTCCATCAAGTTCAATTCCCAAGCGATGTTCTGCACAATAAAAATCTAAAACAAACCCTTCCTGAACAGGATGTTGCCTCCTAAATTTCAACCCATTCAATTGGCGATTTCTCAAGATTTGCCAAAGAAACTCCTCTGCTGATGTTAGTGTTTGGCGAAGGTTACGTGCATTTTCCAAAATAGGGGGAGGTATTTTATAATGCATTGGTTTATAACCGTCATAAATAAAGGCTTGCGCTTTAGGCTCAACCTCACCCAACCCTCTCCTTTCCGGAGAGGGCTTTTTACTCCCCTCGCCTGAAAGGAGAGGGGTTGGGGACGGTCCGCCGCGCGGTGAGGTTAAATCCGCCTTATTCCTCACCCAAATCACCCTTTTTTTCTCCTCCAATCCTTCCGCCAGCTTTTCTACTTCTGCTAAGGTTTCCTCACTGTCAAACAGCATCAATACCACATCGGCCTGTTCCATGGCTCGCATAGAACGCTTGATTCCCATTGATTCAACCACATCTTCGGTTTCGCGAATACCAGCGGTGTCAATGATTCGGAACTTAATTCCGTCAATATAAAGTATATCTTCAATCACATCGCGTGTTGTGCCCGCAATAGCCGTTACAATGGCTTTTTCTTCGTTAAGTAGGGTATTGAGAAGCGTCGATTTCCCTACATTTGGTAAGCCAATAATCGCTACGGGTATCCCTTCTTTCAGTGCATTTCCAAAATCAAAGGACTCAATCAAGGGTTCAATCGTACTTTGAAGATTTATAATCAATGTTTTGAGATCGTCTCGATTGGCAAATTCAACATCCTCTTCGCCAAAATCCAATTCCAACTCTACCATGCTGGCAAAGTGAATAAGTTCTTCACGAAGGGAGGCTAATTTTTTGGAAAAACCGCCGCGCAGCTGATTCAGAGCCGTTCGGTGACTTGCCGCCGAATCAGCCGCGATGAGGTCAGCAACCGCTTCGGCCTGTACCAAATCAAACTGACCGTTTAAGAAAGCCCGTTGGGTAAACTCCCCCGGACGCGCCAAACGGGCACCGTGTTTGACCAGTAGTTTTATAATTTGCCGAATGATATAATCAGAGCCGTGACAGGAAATCTCAACGGTATCTTCTTTGGTAAATGATTTAGGACCTTTAAAAACAGCTACAAGCACCTCATCCACAATCACATTATTCTCCCGAATCGTACCGAAGTGTACCGTATGGGTCTCGACTTTTGTTAGATCTTTCCCCTTAAAAATCTGATTAACAATCGAAAACGTTTGCTCTCCCGATATTCTAATCACTGCAATAGCCCCTACCCCCGACGGCGTAGCAAGCGCACAAATAGCTTCCTGTTGATACATTACGAAAAAGTAGCGAGACGCTTGAAAATAAACATCACCTTGGACGTTGCACCGTGGCCGTGATTCACATCAACAGAATTAACCAATTCCCAACCTTGCTTCGCCATCTCATTCAATTGGGCTTCTATGCTCTCTGGAGCAAGAACAGTTCCCCAAAAACCTCCTGGTTTTACTTCTATTACTTTGTACTCGTAGTTAGTTGTCATAAAATCAATTTTTCGTTATAAGCGCAAAGGTAATGCTTTCCTCTTTTTTTGCACGAGAAGAATGCCAAGACTAAATCCCCCCGAGAGACTGATAATAGGCGCATAATTTCCCGGTCGCAAACTTCGAAGGTTGAACAAATTGGTCCTTCCCAAGTTGGTATTGGCTTGTCCCAAAGGAGCGTCATTGGTGACAATAAGTTTCCGAAAGCCACCACCTACATAAATTTCAATGGACATACGGTCAGGAACCAACCACTGGTAGCCAAATTTTCCATGCAGTACCGAGACCCGACGGCGAGTCCGCAAAAAACCTTCCTCAAAATAAGCGCACGTTCCCGTTGCGGGATTACACTGATGCCCAATGGCTTGGTACTGTCTGATAAACACCTCTTTCCGAAAATACTCCAAGGCAAAATAACTTCCACTTAATTTTGAAGCTGATTTGGTTACATAATACCGCAGCTGTGTCCGAAAACGCCAGTTATTCTTGTCAGGATAACGCGAATGTTCATCCCAAAGATTAGTATAAGAATTCCCCCAACCCACTTCCTGCTGCACACTCCAACGAGTACCGAGTGGAATTTCGGCCCCCAACGTCAGCGTATTATCAGGGTCTAACAGCATGGAAGGTGTAAACTTTATTATCGCTGCGGGGCGGATTGTATCTTGGGCTTGGAGTGAAGAGGTGAACAATAGCAACAGCATCCATCTTGGGCAAAACAACAAATTTCGTCCAAGACGTTTTGTGAAAATACCTGATACTATCATATTAGAGCTCAATTGAAATCTTACTTAATAACTCCATTTTGCCTTCATTTCGGTAGCTGTATTGCAGAAATCCACCCTCACCCGTCACGAGCAACACTTTGTTGAGAGGAATCACGTCAAACGACTTTACGTCTCCCAACGTTTGCTGCAATTTAGGTTGCGTTGGCAGAGTAATATCAAATATTTTCAGGCCGTTATTGCCCTCACAAACAAACAACTGCGAACCATCCACGCCCAAACCGTAGGGACTTTGCATGTTTTGAGTATGAATCAAACGAGGATTTTTCAAGTCTGAAATATCAACCACATCCAACGAGCTCATGGTAGCAAATCGCCGACAGGTCGCACCGCCCCTTAATGTAACATACGCATAATTGCCCTGAACCACCACGGGGTCACAGCTTTGCATGTGGGTGTATTTGGCAAGCAAAGTCGGGCTTTCCGGTTGCTGATTATCAAAAATATACATCCCATCATTGGCGCCGATAAACAGATTGGTCTTATAAGGGAAAATGGTTTCCAATCCCACACTTAAGCCAACCGTGTTTTTAGCAACAGGATTGTCGGGTTTACTGATGTCATATACCTGCAATTTATCGGGTAAAACACAATAGAGAGAATTGCCTACAATGGCAAAACGCGCCATGGAGCCGCCCGTTCCCGTTTGACCGTTTGGATTCACATCCGCGCTTTTTTCGGCGGAGCAGCCGATAAAAAGGCTCCAAAAAGTCGCAATTACTAACGCTGTTAGAAAATTTCTCATGTCTATTTCAAGGTTTAGCGATAACACTTTGGCCGATTCATTTTGACTTTCTCCCAACCCACTACCACGCCTTTGGACGCATCCACGCACTCAAAATAGGTCTGAATAGATAGCGGGTACGATTGAACAGGAAACGCATTTTCGATGCGTTTTACCAGTTGAACATTCGTAGGATCGGCAATATTGAGTACCACAAAATCGCGCCCGTTATCAGCATAAAGAAGATTGCCCTTCACGGCAATGTCCACGTTTCCCGGGATTTTGATAAACGATAATTTACGCGGTGCGCGTGGGTCGGCATTGTCAATCAAGTGAAGTCCTTTTCCCTGCTCATTGATAAACAGGTAGTTGCCTCGCACATATATCTTGCCCAGTTTGCGCAGGGCCTGCGGAGCTTCGGTACTTACCTGCCTCATTTCGGCTTGAGACAAGTAAATCGGGCGATAGCCCTCTCCGCTGAATGTTGGAGCACCCGGAGGAGCAGTATCGGTGCCAATATTGGTATGACAGCCTACTAATCCAACCATCATCAAAAAACCCCAAGTAGCTATTTTTTTCATAGTATTTGCTTTTTGCTTATTTGCCCACTTGCTCTTTATGTAGCCTCTTCTTTTGTCAAGATTCCGGAAGCCATCTCAATTTTCCATTTTTCACTTACCACCACCTTGTCCTCAATGTCACGGTATTCGATCGCCAAAATCTCATTCTGAAAACTCAGCCACGCAAATCCATTGTACCCTACCCCTATTCGTCTCAATTTGATTCGTTCACGTTGGTCGTAAAAAATAATGGATTCATTATCAACGCGGGGATTATCTATTTCTACCGGCATTCCTCCGTGGCCGATACAACGCCCCTCAATAGGCAATCCTGCCACCTCACGACGCTTATACCCCACCATTCGATGTTCATGCCCCCATATCCATAACACAGGACGTAAAAAGTTGCCAAAGAGTTGTCTCAACTGCCGGGCAGGTTTTGGATACCCCTTTCGAAACGCTGAAAAAGGGGGATGATGGCTCAAAAAAACGATTCCACGACGGTCTTCGGGGTTGTCTAAATGCAGTTGTTGACGCAACCAACGAACCTGTTCACGACGCAAATGACAATCGGGAGGAGAAATAATTTCGACAAAAGGTCGCTCTACGGAGGTATAACCCGTATCCAATCCTATGACCCGCCAATACTCATTTTCAAGACAGAAAAATCCCGCTTTTTGCTCACGCACATTATCACCTTCCCGTACTCCCATCGTAGGAAGTAATACTTTGAAGAAAGCATCGCCGTTGGAGTACATTTCATGGTTGCCCGACAAAGCTAAACTTCCCAATTTACCTCTGGGCCAAGACGCCTTCGGACTGATAAAGTTGTCGTGAACTTCGGAAGGAGCGCCCACAAAATAGATATCTCCTAAATGAATGGAATAATCGGGTTTGTGAGAGGCTACCACCGCTCCTATTCGATCCGATTCGGGTGTGTCGGAAGCCCAGTCGGAGAGCAAAGCTATGTTTGTTGTAGTAGTACCAATCGGCATTTTGAAGATGCCGGTGTCATCACCTCTGGGATAAAATTGGTATTTATGGCGGCGGCCGAAACGGCTTTTGAGGTAATGATACGCAAACCCAAATACATTAAACCACAGGAAATCAGTGAGTTTTCGAGCGGCATCAGCCGACTCTACATCTGCAGTTTGTTCAAGTTGGGCATTTTGGGTACGAAGGTGATTTTCGGCTTCGGAATGACCTACATTGACATACTCTTCTAAATCACGCTTTTGAGTTTTCGGCATCTGACTTTGTTTTGAAGTCAGCTAATTAACTAAAAAAATACCGAAATTACATTTTCAAAATTGTAAACTCTACCCGACGATTTTTTTTGCGGGTTTCTTCAATTTCATTGCTGGCAATCGGTTTGGTAGAGCCCCAACCTTTGATTTGAAGGCGGTTTTCGGAAATACCTCTACTCACTAAATATTTTTTCACTTCTTTTACCCGGTTTTCAGACAGTTCCATGTTAAGATTGAAATCCCCCTGATTGTCCGTGTGGCCTTCAATGAGGACTTCCATTGTGGCGTATTTGAGCATCATGTCAGCGATTCGGTCCATATCGGGCAAGGATTGCGACAACAACTCAAACTTACTTTGGTCAAACATCACGTTGTTGGACGTGATTTTCTTGCCCTCTTTGATGGGAACGAGCAGAATATTGCGTTTTATGTCTCGAAAACGCTTGTCTTTGGATAAATCCACGATTTCGTCCAGCGGAAAAAAGCCATCCTTGATCGCACTCAAACGATATGATTCCTGCACGGGCAAAATGATTTTATATTCCCCCGTTTCGGGATCGTATTCCACTTTAGAAACGTTGGAATTGTCTTTCAACAAATTCGTCACAATTTCAGTAGTTACGGGTTTTTTGGTGTCAGCGTCCAACACACTGCCCGAAATAATCGCAACCGGCTCCGGTTTGATGGCTGAATACACCTTAAAACGGAAAATATCTTCGCCGCCCAATGAATTTTGCATCGAGCTCATGTAAGCGTACTCGCCCGAAGCGGGAATACTCAAGAAGCCATCCCACTGAGGCGTATTCACGGCAGAACCCAAATTTTCGGGCTGACTCCACTTCGTCCATGACTCGTCCAAACGACGTGTCACAAAAATATCTCCACCGCCATAGCCCGCGTGGCCGTACGAAGTAAAATAAAGCGTTTTGTTATCGGTCGCAATAAAAGGAGCACTTTCTACATCAGCTGTATTGAGGATAGCCCCCATGTTTTGAGGCTTACTCCAAGAACCATCGTTTTTCAGGAAACTAACATACAAATCGCGGTCGCCGTTGGTATCCTGACGTTTGACCGACATTACCAACACATTTCCCTTGGGAGAGATCGCAAATTCCGTGTTATTCCGTTTATCAAGGTTATAAATATCTTCAATTTTACATTCAACGGGGTTATTCCAACCTGTTTTGTTACGGGTCGCTTTAGAGAGGCCAAACGTCATCGTTCCGTCGGGACGGTATACATTCATCAGGTACAGCGTTTTTCCGTCGGGTGAAATACTCACGATGGCATTATTGTCGGCGTTATTAATCGGAGTTCCCATGTTCTGCGCTCCGCTCCACCCCTCTCCCTGACGGGTCGCATACCAAACATCCTGATTTTCAGCACCACCGATGTTTTGCTCGTATTTTCCCCGGGTAAAATAAATGGTTTTTCCATCGGGCGAAATGACAGGGGCTACTTCCTGCGCCTTTGTATTGACATTTGCCCCAAGATTTTCCTTTAAGACTTCTTTGGGGGCATCTTTATAGACTCTGATTTTGAGGTCAAACGGTTTGGTAGAAGAGTTTAATCCAATAGCATCAATTTGGTTATAACCCTGCACGCGGGCCGGATTGAGAACTACCTTCACCGAGCTGATTACCATAGTTGAATCCGGCACATTCAATGATAGTACCCGACCGACATCAGAAACGACTGGTATCCCGTTTTCCAACACGGGCACTTCCTTACCCGCTGCATCGTACGCAAATACGTGTGTGATACAGCCTTGGTTAAAGTTTTCAACAATAAGAATTTGGCGCGCTTTTTGTGGGTTTTCAAAACCGACCCGAATCCATTCTTCAACGTTGGAATCTGCATTGTAAGGCGACCATGCACAGGAACTCACGCCAAACGGAGGAATGGTATTGGGATGGCCTAAAGCTTGTATGGCACGAAACTCTTTGCCGTATTCTTCTTTACGAAATTCGGAAGAAAAACCCACTAATTTACTGGCCCACTGTACTTCTTGGGCATGACTCGCGCAGACCGATACTAAAATATACCAAAACCAACCGGTACGTTTGGTCATTAGGAGTGAGGGGTAAAGATTAGGATATACTTTTATTTCCGTAAAAATAAGCAAAAATCATTCCAGAAGAAGCTATTCATTTGTTATTTGTTCTGCGGTATTTGATTTCTGCAAATCTGTCACCGAATTGTGTAATAACAGTCGACGCCTTATTTTCTTCCCACATTTCCAACCAACAACAACCAATCTTCATTGAGTGTAGGAGGTGTAAGTTCACGAACGCCCTTCGGTTTAAAATACCCTCCTATCCAGCGCTTATTCGTGCGAGGACTAATCCACAGAGCCCTGATGTTACTTCCTTTTATTTTTTCAACGTTAATCTTAACCGTGCGACTGGTTGGCAAATAAATAGCTGCCATCCGATAGTTTGGCAATACCGATACGGAGCCATAATCATTGCTTCCATAAGCGCCCCGGCCTTCCACTAAAATTTCATTGGAAGCGTCAGGGCGGAACAAATACCAGGGAAGACCACTGAAAATTTTGTAAAATAACGATACCTGAGCTACTCCTGGCAGCAATAATTTTTCCTGCCAATTAGTACCAAATGCCCAAATTGAACTTCCATAGCAATGACCACCTCCCCCGTTGAGTATCGTCCAATACGCTTGCCGGCGTATCATTTGGTCATTTCCTACATTCTCATCTTCGTATTGAGCTTCTCCCAGAATAAAAACTTTGCGCGGTATTTTTTGAGATTCAGCCATGGCAACTTCATACACTTGCGGCATTTCAGGTGTCCAAACACCCTGTTTTCCACGAAAATATGTATACACCATACTAAAATCCAACCAAGGTTCACTTCCAAATACATCCGTACTTGAATGTGAACTTGCTGCGTGATAGGTAATTAAATGATGCGGGGCCGCCGATTTCAGCCCTTCGGCCATTGCTTTTTGTACGTGTTCTTCCCGAAGCGGGTCACGATCGCCGCCCATAATCCAAACAACATTCGAATATTTTTTGAAACGATTCCCCAAATAAGAACCATAAACACGGCATTTCTCAACTCCATTTTTGTATTGCACATCATACCAATTGCCACGACAGCAACCCAGCCAAGCGGGTACCAGCGCCACTACCATTTGCATCCTTGCCGCTTGTTTGATTACTTCTTCTACGTATTGAAAATATTTGTCATTAGGGGCAGAAAAGTCTTCTTTTGGATAAAAAGGAGCTTCACCATACGCATTGGTTTGATTTGGTTCCGGAGGCAATAATTGCAGAAATACAGTATTAAAATGTTGGGCATTGCGATTGGCAAGATAAACCTTAGCGTCTTCTATTCTTAGCTTTTGCAGTAATGTCCACCCCGCATCTGCATTCAGTAAAAAGGGACGATTGTAATAATCTGTCAGATAGCGGCCATTCTTACTGACTTTTAACGGAAAAATTCCTTGGTGAATGGTAACAACAGCGGTAGGTTTCTTTTTCGGAGTCGATTTCCTTCTTTTTTGAGCAAACAGGGAGGTAATTGCCAGCAATAACAATAAAAATATGCGTAGTAATCGGGGCATAAGCAAGGGTTCAAAGAGGTTAGGAAGAAGCAAAACTAATAAAAAAGCCGCTGTTTGTACAAATCAGCGGCTTTTTGACCTATTTTCCAACTTTCTACCCAAGAAAAAATACTATTTTTACCTGCTTTTATCTATTTATGACCTTCTAAATCTTCCTTCATGAAAGTCAATCGAAGAGAATTTTTGCGAAACACAGGCTTAGCAGCCGCTACTCCTTTATTGCTTAGTGAGTTAGTTGCCTGTACTTCTTCCTCTAAATCCGACGAAAACAAAGCAGATTTTACCGCGACGGCTGCGACCGTCGTTGCGCCATCCATCAACGAATTTGGAATTCAACTCTGGACTGTCAAAGAGGACGTAGCCAAAGATACCAAAGGGACGTTGAAAACTTTGTCAGATTATGGTTACAAATTCATTGAAAGTTTCAGCCACGAAGGCCCCGAAATTTTCTGCGGCATGAAACCTAAAGAGTTCAAAGCGTATTTAGAGTCCATTGGGCTTACTATTTACAGTAGCCACTGCGACCCCATTTACACCTTTGATTTGAAACGCGAAGACGAATTCAAAAAGTTAGTAGACGATGCCGCAAGCATCAGCATGACGCACCTTTTCAATCCTTACATGGGTGATAAAATCAAAACTTTGGATGATGTAAAAAAAGCAACCGAAGGACTGAATCGTTGCGGAGAAATCTGCAAAAAAGCAGGCTTAAAATACGGTTATCACAATCACCACTATGCATTTCAAAAGATAGATGGGAAATATCCCGAAGACATTTTTCTAACGGAAAGCAATCCTGATTTGGTGGATTTTGAAATGGACATTTACTGGTTGACAGCCACGGGTCAAGACCCCATTGCACGGCTCAAAAAATACCCCAATCGATTCCGATACTGTCATGTGAAAGACATTTATCCCGAAGCAAAAGTAAAAGAGATAACGGCAACCGAGAAAATAAACCCGCAGTTTCCTTACAATGCTTCGTGCAATCTGGGAACGGGTCGGATTGATTTTGCTAAAATACTGAAGGTAGCCGCCGACAACGGTGCACAGCATTTTGTGGTAGAACAGGGACGTTTTGATGCAGGGCCACCCATACAAGCTGCCAAAGCGGATGCCGACTACATGAAAAAATTGGCTTTTGCTTAACGAAGTTTCATTACATCAAGGCTTTTCTTACTTCCTCAATAAATCGGGGGACTTTTTCTTTGGGGTCGCCTTTGCCGAGCGTTTCAACGGGGACGTAACCTCGGTATCCTGATTCTTTGATGAGTTTGAAAAGCCTTACCAAATCCGTTTTCACTTCTTTTCCGTCCACAAAAATATTTTCCTTCACCTGCCAATTAACCGCGTACGGAATCGTGCGGGCAATCTGTTCATAAGGGTCTCCGCTGCGATAACTTCCTGTATCCAAAATCAGTCCAAACCACTCCCTGTTCACCATTTTGATGATTTTGATGGCCTCATCAGCGGTTTTTATAAAATCATTATGGTTCTGAATCGCCACGATGACTCCATGTTTTTGGCCATATTCTACGCATTCTTGAATGTCTTTGACCATCCAAGCCGCAATTTGGTCCCACGAAAACTCTTTGGGAATTAGCACGCCCGCAAAAATTCTGATGACGGGTGCCCCCAATTTTGAAGCACATTCAATCCAGTTCTTAATCAATTGAACATCTTCTTTTCGTTTGTTAGCATCTGGGTTGGTGAAATCGTTGCGAACTCCCGTTCCGCTGATAGAAACGCCCAACAAATGCGCCTTCCGCTTGATGTGGTAGATGTATTCGTCGGAAGGAACTTGCGGATAGCCTGGAAAATAATAACCGGTCAAATCCACTCCGTCAAAATTTTGAGCCGCACAAAAATCCAGCAAATCGTCCAAATTCATGGTTTTTGCCATCAATGGATCATTGAAAGAATAAGCATTCAGGCTGGTTTTCAGCTTAGTGTGTTTTGATTTATCTTCTTGGTTGATGGCTCCCACGGAGAAAAGAGCCGGAGTTATCAGTAACGATTTGACAAAATTCCTTCTTGCGGTAGTTTTCATGATGATAAGAGTTTTTTTGAATGGATTATTCTCAAAAAACCTAATCAGCTAAATACTACTGTTGTTTTACATTTCAAACAACAAATTCACGTCCGTTTGCAGGAAATCTTGCCATGGAATGCCGCTATTGCCGACCAATAGCACTTTGTCGTGGCGGACTTTTTTCTCAAAGGCTTGTACGCCTTTGGCGCTTTGACTTCTACCGCTTTTTACTTCCAGACCGATTACTTTATTGAATTTTTTCAACACAAAATCCACTTCGTCGTTGCCTTCTCGCCAGTAAAACACCTCCGTGCGTTGGAGGCGTTGCGCCCTGATTAAATGTACGCCAATGGCTGTTTCGACGTATCTTCCCCACACATCGGGCTGTCGCAGGACTTCTTCAAAACGATTCGACTGATACACCGACGCAAAAGCTGAGTTTTGGACTTGCCATTTAGGAATGGACATCCGCTGACGGGCCACGTCGGGGGCGTATTTTTCGAGGCCGACCAACAAGCCTGCTGAGTCTAACAATTCGAGGTAATGCGACAGCGTGGTGGTGTTGCCCACGTCTTGGAGTTGCCCCAAGAGCTTGGTCATGGACAAAATTTGCCCCGAATACCCGCAACCCAACTCAAACAATTGGCGCAGCAGCGAGGGTTTGTCCACCCGACTCATCATCAAAATATCTTTGGAAAGCGTGGTTTCTATCAAGCTGTGCAGCACGTACTCTCGCCAGCGTTCTTCGTCCTGAATCAGCGAAGCAGCCCCGGGATAGCCCCCAAAATAGATAAATTGCTCCACCGACACATCAAAAGCCGCCTGCATTTCGGCAAAAGACCAGTGCGTGAGTTGTATCACCTCAAAGCGCCCCGCCAACGATTCACTCAGACCACGTTGCAAGAGTAAGCGTGCCGAACCCAACAAAATCACTTTGATGTTGCGCCCGTTGAGGCTGTCGGCATCCCATTCTTTTTTGATGACCTCCGCCCAGTTATCTATTTTCTGGATTTCGTCAATAATTAACACGCATTCCGCTACACCTGAGTTGAGCAATTGAAAGCGAGCCGTTTGCCATTGTTGACTTATCCAAACGCTATTGGCCGAGGGCACAGCATCGGCAGCCACAAACACCACGGGTACGGTAAGCGTACTGACCAACTGCCGCACCAAGGTAGTTTTGCCCACTTGCCGAGGCCCCATAATCACCTGCATAAACTGCCGTGGGGCGGCCATTCTTTTTTGCAGAATAGATAGCTCTGATTTGACAAACATAGGTTTTACTCAATAGATTGAGTAAAATTACTAAATGTATTGAGTAAAATTAAAATTAAGGCAAAAAAGAGTTTGGACAGGCGTAATTAGTAGTAGATTGGGAAGGATCAATGAATGAAGTTAGCTTGACCTTATCGTGTTGGAAACACGCAATTTATTGTGAACCTCAGCCTCTTTTTAGATGAGCTATAAGTGGCTTATGGAAACACGAGGCCACGGTGATTCTTATAGACCACGGTTTAGGGATTGTATTCAGCCATCAAACCTATTAATTCATCATTTGCAACTGGAACATAAGAATCTTTACCACCTGTACTTTTGGTACCATCAAAATTACCTTTATCTAGATATTTTGTTTTACCATCAGCTATCATAGTAGCAACTTCATTATTATAAAATATCACTTTTTCAATTTCACTCGCGCCATTTTGCCTTGCCTCTCTGTCACCTTGAAATTTACTTTTTGCCCTTTCTATTTCAACACCCAAACCGCCATCATGGTCAAATAAAAAATAATTAGGGTTGTTTCTATTTTCTCTTTGTATTTGCTTAATCTCATCTTCTTCATTTCCTGTCAACCCACCACCACTTAAAATTCTTTCAAAATGCTCTTTTAACATTCTCTTTGCATCTGGCGCCTTTTTAAGATTTTCTGCTAACGTTGCATATAATTCAACGATATCTTTTCTAACCTCAACGGAATCTAATTCAGTATCAAAAGTATTTTCTAAAGCCTTGTAAATTTTTTCACAATTGCCATCACAATCTTTGAATTGAAAGCCTATTTTTTTTAATGATTCATTTATAGATTTTACAAATTCTTTCTCCTGTTCAAGTGATAAGTCAGAGATATTATGTTTTGGGGAGTTTTCAGCAAAAACAAACGGTGCCACTACGGTAAAACCAAGCACATTCAAGAGGCTTTTGATGAAGGTTTTTCTACTGAGGTTCATAGCAATCAAGGCAAAATAGGTGGTTGTAATTCTTCTGTTGTTATCCAATACCTTTGGGCATAAGGTTGGCTATTAGGCAGTGGTTGGTTGTTCTTGCCAAAAATGGCGGATGTTGGCACGGTTTACGTTCCGTTCGGCGTGCCAAAGTTCATAGTTTTTCTGCAAGCTCATCCAAAACTGCGGAGTGTTGCCAAAGGCCACGGCCAATTTCACGGCCATTTCGGGGCTAATGCCTGCCCGTCCGTTGATAATGGCCGATAAGTTAGCACGGGCAACACCCAAGCCTTCGGCCACTTCGGTGATGGTCAAATGGTGTTCGTTGATGTAGTCCTCCCGTAATATCTCTCCTGGGTGAACGGGGGGCAAATTGCGCTTTAACATAGTAGTTTTACTTTTAGTGATAGTCTAAAAAATCAATGTCGTAAATGTCGCCGCCTTCAAACCGAAAGATAATTCGATAATTGGGCGTGACTTTGATAGACCAAAAATCAGCTAAATCACCCGTCAGCTTGTGAATACCTGAACCCATTGCTTGAATATCTTCGACTGATGACACTGCATCCAGTTGGTCTAATATTCGATTAATTTTTCGCAAATACGGAGCGGGTAGCTTTGCTTCACTGCCCTCGGTATAGTATTGCAGCAAGCCTTTATGGCTAATGGTCTGTATCATAACAATATTGTATCATGTAACATTACACACTACGGGCGATATTTCAAAAAAATATCGAAGATTGTTTTTCAGATAGAACAGATTTACTCCTAAACATCAACAATAGTGCAATATTTGTAACATATAAATGCTAAATTAAGCAGTAACCTGTTAACATTCCCCAAAAAACAACCTCCATGCCCAACCAAGACGTCATTGCTCAATTAGAAACCTACAAACTCAAAGACCGATTTATAATTGATGATTGGGAAGACCGCGAAGCTGTGCCTACCTCAAGGGCGACCATCACCTATATGAGGCAAGAAGTACTGCGGTTTGCGGATTTTTTGATTCAGCAATTGCAGGCTAATGTCCCTGATTTACAGCAGCAAGTACAGCAGTTTTTCAACGATTGGGACAACGAGAATTTTACCCAAGACGAAACCGAGTTTATTGTAGAAGTAGAATACGAAGCGATGCGGATCGCCGGCCTCAAAATTGATGATTTGCTGATTTGAATTGTTATCCGTTTAACTGTTATCTGTGTATCCGTGTATCCGTTTTCCATTTATCCGTATTTCTGTGCATCCGTTTTCCGTGCCTCCGTTTTCCGTGTATCCGTATAGACAGTCAAACAAAAAGCCCCGATAAGTACAAGACTTTCAGGGCTTTTTGGTAAGCAAGTAGCTTTCCTATTTCTTCGGCATCGCAAAAATACTTTCGTCAATCGTTGGGTTAACCTCCATTTTTTTGATGGTAGTCGTAATGGCTCCTACTTCTGGATTAGATATTTCAGTGGTGTGAGGAAAAGCAATTCCGTCAACTACTTTATAATTAGACATTCTGGTTTCGATGTCTCCCTGTCCAATTTTAATCGCCATTTTCAAAACATAAAACGTTTTTGAGTCAATAAAGTGAGTAATCACCATTCCATCTTTACCGGTTGTTTTCACTTTATAAACTTCGGTACCATCCAAAGTCTCTTTACCCAACAATTCTGCCGTTGTACCTGCTTCCTTAAAGTTCGCCAATCCGGACAAATCCAACTGAGCTGCCGAAGCTTTCATTTGCTCTTCGGGTAAAGCCACCGGATCCGTTCCTCCCTGCATGGGATTGATCATCCATCCTTTGTCACCGTCAACGGCCATGGTAATGGTCTGCCCCATTACTTCAATGTCATTTCTCATGCCTCGCTTATTGACAATCACCGATTTAGACGATAAATCCATTCCAGCTACGCTCGTTGTACTTTCTGTACGCAATGATTTGAGCGCTTTGAGTTTATCCGCTCCACCGCGAGCTTCAATGGATTTAGCCAGAATTTCGTCTGCCGTTTGGGCCAAAGCGACCACGGCTGTAGTGAATAATAAGGCAAGTGAAAAAATAATCTTTTTCATATTTCTGATCTTTTTTGAGTTATGGGGCGAAAGGTAAAAGGAAAAAAGGACTCCTTGTATCTTATCGAGAAAAAATAGGATGAACGGCGTTTTTTTACGGTTTAAATGACCGAAGCAACTCCTTTGACATTCTTCACATACTCACTGACACCCTGTTCCAAATCGTTGTTTTCCTGCAAAACTCGAATAAAAGCACTTCCAATGATTGCACCGGCAGCGTGTTGGCAGGCCTTTTCAAACGTTTCGTGGTCTTTGATACCAAAACCAATCAATCGCGGATTGCGCAAATTCATGGCGTTAACTCGCTCAAAATACGCTTCCATATCATGACTGACGCCCGATTGAGAACCCGTTACACTCGCCGATGATACCATATAAATAAACCCTTCGCTGTTGCCGTCAATCTGCCGAATCCGTTTTTCAGAAGTTTGCGGAGTTATCAAAAAGATGTTGAGAATTCCGTATTGATCAAAAATCGGCTTGTATTCTTCCAAATATTCATCCACGGGCATATCGGGCAATATCAAGCCGTCAACGCCCACTTCAGCACACTTTTGACAGAAATTTTCAATTCCAAACTGAAGAACGGGGTTCACGTAGCCCATCAGCAACACCGGCACGGTAATTTCTGATCGCATTCCGCTCAATTGTTCAAATAACTTTCGGACACTCATCCCATTTTCGAGCGCTTGTTGGTTACTTTGCTGGATAGTTTCTCCATCAGCTACGGGGTCAGAATAGGGCATCCCGATTTCTACCAAGTCGGCCCCGGCCGTTTCTAAAGCTTTCAAAACTCGGCGGGTATCATCCAATGATGGATAACCTGCGGTAAAATAAACGTTAAGATTGTGGGTAGGATTGCGCTGAAAAAGTTGAACGATGCGATTCATAAACGGTCTGCTATTTTTCGGTAAAAGTAGGATTTTCCCCTGCTACCACCAAAGTTTAATAAAATTTTCACCTATCTATCAGTAGGTAGATAATTTTAAATAGAATACATTTGCAAAAAAACAGCCTGATGACAACCAGAGACACCATTATTCAAGTTGCTGACCATCTCATCCGAGACAAAGGGTTCAACGCCTTTAGTTTTAAGGACATTTCCATTGCGATTGGAATAAAAACCGCTTCCATCCATTACCATTTTCCTACTAAAACTGACTTGGGAATTGCTACCATCAAAGGACACATTGAACGACTCGAAGCTCTTAAAGCAGAGTTAGAAAACAAAAGTCCCTTGACAAAGTTGGAAGGTTTTTTCTCCATTTATTCGGCCGTAAAATCCGAGAATAAAGTGTGCATTGTCGGGTCATTAGCCACCGATTTGCATACGGTCGAAGAAGGAATTCAAAAGGAATTGAAAGTTCTTGCCGAGAAAATACTGGAATGGGTAACGGAGATTTTGGAAGAAGGCAAGGCCAAAAACGCGTTTGCCTTTCAGGTGGCTCCACGAACCAAAGCTTTATTAATTATCACCAACATGTTGGCCATTGTTCAGTTATCAAGACTTACCAAAGCAGATGATTTTACGCTGTTAAAAGAAACCATTATACAGGAATTAAAACCAAAAACAGAATGAAACGAGTCGTAATCACGGGATTAGGGGCATTAACGCCCATCGGAAATAACGTAGAAGAGTATTGGAACGCGCTGATGAACGGAGTCAGCGGAGCGGGACTCATCACTAAATTTGACGCCGCCAAATTCAAAATACGGTTTGCGTGTGAGATAAAGAATTTCAATCCGCAAAACCTCTTTGAGAAAAACGAAATTCGAAAATATGACCTGTTTACCCAATATGCCTTAGCGGTAGCCGACGAAGCCATAAAAAATGCCAATATCAACTTTGAGACGCTCAACTGGAATCGAATCGGGGTCATTTGGGGAGCAGGCGATGGCGGCGTTTCCACCTTTGAAGAGCAATTCGGCGAATTCAAAGCAGGCGAAGGAACGCCGCGATTCAATCCCTTTTTCATTCCCAAACGAATTATCAACATCGCTTCGGGCGTCATTTCAATCAAATACGGATTGCGGGGAATTACCTATACGACGGCCGCTGCCTGTTCAGCAAGCAATACTGCCATCATAGACGCCTTCAACTACATCCAATGGGGAAAAGCGGACATGATTATTGCGGGTGGTTCAGAAGCCTCCATCACCGAAAGTTCTATCGGTGGATTTAATGCCTCCAAAGCACTCTCTACTTTGAATGAAGATTTTAGCAAAGCCTCCCGGCCTTTTGATGCCACACGCGATGGATTTGTACTGGGCGAAGGAGCCGGAGCCCTTATTTTAGAAAGTTACGAACATGCCATCCAACGAAACGCCACTATTCTGGCCGAGATCGTGGGAGGCGGATTAGCCGCAGATGCCTATCATTTAACAGGAACACATCCCGAAGGAGAAGGCGCGGTGTTGGGAATGAATCTTGCGTTGGAAGAAGCGGGAATAAATCCGCAGGAAATTGACTACATAAACGCCCACGCTACCTCCACTCCTACGGGCGACCTGAGCGAATTGAAAGCCATTGAAAAAGTATTTGGCATCCAACCCAACGCCACCATAAGTGCCACCAAATCCATGACGGGGCATTTGCTCGGCGGTGCCAGGGCCGTTGAAGCCGTTGCCTGCATCAAAGCCATTCTGGAAAATAGGATTCCACCCACCATCAATACTCAACAGGTTGAGCCGGAATTTGCCAACAAATTTGATTTCACCCTTGGCCAACCTCAAAACAAAATCATCAACTACGCCATGAGCAATACCTTTGGTTTTGGCGGACACATTGCCACTTCTATTTTTAAGAAATTTAAGGAGTGATTTGGGGGGAATGCAAGGAAAACAAAAGCAGTCGGCCCTGTTCACGGAATATTGCTTTTGTTTTTCAACACGTTAAGCGTTGAAGTAGAGCACCATTGGCAATTCAAAACCACTACTTGGAAAGTTTTATTGGCTTGTTTGGTTCCTTCCGGTACGTTTTATATTGACCGAAAAATACTAAGCAAAATAGGCCCTGTTCAGAGGTAGCCTCACAAACTATGGATTTCAGATTCCTACGGAACAGTGCCGCACGGGCGGCTCTGGCCGTTGCGATGACAAAAGGAGGGTCTGCCAAAACTATCTCCATTTAAACGACTTATCATCAATTGCTCGCATCGTACACAGCACTCCATTGAGGTGGTCGTATTCGTGCTGAAGCAATTCTGACAGGCTATCTTCCATTACCCATTCCTGTGGCTGCCAATTTTCATCTATGTACTTAATGGTGAGGGATTGATGGCGTTTTACTTTGACCAGCAAGTTAGGAAAGCTCATACAATCGTCCCAAAGTTCAAACAGTTCTTCGCTAAGATTCACTAATTCGGGATTGATAAACACCACTGGTTTCTCAATGTTCATGTAAATCAGTCGTTTCATAATCCCCAATTGAGGAGCCGCAATCGCGCGGCCAAAGCCATATTTGGCCCGAACTTCCTGCATTACATTGTGCAAATCGGCAACCCAAGCGGTCACTAAAGGTTTTTCTTCGAGAACAATGGGCGTACAGATTTCGTACAAACGAGGGTCGCCCAGTAAAAGCAAATCGGATAAGGTTTTCATACTTTTAAAAAGATAGAATTGTGCATTGCTTACTTTATCAACTCTTTATAATAAGTTGGTGAGTATTTGCGAAAAAAACCTTCCTTTTAAAGCAAAACCATCAAACTTATTGTTAAAAATGCGCAATACAGCATTGAAAATCGCCGGTTCAACTTGCTTTATTTCGGTTCTTTCCTTTACAGGAACCCACACCATTCAGAATGAATACCGCGCCGAATCGGCCTCCGATTCCAACCAAGTCTACGTTCCCGATGACTTGGAGGCCACACTTTGGGCCGAAGCACCGCTGTTTTACAATCCCACCAACATGGACATTGACGCCAAAGGCCGAGTGTGGATTACGGAAGCCGTCAATTACCGAAATTTTAACAACAAACCCGACCAAAAACTAAGCTTTACGGAAGGCGACCGCGTCATGATTTTGGAAGATACCGACGGCGATGGAAAAGCGGACAAATCGAAGGTGTTTGTACAGGACATAGATTTAGTAGCGCCTTTGGGAATTGGGGTGATTGGCAATAAAGTGATTGTGAGTTGTGCTCCCAATATCATTGTGTATACGGATGAAAACGGGGACGATATTCCCGATAAAAAAGAAATTTTACTCACCGGATTTGGCGGCCTCGACCACGACCATTCGCTGCATTCATTCACTGCCGGGCCCGACGGACGCTGGCACTTTAATACAGGCAACGCTGGTCCGCACAATGTCAAAGACAAAAGCGGTTGGATGCTCCGTTCAGGGAGTATCTACACCGGTGGCACACCTTACAACAAAGAAAATCACGGAAACCAAAAAAGTGACGACGGGCGCGTGTGGGTTGGCGGCTTGGCCTTACGCATGAATGCCGACGGGACGGGTTTAAAAGTAATGGCGCACAACTTCCGAAACAGTTATGAAATCGCCATCGACAGTTACGGCAATTATTGGCAAAACGACAACGACGACCAAGTCGTAACCTGCCGTACCAGTTGGGTAATGGAAGGCTCCAATGCCGGCTATTTCAGCGCTGATGGCACCCGTACCTGGCAAGCGGACCGCCGCCCCGACCAAGATATGTTTACGGTACATTGGCATCAGGAAGACCCGGGCGTTTTGCCCGCGGGCGAAAACACCCGAGCAGGCTCTCCCACGGGTATGCTGGTATACGAAGGCGACGCCTTGGGTGAAAAATACCGCGGCACCGTTTTGAGTTGCGAAGCAGGGCGCAATGTGGTGTGGATGTATTGGCCCAAGCCCAAAGGTGCCGGCTTTGATTTCGGCAATCGGATTGATTTAATCAGTTCCTTCCCCAAAGTCGAAGCTCACTACATTTGGAACGAAACGGGTCAAGACAAACGCAAATGGTTTCGACCCAGCGATGCCGCTACCGGGCCTGACGGTGCCATTTACGTAGCAGATTGGTATGACGCGGTAGTAGGCGGCCACCAAATGCACGACAAAAAAGGCTACGGTCGTATTTACCGAATTACGCCCAAAGGCAAAAAATTGAGTACGCCCAAAATTGATGTAAGCACAAATGAAGGCCAAATTGCCGCCCTGAGAAATCCTGCCATTAATGTTCGAAATCTCGGTTTTGTGGCTTTGCAGGCTCAAGGTGAAACAGCCATTCCTGCCGTAAAAGGGTTGCTGAATGATGCTAACCCCTACGTACAGGCGCGGGCAGTGTGGCTTTTGGCGCAATTGGGCAGTCAGGGAAAAGTGGAAGTTGAAAAAGTGATGGCAGAAAATAAAGATGAAAATTTACAAATTACAGCATTTAGGGCTTTAAAAGCCGATTACAAATCGGCAGACTCTAACGTCGGGACAGTTCGTCGCGCGATTGCTAATACAAATTCGGCATTAGCTCGCGAAATAGCCATTTCCTTACGCGATGTTCCTTATGAACAATCTAAAGAAACCCTTAAAGAACTGGTTTCAAAATTCAATGGTCAAGACCGCTACTATCTCGAAGCCTTAGGCATTGGGTTGGATGGGAAAGAGGATGCATTTTACAAAGAAGTACGTCCAACATGGCCCAAAGACCCAACAACATGGACTTCAAAACAGGAATGGTTAGCGTGGCGATTACATCCTAAAAATGCCATCGCTGATTTACAAAATAGAGCCAATGCCAAGTCATTATCGCCCGAAGCACGCAAACGCGCCATTACGGCGTTGGCGTTTATTAAGGACAAATCGGCAGCATTGAGTATGTTGAAATTGACAAAAAGTCCGCTGAAAGATGTTTCAGAACAGGCTTTTTATTGGGTCAATTTCCGTAAAACCAACGATTGGCAGGAATTACTCAACTGGCAGGAAGCAACGGTAGCGCAACTTTCGCCAGCTCAAAAGAAAATGCTGGATTGGCAAAAAGTGATGATGGATACCACGGCTGCCAAACCCGACCGTGAAAATGCTGCTAAACTATTGGCGTTAGACCTGTACGGTGGGCAATTGTTGTTGGCCACTGCTGGTGAAAACAAAATTCCTAAAATCGTAAAAGCGACCATTGCCGAACACATTTTCAACAACCCCGACCGAAGTGTTCGGATGATGGCGGGCGAGTATTTCCCCCGACCCAACGGCAAAGGGATTTCGGTGAGTTTGGCTGCCGCCATGCCGTTCAATATTGAAAACGGAAAAAAGATTTTCCAAACCAACTGCACTTCCTGTCACCGTTTTGAGAAAGACGGCAAGGACATTGGTCCCGATTTGAGTTTGATTGGGAAAAAGTTTGACAAACCCGGCTTGCTCGACGCCATCATTAACCCCAGTGCCAGTTTGGCATTTGGCTACGAACCTTGGATCATTCAAACCAAAGATAAAAACACCTATTATGGATTTTTGGTGGGTGACGGAGCAACAGTCACTTTAAAAGACGTGGCCGGACAAACGACCTCGCTCAAAGCAAGCAACATCGTCTCGCGCCAACAACTCAAAAACAGCCTCATGCCGGAGCCATCTTCATTGGGTTTGAAAGAAAAAGATTTGTCAGATTTGTCGGCTTATTTATTAAAATTACCTTCGCAGGAATAAAATACTATCCGTCTTTCGTACCCGTCCGACGGTTTTAGTCCGTCAGACGGGCACTTACGAGCTTATTCATTAAAAAAAGTAGGACACAATGCTATCTAGACCAAGTCTTCTTTTATTAGTTTCATTCATTTCGTTTCGTCTTTTTGCCCAAAAACCGTCGCAGACTTTATGGTACGATAAACCCGCCGCCGAATGGTCGGAAGCGTTGCCGTTGGGCAATGGTTTTATGGGAGCAATGGTTTTTGGTGACCCTTTGAAAGAACATTTACAACTCAACGAAGGCACTTTATACTCTGGTGACCCGAAAGGGACATTCAAAAACATCGCGATTCGGAAAGATTTCCAGCAAGTCAGTGAATTACTGAAAGCGAAGAAATACGGAGAAGCTCAGGCGATTATTGCCAAAGAATGGTTGGGACGAAATCACCAATTGTACCAGCCGACGGGTGATTTTTGGATAGAGATTGACCACAAAAACCAACCGATTACTGAGTACAAACGTAGTTTGGATGTATCGTCTGCTACGGCGCATACCCACTATAAAGTGGGGAACAGTACTTACAAAAGAACCTATTTTGCCAGTTATCCCGACCACGTCATTGTGGTAAAAATGACTGCCGAAGGAGGGGGTAAAATCAATGGCACTGTTCATTTTTCAACTCCTCATGAACCCACCGCCCATTATGAAGCAACGGGCAACACGCTGATAATGCAGGGAAAAGTACCAGGTTTTGGCTTGAGAAGAAGTTTTGAACAGGTAGAAAAACTCGGAGACCAGTACAAATACCCCGAAGTCTACGATAAAAATGGCCAACGTAAACCCGAAATAGAAAATTTGTTGTACGACAAAAAGATTGACGGTTTAGGAATGGCCTTTGAAACGCGAGTTAAAACGCTCCACAAAGGCGGTTTTATCAAAAGCGAAAAAAGCAGAATCATCGTAAAAGACGCTGATGAGGTGGTTTTCATTTTAACCGCAGCAACGAGTTACAATGGATTTGATAAAAGTCCCGCTTACGAAGGTCTTAACCCAAAACTCATTATCAATCAACACTTTAAAGCTATTGAAAAGAAAACTTATCTTGACTTGTACAAAGCCCATTTGGCTGATTATAAGAAATTGTTTGACCGCGTTGATATTCAATTAGCTGCTGAAACGGAACAATCTCAGTTGACCACTGACAAACGGGTTGAGCTTTTTTCGAATAGCAAAGACCCTTCCTTTACGGCGCTCTATTTTCAATACGGTCGCTATTTGATGATTGCAGGCTCCCGACCAGGCGGACAGCCGCTCAATTTGCAGGGCATCTGGAACGACCTCATGGTTCCGCCTTGGAACGGTGCGTATACCATCAATATCAATGCCCAAATGAATTATTGGCCGGCCGAGCTAACCAACTTATCGGAATGTCAGGAGCCATTTTTTAAGGCCATTAAAGAACTCGCCGTCAACGGACAGGAAACCGCCAAAAATATGTACGGAAACGACGGATGGGTGGCTCATCACAATATGGATATTTGGCGACACTCCGAGCCTATTGATAATTGTAACTGTTCCTTTTGGCCCATGGCCGGAGGCTGGCTAACGAGTCATCTATGGGAAAAATACCTATACAGCGGTGATAAAGTTTTTCTTAAAAATGAGGTATTTCCGTTGCTAAAAGGAGCAGTGCAGTTTTATCAGGGATGGCTGGTCAAAAACGAGCGGGGGTATTTAGTCACTCCCGTAGGCCATTCACCCGAGCATAATTTTGTGTACGAAGATAAAAAACAGGCCACCTTCAGCTCTGGTCCAACGATGGACATGGCCATCATTCGCGAATCGTTCGCCCGGTATAGTGAGGCGTGTAAAATTTTAGGAATAGATAACGAACTGACCAAAGCCGTACGACAAAACCTGCCACAATTATTGCCGTATCAAATCGGCAAATACGGTCAATTGCAGGAATGGCAGGAAGATTTTGAAGATGGAGAAGCACAGCACCGACATTTTTCACATCTGTACGCCATACACCCAAGTAATCAAATCAATGTTCAAACCACGCCCGAATTGGCCTCTGCCGTTGCCCGAGTCATGGAACGCCGGGGCGACTTGGCAACGGGTTGGTCGATGGGTTGGAAAGTCAACGTGTGGGCTCGATTACACGACGGGGACTATGCCTTACAATTGATTACCAATTTATTTAAGTTACTCAAAACCTACTCTACCCACATGCAGGGCGGAGGCACCTATCCTAATCTTTTTTGCGCGCATCCTCCTTTTCAGATTGACGGTAATTTTGGAGCAACGGCAGGCATCGCCGAAATGCTCGTTCAAAGTCACGCGGGTGAAATTCACCTGTTGCCGGCCCTGCCCCAAGCATGGCATACCGGCAAAGTGAAAGGGCTAAAGGCACGGGGTGGATTTGAAATAGATATGGAGTGGGAAAAAGGCAAATTGACCAAAGCAGTGATCCATTCAACTTTAGGCGGTCATTGCCGAGTCAGAACAAACGAGAAAATAGCCGTACTGAATACCCCTTACGAAACCTCAAAAGGCGAAAACCCCAATCCACTCTTCAGCTTTGTGGATGCTGGAAAACCGATCATCAAATACAAAACAAAGTCCAATGCAATCCCTACTATTCAGGGCGTTACATTGGACTTTAAAACGGAGAAAGGAAAACAGTATGTGTTGAAATAAGGCTACAACCGCACTACCTCGCCAGAACGCACGGATTCGTCGCAGGCAAAAGCAATTTGTAGGCTGTTGACGGCGTCGTTGACTAATAAACTACATAAAATTATCTTCAATGTAATAAGGCTCTCCGCATAGAACTTCCAAATACCTAATGTCAGTATTGGGAATTAAGATTTTCCAAGCCTCTCTACTCGCTGAGAAATTAAAAACTTTTTGAGGCGGGCGGGTAGAAAATCTAATACCCTTAAAAATAACTTTATGATTATTTTCGTAATTCAATATTTTGCAAGCCGTTTGGATTAAAAATGAAGCCAAATTATAACCTGCCTGCATTTGAGAAATCGCTTTTTTGTCTGGTTTACTTCGTGATTGTAATTCACAAACAAATATATAAAGCAAGTCAGGTTTATTATTCGATTCATAGAAAAGCAAATAATCACACATTTCATGTGCTTCTCCAGGAATGAAAAATGGGAAGTTAATTATACTTTTTCGGTCAAATTTACAGGCTAATAGTCGCCCATTAATATTCAAAGTAATATTTTCACACGTACCCTGTGGATCATTATCAGGCAATATGATTGCTGTTGTAGCTATTTCAAGCCTAAATTCAGGGGTAATAATTTCATTAATTTTTTCTAAAATACTACCCATTATCAGACATTTTCAGCAATAAGGCGATTATACAAAGCACTTGAAATTTTGTTCTGCTGGTTAATAACCTGATTAATGGTATCGGGTTGGATACCGTCAATAGGATCAATCACAATTTCTGATGCTTGAGCTGTTAAGTCTTCATTTCGATGAAATATATAAGCGCCTACTTCATCAGGGTTTAGGACCTCTTCAGTTTTATAGCCATAACGTTCCATGAGTTCTTTCGTTATTTCATCATCTTTATGACTTCCCATCAATAGTAAATGATTAAATTCCCTCAGTATATAATCACTATGGGTGCTTACAATCAATCGGATACCTCGATTGACAAGTTGGGTCAATATACGAGCCACTATGAGTTGATTATCAGGATGTAAATTAATTTCCGGTTCGTCAATAATAAGAGTATCGTTTATTTTAGCTTCATACTTCAAATAAAAGATTAAACTCGACAACGATTTTACTGTCGAACCTGCTAACTGAATAGATATTTCAATACTGTTTATATGCAAAAAAACATCACCTTGCTCTTTGGTATGCAATTCACCTCCCAAAATTTTCCCTTCCAATTCTAAAGCCAAATCTGCAAAATCAGACAATATATTATTATCAAACTTTGAAAGATTTTCCTGAGTGGAAATTGCATCATTAATTGATGATGGGTAATGATTAATATTATCTTGAACTGCTTTTATTATTTCATCGGGATTTTGAAATGTTGTAATCTTATTAGTAAGAAAAAAACGGCTATTGTAAATATCTTTACTAAATACAGCAACTCCTACTCTTTCAATAGGGAAAAATTTATAACTATATCTGGATCCATTAATGAGAAGTTTTGGTAATGCTTCAACAATTAAACGAGCAAAATTGACTTTAGACCTTTCTTCTAATTCATCTAAGATTGATAAATCTACTATTTTTTCACCTTTCTTTTTCTGAATATTAGCAACATTATTGTTAGATAAATAAACTGGTATATTAAAATTAACATTTAGAAGAAACTCCTCTGGCCAAAAAATCGAAAATTCTGTTTTAGAAAAGAAATCTTCTTTGACCCCATAATATACTGGCAAATTTTTCTTAAATTCATTTATTGAAAACACTCTAAATTTAACATCGTTTGCTAATTCTATAATATCAATCTTTGCCTTACCAATAGTTAATAGTGTTTTCTGCGATTCGTCAAGCAAATCATTTGTAAATTTATTTGGCGAAGTTTGTGACAACAATCCATAAATTGCATAAGAAAGATAGGTTTTTCCCGTGTTATTTTGTCCCGTAAACACAATGAGCTTCTTACTCAAGTCTATACGTGCTTCTTTCAGATTACCGAGATTTTTTACTTCAAAAATCATAATAAGAAAATTTTTATATAACAAAGCTACCTATTTCAGGTTAGACTTTTACTATCATTCAGCAAGGTATAAGTAAAATCATTACTTACCACTACCAAATTAATTGGCGGGCAAATTGAATAGAAAGGGGGTAAGTTGAAAGTCTTACCTCCTTTCTATTTTAAAATTACAAACGCACTACCTCACCGGAACGCACGGATTCATCGCAGGCAAAAGCAATTTGAAGACTGTTGACGGCGTCGGCCATGTGGTCGATAAGGTCCACATTTTCTGTAATGGCTTTCAGAAAATAACGCTGCTCGCGATTGCAAAGCTCCTGATGATTAGGCTCGTCGGTCAGGTTAATCCATTCATCTTCTTTTACAAAATTGTTATTTGCGTCCAAATCTGCGTGATGCAGGCGCAACGATTCTGTTTTGGTATGCGCATCCACATTGTCTGACTTTCCGCTTCCGCCCGCTTCTTTCGCCACAATCGAAACACACCCTTTAGGCCCGACTACATCTTTTACAAAAAAGGCGGTTTCGCTCATCATTGGTCCCCAACCTGCCTCGTACCAGCCCACCGAACCGTCTTCAAAACGAATTTGTAATTGACCGTAATTATAATTCCCGGCAGGAATTTCTTCGGTCATACGTGCACCAATGGCCGATACCCAAACGGGTTTGGAACGCGTCATTTGACACATGACATCAATGTAATGAACGCCGCAATCCACGATTGGACTCAGGCTTTTCATCAAATTGCGGTGTACATCCCACATATAGCCGTGGCTCTGTTGATTGAGATTCATCCTCATTACCAGCGGCTTACCCAGAGTTTGTGCCAATTCTACGAATTTTTCCCAAGACGGATGGTGCCGTAAAATATAACCAACCACTAATTTCTTATTTGCTTTTACAGCGGCGGCTACCACTCGTTTAGCCCCTTCTACGGTATCGGCAATTGGTTTTTCAATAAACACGTGACAACCGTGTTCAAACGCCATTACGGCAAATGCCTCGTGCGTATCGGGGTAAGTTGAAATACAAACCGCATCGGGCTGCGTAGCTTTCAATGCTTCCGCATAATCGGAATATAACGGATACCCACCGCCTAACTTTTCGTTTAAAACTTCTTTGCTTTTTCCAGTAGAAACAATGCCGCAAATTTCGAAGCCTTCGGTAGTATAATAGGCCGTTGCATGGGAAGCACCCATGTTTCCGCATCCAACGACCAGAACGCGCACAGGTTGATTAAGTGTTGACATAAATAGAGATGAAGAGGAAATGATTTTTACTGTAAAAGTACAATTAACCTATTTACCTACTACCATTTTACAAAAAAGGGCCACTCAATTATGGATAGAACCATTTAGTAACAAAAATCAAAAAGCACCTTGATAAAGTCATTTTTTGTTTGTAACTTCCTTAAAACCAAACGTTTTCGAAACCATGAACACAATTCAACGCATTGAAACTTGGGGCGATACGCACCACCTCGCTGCCAAGCGTACATTCGTAATGGGCTGATGCTCCACTGCCAAACTGATGTTTCCTAATAAGCCCCGCTTCAACAAAAAGTTCCTGACCAAGCCGTAGTATAGCCGCTTGTAAGTAAGAGTTTTGCCTATTTTTTTATCAAAACCAATAAACACTTTTAGAACAAATTATCATCTTTCCCTCTGCCATTCATTCTACTTGCTTAAGTTTTTTTAAACAATTAGCTCTAACGTATTGTAGTGTATACAAAACAGCAGTGCTATGTTTAATCTCCCTTTTTATAAAAGTTCTCAAGAATTCATCGGAAACAATCGAAATACGCCTTTACTGTGTTGGGATATAGCCAATCCTGCTTTAGGGAAAAGAATACAAATTGCGGAGGATGTATGTGAAGTTGAAAAACTACGTCTCCAACACAATTGGCAGTTAGCTATTAATTTGCAAAAATTACTTACCAACAATTTCACCTTAGTAGTTACTAATGTGAAAAAAGAAATTGTATGGGCTAGTCGGGGCTTTGAAGCGATGACACACTACTCATTGTCTGAATCAGTGGGCAGAAATCCAAGCTTTTTACAGGGAGAAAAGACCAACTTTAAAACAAAATTAGTAGTAAGAGAGAAACTTGCCAGTTTTGAAATGGTAGAAACAAAGCTTTTAAATTACCGAAAAGACGGTGAACCGTATTGGTGTCAGGTTAAAATCTACCCGATTCAGAATTCAGAAGGTGCTTTCACTCACTTTATAGCCGTAGAGAAAGAAACGGACTGACAGGCAACGTCAGTCCGTTTCTTTCTTAATCTAAAAGGCATTAGTTCAATCTTTTTTCCAATTCGATGGCCATCGGAACCAATACATAATCTTCGATTATCGCATGTTTTCGCAACTCTAATTCAAGGAAAGACACCTGATTGAGGAAAATTTTATAAGGTAACGGCATAGGATCATTTCCCGAATAGCGCGAAATAAGTTTACTTACTTCTTCCAATTCATCTTCAATCGGTGTATGAGCTTCTATGAATTTTTTGATACTGAAATCAGGATTTAAAGCCGTTTTTTTAGCTTCGGCAGACTCTTTGGAAGCCTCAATTAAGGTGCGAATATAGGGAAACAGATCCCGCTCTTCTAAGCGAATGTGTTCTATCAGATTGGTTTTGTAGTCGTTGAAAAAGTAGGCTAAACTCGCCAGAAGTTGGTGACTTTGGCCATATTTAATAAAAATATGAACTAATGACTGTTCAATTTCAGGCAGTTTTTTGGTGAGATAGTAACGGTGCGTAGCCTGTAAGTAATTGAGAATCTCTTCAATAGAGAATTTTTGCATTTTCTCAAATGGAAAATCCTCATCGTTGTTGTACAAATCCAAAATCAATTCTATCAGCTCAGGATTCATACCAATGGAATTACCCATTTTTTGGAAAGGTTTCCCATTGCTGTCGGACATAGCCTCAAAACGCTCAGTAACAATCTGATATACCTTTGAAGTATCAATAAAATCGTTCAATTCAGACATCTTTTTAAGATTGGATTAAGGTCAAATCTATCCATTAGCACCATTTAAAAATATGACCAAAATCATACAGGCATAGCTGTTGCCTTGAATTTCTTTTTTCTCAATTAACGGATAACGATTAACACAAGCCCTTAATACTTCAATTTAGGCTCAATCCATAAGCCAGTCAAACAAACAAGTAAGAGGGCAAACCATACCCAATCAGGCAATTGAACGGTTAACATTTGCTCAGAAACATTTGAAGGTAGGCTTTCAACTTGGGCATGAGCTATCAAGGTTTCTTTTATTTGCTTTGCTTTTGACAAAGGGCTTGATTCTTCTTCTACATACACTTCCAATGAATCCTGAAAAGGCTGCCAACCTGATTTTCTGAAGATATAATCTGCGGTTGCAGTTAGCGAATTCAGGCCTGATGTATGAAGTTGAGCGGTATCATTAGCAATTGATAACTCATTGATATTCTGAGAGAATTTATTTAAAACAAGTTTAGATTTCGTATCTTTCCACAAGGGTGCCTCAGCTTCAATATTTCCTTCCAAAGGCGGATTCAACTGCTGTAAAATGGTAGACCAAATTTTGCCGTATGCCAAACTGTCGCCGCTTAATTTCAATGAAAATGTTTCGTTCAGCAAACTTACCCCTACTCTGCCACCAACTTTTTGAACAGCCACTGGTAATCCCGTAACCCTGTTTTGGTTAAGATTTTCTTCCAACTGAAAGGGTAAAGCAGTCACACCATTCCCGACGGGAAGGCTTTCTGCATTCGATATTTTCTTCACGCGCCATTTTGTACCGAGGGTTGCATTGATATTTTTTAAGGATTGCTCGGGGCTGGTAACGCTGAAAAAAAGCACGCTTTTCCCATCGGAAACCGCTTTTTTAACCAATGGATGAGCAACATTGGAGGGCTCAGTTATAATAATATCAGGGGTAAATGTTTTGCTTTTATCGAAACGATTAATGGATACTTTGCTTTGGGTATTTTTTGCAACGGTGGTGAGAATTTCAACGCGATTGCCGTTTTTACCCAGCAATTCTGCCAACGTTTTACTCTCAAAATCAGGATTTTCCAGAATAAAATAAACAGAAGAGATTTGAGACTTCCAGGAATAAAATTTTACTTTTTGTACCTCCTGATTTTCTAATTCCAGAGAAGTTTCAGTTCGACCAACCGCAAATGCGGGGAAACGCAACTGAAACGTTTGAAAACCTTTTGACAGAGAAATGCTGTCCACTACTTGGCTACCATACTTGACTCTAAGCACCTTAGGTTCAGTCAGTTGAACCTTTCCTATCACTTCCTGAAACTCCCCCTTCCGTACTATGGCTTTCCAACGAATTTCCTGCAATTCATCGGGTTTAAATGAAGGTAGCCAATGGAGTTTTTTCTGACTTAATTGGCTCAATGTCCAAGCAGTAAAATCCTGTCCCAACAAATAAATACTGCCCAAACGGCTCACAAAACCGGGATCTTCCGAAGCCCGTCGGTTAAAGTCGTTGATGGTAAACGATTCGGTTATTTTCAGACTGTCTTTGGCTTTTTGAATCGTCTCAGCAGGAATATTCTCGCTGATAAGCAGTACTCGATTCGTATTGCCTGAAAATTTCCACTGTGGCTGAATAATAAACAATAATAAAACAACCCACAACAGAATAGTTAGCCCTAAACGAACCCTTAAACGGTACGCTGACAGCGATTTTACCCGTAAAATTGACCTAATTTGTACTGCTAACAAGATGGCCAAAGCTGCGTAAATCAGCCAATCAAGCGTTGTAAATGAAGAAAAAACCGTAAAGATGTTGTTATAAATAGCCATTTATTGCAAGTTTTTCCAAAACGCTTTTTCCAGTTTCTTCTCATTCGCATAAGAAGTATTGGAAGCATCTTTTTTATTGGGCAACGAACTGCCAATCAATTGATACAACTTTGTTTTCAAGGTCATTTTTTCGGAATCTGAAAGGCTTTTATCACCGGCAATCTTTTGTAAAGAACTCAGAATCGACCAATTAAACACCTTACTGTTCATCACTTTATTGGTCAGATAACTACCCAATTCCAATACCTTTAGTTTTTGAATGCCTTTCAATTTTTGACCTTCCGCGTGATTCTCAACGATACCCAACACTTCCGCAACCAACCGTTCGGCCTGTTGTTGTGAATATACTTTTTCGCTAAAATAAGCCTCATTATAATTTTTCAGCTCACCCGTCAGCCGCTTTTCTTTTTCCTTAATCGGCGGCGGGTCGAAGCTTGTTTTTTTGACAAAGGTACGTGCTCTTTGCTGCGCTGATTTGAGGTATTCCAAGGCTTTTTTCTCAAAAGGAATGGCTTTTTCGGGTTCATACATCCGCAAATGCAACTCCGATTGCCACATTTGCTCCAATGCCATTTTTAACAACGCCCGAGTCGATTGCTCATAAAATGTATTGGCTTCGCCATCGTCGTGAGAGTGAACATATTCTTCCAAAATTGACGCTACCGGGTCTTTATCATCCGATTCTTTTTTACCTCCTCCGTGGTTGTGCCCCTCATGTCCACCCGATTCCACGCTTTCTTCTCCTTGGTCGTGGGCATGAACAAAGCCGTGCAGTAAGGCAAACCCCACCACGGCATCGCCTTGATTGTCTTTGGGTAAGGCATTTCCACCACCGATGGATGTCTCAAATTCTTCTCCTAAATATTGTCCGTAACGAAGCCGAAGCGCTTTTTGGTCAAACCCAATCTCGTTGGAGGTGCTGTTGAATTCTTTGGCCGAAATCTTGTTTCTTTTAGCTATAAGCTTTTCGGAATCAATGATGATTTGCCGTTGGCTTCTAAAATATTCGGGCAAAATATTCATGGCCATCGTCGCCAATTCTGCTTCCTCTACTTTGGAAGTATCTTTGTAAACGACAAAATAAGTATCTGATTTAGTGAAGTTTGGCTCAGGACGTTTGTTGTCAATCGCTGCCCAGTAATAATACAATTCATCTCCAGGGGCAAAATTAAGGGCTTTCAAATCAATGGTTTGAGCCACCTTTGTCTCTTTAAAATTGGCTTGAGCAATGGGCAATTTGATTTCTCTGAACTTCACATTTTCGCCCGAACCTCTCGCTACCGTAGCCACAATGAACGCCTGATTCACCAAAAAATCATCCGATATCTTGGCTGAAATGGGCAACTTTTTAGGGTCTTTGAGAAAATGGTATTGGTATAATTCCTTGGAAGCGGGTTCGATTTTGGGAGCTAAATCAGGAACAGCTTCCAGTCGATAATAGTCTGACTGATAGATCAATGAGTCTCTCCAATAGGCTTTAAAGCCATACAAACCCGAATTGTACAATTGGTCGGAGTATTCAAAGTGCTCTCCCACTTTTTTAAACGGTAGTTCTTCGCCTCGATTGTTGGTCAATTTTACTGCTAATTCGGACGAATGACTAAATTCCAATTGCCATTTTAGGCGCGAACCATTGATTGAGGAAACATTCAAATCTGACACGACCCGAACGGGCAATTTGGTGTAGGAAGGCGGTGTAATGGTTAATTGAGCAGAGGCAAATGAAGGAGTCGTTTCTTGATTTTGTACCATTTGTACTTTGCCCTCTTGCTGATTAGGATTCACTTGTTTCTCATTTTTCAGCAAAGGCAATCCATAACGCAGTGCCAGACAGACCAAAAACACCAATCCATACATCCATAATTTGGTCGGTAGCACCCAGGGCACTTTTTGTAATTGTATTTTCTGCAGTAAACGTTCTAACTGCAGTTGCTCGGCAATGTTCGGCTTTTCAACTTCCAGCAATTGAAGACTATATTCGGTATCGTGAATAGTTTGATGAATCAGTTGGATAGCTTCGGGGCGCTTGTTTTGAAAAAGACCCGTCAAATAAGCCCCGACAGCAAAGCCAACTACGGCCATGAGGGTAGATACCATCCAAGAAGATGCAAATGTCGAAACCAATAGCAATGCCGAAATCCCCGCCAAACCACACCTCACAAAAGCGCCGGCATACAGTTGGTAACTTACCCCATTGATAATTTTCTGTAGTTGATTCATGCGTTTTTTTGAATGGCTAACCAACGTTCAAGTCCAAGTGTAATCACAAAAAGCAATACTAATAACTTTGAAAACCAAGCTTCGTTCTCCGTATTTGTTTGTTTTTGAGCGCTTTCCGTTTTAAAAAGCGACTGCAACTGTTGCTGACTTAATGGTGTTTGCTTTGGATTTAATTCAAATTGTTGTACTACTAGTTCTCCTAAATACTCAGGTAATTGACCATTGGATACTTTTCCTTTTATGAGCGAAAAAGGAATTGTCTTTATTTTCTCAGAAAAGGCTTTAGCATCAAATGGTGTTTCTTCGTTCGTGAAAATCCAATTGTATTTTTTTCCGGAAGCCAATTTATCGTCAATGGAAAATTCGAGTTGGTAAATCTCATTTAGTGCCTTTAATGCCGCTGTAATGGTTTGTTTTTCAGCCTTATCTGCATTTTCCAACAATACATTTATTGCACCTCTATGTTCGGGTTGTGCTTCAAACTTTTCATTAGGCGGCGACGTAGGCGCTACCGTTAATTGATTGGCCGCGTTGACAAATAGCTTTCTTTTATCCGATAATTCGAGGTAAGGTCTAACCGTTTTTTGAGTTGAATCAATGACGGAATGTAAGCTAAACTTACTCGGCACAAAAATAGTGGAAACTTGGCTTAACGACTGATTATTAACCAAATAAAGCTCATACTGCGCTTTCCCAAATGGGTGGTTAAGTTCATACACTTTATTGATACAGGTTTGTAGCCCCCTCCCCGCTTCGGCGGACCGCCCCAATGGGGGAACAAAAGGTAATTTTGTTAGGTCTTCGACAGGAGTAATTTTATCATCAATCCAATAGGCTTTTTCGCCTTTGTTCAGAGCTTCTTCCAGTTCAAATCTATAATTACTGACTACTAACGAATTCGCCTGTACCAAGTGTATTTTTTGGTAAGCATCACTTCCCATTATCCCATTAATTATCGGTTTCGACAATAAAAAAACGAGCAAAAACAGTAATAGGCACCTGATTATCAACAATATAATATTATCTAATCGAATGCCTTTAGATTGTTGTAAGTCTTTTTCGGTAAGCCATTGTGTTGCTGCCCAATTCAATAATTGCCCCTTTTTTTGATGCCAAAAATGAAGTGCAATGGGAATTCCCACTGCCAAAGCGCCCCACAACATCAAAGGGTTTAAAAATTGCATTTATCTTATTCTTTTATGTTTCCTAAAGGACAGGACAATTCAAAATTTAATCTTTAAATTTTCCTCATTCTCAATGCTTCTGAAATCACCTGTGCAATAGGTTCATGTAAGGTAGTTCGAATCAAATGCACATGGGGTATCCGAAGAGCTTCGTCCAAATTTGCCAAATAGGATTGCGCTTTTTGCCTTACTTCTTCCCGAATTGCCAAAGCTTCCAATTCAATTTCTCTTCCCGTTTCTAAATCCTTAAATCGGTAAAAACCATTCAGATTAAAGCTCAACTCCTCTTCCCCAAGCACCTGAAAAATAAGCACTTCGCGACGCGGATTGGCTACACTCTGAATGAGTTTGAGCCATTCATCGCCCACTTGCAGAAAATCCGAAGCCAAGACGAATAGTTCTTTTTGCTTTTGTTGAAATTGCGGTTCGCCGCCCGCGGGAAATTTAGGATTTTCATTTTGCCAAACTCCCTTGGCTTCCGCTTTCTCCAATTCATACAAAATACGCTGAAACGACTGCTTTCCTGCGGGGACAAGTATCTCTAAATCACCATTTTGTAAACAATACAAACTCATTTGGTCGCTTTGGCGATAACCCAAATAAGCCAATGATGCCAATAAAATCTTGCAATAATTCAGCCGACTGACGCCTTTTTCTTCGTAATTCATCGACCCCGACAAATCTAGCACAAAACGAATATGAAAATTACTTTCCGTTGCTGATTCACGAACCAAATGCTTTTGCGTACGGGCATACAGTTTCCAGTCAATTCGTTTGGGGTCATCGCCAGGTTCGTAATGTCTATATTGCTCAAATTCAATCCCAATCCCTGACCGTTTACTGCCATGAATCCCCAACATGAGCTCTTCACTGACCAATTTGCCGGCGATTTGAAGATTATTCAGCTTGATAAGTTCCGTGGTAAGCATAATTAGCCTTTCAACAATTCTGCAACCACATCATCGGTCGTGATATTCTCTGCTTCCGCCCTGAAATTGAGGGAAATACGGTGGCGCAATACCGGATAAGCCAACGTTTGAATATCTTGAGGAATAACCGAAAACCGTTGGTTTAATACTGCCCTTGCTTTGGAACACAGAATCAACGCCTGCCCGGCCCGAGGGCCCGCCCCCCATCCGCACCATTTTTTCACATAGGCCGAAGAGGTAGTATCAGGCCGTGTAGACCTTACCAACTGATTTACCTTCACAATTAACTCCTCACTGATGTGGACTTGACGAGTCAATTTTTGCAAATCAATGATTTCTTTATCGGTAAGAATCGTTTGCAATTTTTGTGAGATAATCCCAGTCGTATTCTTCAAAACGTCTAATTCCTCCTGTTCTGAAGGATAGCCGAGTTTGATGTACAACAAAAAACGGTCCAGCTGTGCCTCAGGCAAGGGATACGTGCCGGCCTGTTCGATGGGATTTTGAGTGGCGATAATCAGGAAAGGGCGCGGCAAATCGTAGTTGATACCCGCGTAAGTCACCTTGTATTCCTGCATGGCTTCCAACAATGCCGCCTGCGTTTTGGGCGGGGTACGGTTGATTTCGTCCGCTAAAACAATGTTGGCAAAAATCGGTCCTTGGTTGAATTTAAAAAACTTTTTGCCCGTTTCGTGGTCTTCTTCCAAAATTTCGGTACCAATGATGTCGCCCGGCATCAAATCGGGCGTAAACTGTACCCGCTTGAATTTCATTTCGAGCGCTTCAGCCATGGTTTTCACCATGAGGGTTTTGGCCAAACCGGGAACTCCTTCTAATAAACAATGTCCGCCTGCCAGTAACGAAATCAGTATTTCGTTGATAACGTCCTGCTGTCCAACGATAACTTTGCCAATTTCTTTTTTAAGGTGCGGTAACTTAGCTACCAGTGATTTAAAGTGGGTTAGGTCTTGTGTTTCCAATTCTTAAACAGTGGTTAATGCGTAACTAATAATGTTTACTCCAAACTTGGTGTTGTCTTCGGCCAACCATCGCTTATTCCTAAAATCATAATCCCATTCGCAGCCGTAGTCTTTGTTACTGTACAACACTCCAATTCTGCCGTTGATTTGAATGGCTTTCAAATAATCATGGACCAAATCATCGCCCCATCCATTCAATTCAAAACTGGTTGTGGGCGGACCTTCAAAATGAAAGAATGAATGATAAATGGGATGAGTATTCGGAATTTTCTGTAAGGCTTTGGGGCTGAAAGTGCGGGCCATTTCCTGTTCAAATGACTTGGCAAACAAACCATCAATGTCATGATTGCAGTCATCCACAAACACAAACCCGCCATTTTCAACGTATTTTTTAAAATGGTCTCTTTCCTGACTTGAAAACTCGACCAACTTATGTCCGCTCAAATAGCAAAAAGGGCTGCTGAAAATCTCATTGCCAGTCAATTGTACGATTTTCTCCTTTTCATCAATGGGAATTGTGGTATACTCCACCAATGAGTTCAGGAGGTTGGAAGGCATCCGTTGGTCGGTGTCCCAATCTCCTGAAGCATATTGAATTCGAGTGAAAATAAATGGTCTCATAATTTGTGTGAACCTCATCCGGCAGCGGCCGACCACCCTAACCCCTCCTCCATGTTGGAGAAGGGGAATTACGATCACTGCTTAGTGGGATTAAACTGCGTCCGAAAGCGATGAAAACGTAAACTCCCTGATTTTCATTGGCGGCAGTACATAATTTTGATCTGACTCAGTGCTTACTACGCGCTCCGGTTTACCCAATGTTTCGAGGTTATTCAACATAATAATTGGGCTTTCGTTGAAGCGAAAATTTTTGATAGGGTACTTGATTTTTCCGTCTTCGATGTAAAACGTCCCGTCGCGGGTAAGCCCAGTGAGTAAAAGCGTTTGAGGGTCTACGGGGCGGATGTACCAAAGTTTGGTCACCAAAATACCTCGTTTGGTACTTTTAATCATTTCATCCAAGGTAGCTGTTCCGCCTTCCATAATCATGTTATTGGGATTCGGAACGGATTTCACACCCTTTTTCTGAGCCCAAAAACGTGAGTAGGAAAGATTTTTGACAACTCCTTTGTCAATCCATAACGTCTTTTTCTGCGGTTGTCCATCCCCTGACCAAGAAGCTGCGGGCAATTCGGGGTGGGTAGGGTCAGAATAAAACGTAACACGTTCATCTACAATCTTCTCGCCTAATTTAGTCTTTCCGCCAGGTTTACTGAAAAACGAACGACCTTCATCCGCACTGCGGGCATCCATGCCAAAAAAGATGTTTTCAAGCAGCACCGCCGCTGCCGTTGGTTCCAAAATCACGGTATATTTTCCAGGTTCCAAGGCTCTTGCACCTTTAGAACCTAACGATTTTTGAACAGCAATTTTTGTCGCTGCCGCCGTATCCAATTTACTGAAATCATTGTACCCCTTGGCTACATAACCTGACCCTGTTCCATCGTCGGTTCGAACCGTCAGAGAAAAGTTAACACTTGTATTGAGATAATACGCAAACAACCCTTTAGAATTCATCATGGCGGTATAACCTTTACGATCTTCTAAAAAGCCGGCCGCCGTTAATTTTTGATTCCTTGATATTTCGAGGCTTTTGGCCACTGCATCAGCCCGTCTATCGGGCGTAACGCTTGCCGTTGACTCAAAATAACCGCTGGATTTAATGTATTGCTGCGGCTCCAATACGCCCATATATTCAGGATTTTCGGGAGCAAGACGTGCTAATTCTTCGGAGCGACGAACTACTTTTTCGATAGAAGCATCGTCAAATTCGTCGATGGTGGCTACTCCTACTTTTTTACCAAACGCCGATTGAACCGCAATATTTTTATTGGTAAGTGCGCCACTTGTTGATACTTCATTGCGTGCATAGCGAAGATTTCCTCGGTATTCTCCCGAAAGATTTACTTCACATTCATCTGCTTTAGAAAAGCTCAAAACCTTTGTTAGCAAGGCTTTCGCTTCTGCTTCAGTTAATATAACTGCCATTTGTTTCTTCGAGATTAAAGTTTTTGTTGGATTGTCGATTGTCGATTGCCGATGTTCGACGGGGCCACCCGCGCGTTGTCAATATCTAAATCGACAATTGGCCATTGGAAATCGAACATTAAAAATTAAATCTTACGAGCGGTATTGATGACATTTACGCCGTTAAAACGAGCCGTCGAACTTCCGTGGGAAACGGCACTTACCTGTTGCGGCTGTCCTTTTCCGTCAAAGAAAGAACCGCCTAAACGATAATCGCGCTCGTCACAGACTTTCACACATGAATTCCAGAACTCCTGCGTGTTGGATTGATACGCCACATCTTTGAGCATACCCGCAATCTGACCATCCTTAATTTCGTAATACAATTGTCCCCCAAACTGGAAGTTATATCGCTGTTGATCAATCGAAAATGAACCGTCTCCAATAATATAGATTCCTTTTTTCACATCCTTAATCATCTCGCTGACCGAAAGCGGTGTTTTGCCCGCCGCCAGAGAAACGTTAGCCATGCGTTGAAACTGTACCGAACTCCAACTGTCTGCATAACAGCAACCTTGCGATTCTTTTTCTCCAATGATATGCACTTGGTCACGAATGGCCTGGTAGTTGACCAACGTTCCCTCTTTTACCAAATCCCACTTTTTGGTTTCTACTCCTTCATCGTCCCAACCTACTGCCCCCAATGAACCTACTTGGGTTTTATCGGCAAACAGGTTTACCTCTTTGCTGCCATAATTGAAGTTCTTACTTTGCCATTTGTCCAAGGTTGCAAAGCTCGTCCCTGCAAAATTAGCTTCATAACCCAACACTCGATCCAATTCCAATGGGTGCCCTACAGATTCGTGAATGGTCAACCAAAGGTGGGAAGGGTCGAGTACCAAATCGTATTTCCCCGCTTCCACCGATTTAGCGGCCAATTTTTCTTTGGTTTGTTTGGCCGCCGATATTACATCTTCTAACATGTCATATCCCTTGTTGTAGCGGGTGGTAATGCCCGTTACTTTGTCTTTGGGATTCACTTGCAGGTACTCATAGCCCATTCCGACGGGTGCGCTCAGGGATTGGCGTGTTTCAAACTTTCCCGTTTTTGGGTCAATGGTAGTTACGGCAAAAATGGGCCAAATGCGATGGATGTCCTGATCAATGTAAGAGCCGTCGGAAGAAGCAAAATACTTTTGTTCGTTTACCATAAACAGCACCGAATTCACGTAATTCGCCCCATTTTTCAAAGCGGCATCGTTGACCCCCAAAAGCAAATCCACTTTTTCTTTGATTGGAATTTCAAAGGCATTTTTCTGAATAGGCGCTTTCCAACTTACTTCGCCGTACCCTTTCTGAGGTGCCAATTGAACCGGTTGTTTCATCAATCGGGCATTGGCTTTGGCAATAGCCACGGCTTCTTCGGCTGCTTTGGCGGTATCGGCTTCGCTTTTGGCATCCACTACAGCGGCAAATCCCCAACAGCCGTTGGCAATGACCCGCACCCCTACTCCATACGATTCGGTGTTGACGATGTTTTGTACTTTGTCTTCGCGCGTAACAACAAATTGCTGTAAATAACGCCCGATGCGCACATCGGTGTAAGTAGCTCCTTTGGACTTGGCTGCATTAAGAGCCGCATCTGCCAGACGTTTTTTGAGAGCAACATCAATGCCGCTTTCCAAAAGGGCTTCCTGAGAAACATAGTTTCCCACGATGGGGACATTGGGCAACATCATTGCACCAAATCCCATGCCCGATAATTGCATAAAATCTCTTCTTTTCAAGGCTAATTCAGTTTATAGTTGGTTGTATGGGTAATTAATAGTTTCGATTGCAGAATGCCAATTGTCGATTTTAAAACAAACTTTCCGAATGAATTCGGAAAGTTTGTTTTTCCCTGACGAGCAAAATTCCTAATAAATATAGTCTTATTTCTCCCCTGGTCAGGGGGATTTTGATAAACGGCAAGGAAAAGTGAAAAGGTTAGGGTGTAAAGGTTAAAGTGACAAGGTCTGACTATCATCTGACCTTGTCACGGGTAATAACTTAATCAACTCCCCCCTACACTTTACACCTTCACACTACTGATTAGACTGCGTCTGACAAACTTGTAAAGGTGAAATCCCTGATTTTCAGCGGAGGAATCATGTTACCATTGACGCGTGTAGGAATTCCCATCGCTTCTAAATTGTTCAACATGATGACCGGACTCTCGTTAAAACGGAAGTTTTTGACAGGGAATTTGATTTGACCGTTCTCAATGTAAAAAGTCCCGTCGCGGGTCAGACCCGTGTAAAGTTGTGTTTGAGGATCTACAGCACGGATGTACCAAAAGCGAGTCACTAAAATTCCTTTTTCGGTGCTTTTTATAAGGTCGGCCAATGATTGAGTTCCTCCCTGCATAATAAAACCCTGTGGTGACGGTACGCCTTTCACCCCTTGTTTTTGAGCCCAATAGCGCGAATACGCCATATTTTTGACCACTCCTTTATCAACCCAAATCGTTTTTTCCTGCGGACGGCCTTCACCCGAAGCACCACCGCCGCCACCTCCACCGCCGCCGCCTGCTCTTCCTCTTGGCGTATCAAAACCGGCTTTTGGAATATCTGGATGCGTAGGATCAGAGTAAATAGTTACCCGTTCGTCAAAAAGTTTTTCACCCAAACGAGTTCCTCCCCCTTTTTTACTTAAAAAGCTTCGGCCTTCGTCTGCGCTGCGGGCATCAATGCTGCGCATCATGTTTTGAATCAGATCAAGCGCCGCCGTAGGTTCAAGAATGACGGTGTATTTTCCCGGTTCAATGGCTTTCGCAGTAACCGATGCCATCGCCTTTTGCATGGCAATCTCCGTGGCTGATTTGGCGTTCAATTTAGACGTATCGTTAAAATCGCGGGCTACGTAACCGGAGCCGCTTCCATCGGCGGTTCTTACCGTCACCGAAAAATCGACTGACGTAGATTTGTTATACCCAAAAAGCCCTTTGCTGTTGCCCATGGCCACAAATTCGGTCGTATCTTCCAAATATCCTGCGGCCGTTAAGTTCTTCTTTTTACAGGGGTCAATGCTGTCAAAAGCAACCTGAGCGCGATAAGCCGGGTCAATATTTGCCGTACTTTGGACAAAAGTGGGACTCTCTGAATAAGTCTGTGGCCCCAACATTGGCATATATTCAGGATTTTCAGGGGCGAGCTTAGCAATTTCTTCCGCTCTCCGAACCGTTTTTTCCAACGATTGCTCATCAAACTCATTGATGGTAGAAGACCCTGAACGTTTGCCAAATACCGCCGTCACTGCCAGAGCCAAGTCGTACGACTCACCACTGGTAGAAACTGTGTTACGTGCATAGCGGATGTTTCCTGTACGGCTGCCCGTCAGAATCACGCTCATTTCGTCGGCTTTTGAAAACGCCAACACCTTATCTATTATCTTTTTAGCTTCTTCTTTCGTTAAAATAGCCATTGTTGATGTCGTTTTTTAGTTATCCGATGTTTCTGCCGGTGTTGATGACGTTGACTCCGTTGAAGCGAGTGGTTGCACTTCCGTGTGAGACAGCACTTACCTGAGAAGGTTGCCCTTTTCCGTCGAAAAACGACCCAAAGGTGCGGTAATCATCTTTGTCACAAATCTGCGCGCAAGAGTTCCAAAACTCTTGGGTGTTTGACTGATAGGCTACGTCGTCCAACATACCTACGATTTCTCCGTTTTTGATTTCGTAAAACAACTGCCCGCCAAATTGGAAGTTATACCGCTGTTGGTCAATTGAATACGACCCCCGACCGATGATGTAAATTCCTTTGTCAACACCCTTAATCATTTCCATGACATTCAATTTGTCTTTACCCGGGCGCAGCGAAACATTGGGCATTCGTTGAAACTGTACCGAATTCCAGTTGTCAGCATAACAACAACCGTGGGATGCTGTCTCGCCCAAAATATTGACTTGGTCGCGCGTAGCTTGATAGTTTACCAAAATACCGTCTTTGATCAAATCCCATTCTTTGCAGGGAACCCCTTCGTCGTCATAACCAACCGTGCCCAGCGTATGAGGTTGAATTTTATCGGCTACAATGTTTACCTGCTTACTGCCATAGTTGAAACTCTTTGTTTTCCATTTATCCAAAGTCGCAAAGCTTGTTCCTGCGTAGTTGGCCTCGTAACCCAAAACGCGATCCAGCTCCGTAGGGTGACCTACCGACTCGTGGATGGTTAATCCTAAGTGATTGGGGTCCAGTACCAGGTCATATTTACCCGGCAACACAGACTTAGCGGTCATTTTCTCTTTGGCTTGTTTGGAGGCTGTAATGGCATCTTCGACCATGTCGTACGAATTACGATAGCCTACCAATCCATTGGGCCCGGCGATTTTTTCGCTTGCCAAACCATCCAAATACTCATATCCCATTCCCATGGGCGAGCTGATAGCGTCGCGGCTTTTAAACTTACCAGCCTGCTTATTTACCGCGGTTACGGTAAAAGTTGGCCAAATGCGGTGAATATCCTGATCAATATACGAACCATCGGTAGAAGCGAAATATTTTTGTTCGTTGACAAAAAACAGGTTGGAAGTGACAAACCCAGCTCCGTTTTTCATCGCTTCCCCGTTCACTTTCATCAACAAATCAATCTTTTCCTGAATAGGAATTTGGAAAGCGTTCTTTTGGATGGGTGTTTTCCAAACCACTTCTCCTACTCCTTTTTGAGGTGCCAATACGACCGGTTCCGTCTGGATTTTCGAGTTGGCTTTGGCAATGGCAACGGCCGTTTCAGCACATTTGGCAATCCCGGCCTCACTCACATCACTCGTTGCGGAAAATCCCCACGTGCCGTTTGCAATCACACGGATACCTACGCCGTACGATTCCGCATTGACGATGTTTTGCACCCGAGTTTCACGTGTGAATAAATACTGTTGGAGGTAGCGGCCAATGCGCACATCGGTGTAGGTAGCTCCTTTCGACTTCGCTACGTTGAGAGCAACGTCGGCCAGTTTTTTCTTCATGGCAGCGTCGGCTTTGGGTTCGAGCATCTGTTCAATAGATACTGCGTGTCCTAAGACGGGAATGGATGCTCCAATCACAGCACCCAGGCCCATGCCCGACGACCGGATAAAATCCCTTCTTTTCATACTTGGTTTAGTTTATTGATGATTAGGTTGTTAATTTTTGAGACGCAAAATATTCGGTCCCGCAACGGCGGACGGCACGGGCCGCCCCGCGTGCCGATGCGGCGTCTCTACGTTATTTCTCAAAAATAGGAAAAAATCAAACGAACACCTGTATTCAGCGACAAATCTGCTTTTTAAAGCGACTTTATTGTGAGGAGACCGGATTTTACAATACAACATTTCGGTAATTGTATGTAATGACGCAATAATTACGTCTCTACCTATTATATTATCCCTTTTGAAAGATCTCATAATCTTCCTTGGTATCCAAATCTATACTGCCTGCTTCAAAAGAAATCAGGTAGGTTTCGTCTAAGTGACTCATCAATAATGGCTTTGCTCCTTTATCACCGGTAAGCGTCAGCAATTCTTCAAATAAGGAACGGTCAAACAACGCAGGCACACCCACTTGTTCACCGTATTTGCATGCGACGATTGGGGGCTTTTTTTTCTGATAAACCTCTACCATTCGATCCAACAACGATACGGATAAATAGGGCTGATCGCACACCAAGATAATAACGGCATCTACGTCTTTATAAGTCATATACATCCCCGCCATCCCCATTTTGACCGACGCCGACATCCCTTCATGCCACATGGGATTATCTATGACAGTCAGAGGAAGGTCAATGATTTCGGGCGCTATTTGAGTTTTATTTGCCCCAATCACCAATACTACCGGATAACAGTCGGTTGCCAATGCCACCTCCGCTGTACGACGAATCAGACTCTTTCCATCAATGTCCAATAATTGTTTTGGCGAGCCCATTCGCTTGGATTCACCCGCCGCTAAAATGATAATTCCGATATTATTCAATGGCTTTTTATGTTTTGGTTAGTGTTTCATTTTTGCCGCCAACTGCTTATTCCGGCCTGCTTACTATTTTCTCCCATTCATATCCGACTTCCGTCAGAAATAACCCACACGCAGGAGCTTGAGCACCCGCATTTTTACGATTTTTGGACAATATAATTTGTTCAAATTGCACTATGGTCATTCGTCCTCGTCCAATTTCCAACAACGTTCCTACAATAGCTCGTACCATTCCCCTCAGAAATCGATTGGCTTTGATGTAAAAAGTGAGACCATTCGGAGTTTCCTGCCAATAAGCATATTCAATTTGGCACAAAAAAGTCTTCACTTCTGTGTGTATTTTACTAAAACACTCAAAATCAGTATACTCCAGCAACAATTCAGCCGCTTCATTCATCTTGTTCATGTCCAATGCGGGTCGAAAGTGGTAAGCCAAATCGGGGAGAAATGGGTTCTTTTGTCGAATCATCCGATACTCATAACAGCGATGCGTAGCTGCAAACCGAGAATGAATATCATTTTCTACAGCTATCAGTTGTTTGACAGCTATGTCTTGGGGCAAAACACTGTTAAGACCCAGAATAAGACGTTCCATAGAGGCGATTTCTGATTGCCAATCAAGGTGGGCAAATTGCTGTTCGGCATGAACTCCCGCATCGGTACGGCTGCTTCCTACAATTTCAACGGATTGACGAAACAGGACTCCAAACGCTTTTTCTAATTCTTCCTGAATAGTAGGCGCATTCGGCTGCTTCTGCCAGCCGTGAAAATGGGTTCCTTTATAACTCAGTTCTATAAAATAACGCATCCTGCAAAGATAAACTCAGAAACGCTCTACCTCATAAGTTATTTTTTCGTTTCGGCTAAAATCAAAAAGCGTTAATCGGCGTAAGGTATAAAAGGAAGTCCAATAGGTTTTTAGCACATTCACAAAATTCTGCCGGGCCTGTACCGTTTCGTTGAGGGCAATGTTAAGGTCAGTGGTTGATATTTTCCCTAAAAGATACCGTTGCTTCGTAATCTCTAAACGACGATGCGCAATAGTATCCGCTTTTTGGGCAACCATCAATTGACTGTTTTGCTGATTAAAACGTAAGGCTTGCAAATAAATCTCCTGTTCAAAATTGATTTCCTCCTGCTTTACAGTCACTTCTACCAATTCGCGGTTGGCTTTTGCCAATTTAATTTGTGATTTGCGATACCCCCAATCCTGAATCGGAACGTCTATATTTACCCCCACGTACTGTCGGCTTTGTAAATTGCTGTAGGAATCTCCCAAGCGGGCAGCCGTTTGTTGCGTTCCGACGTTGGCAATCACCCCCAAATTAATACTATTAGCTCCTTTGGCCTCCGCAATCTGTCGGTCGGCTTCTAAGCGTTGATTTTTAAAGTCAACCAATGCTTTTCGATTGTTTTTTGCTTCGATCAATGCCACTTCAGGCGAAATGGTCAGAGCGGGAATTGGGGGCGGAATGGTATAAACAAGTTGCTCAGTTAAGGGCAAGCCCAAAATCCGTTTCAAATTTTGGGACGCAATTTCCAGATTTACTTTCGCTTCGTTGACCTGATTTTGGGCATTGAGCGTATTGAGTTCCAATTGGAGAAGTTCATTTTCTGTGAGTTTTCCAATCGAAAAGCGTTCTTTAGAAATTTTGTAAAGTGTATCCGTATTAGCTTGGTTGGTTTGTGAAATTTCGACCGCCACCTGCACCGTCAGTCCTTCAAAAAACAATCCTACGGCTTTTAGACCCGTTTCTTCTAAGTCTTCCATGTAACCTCGTTGAGCGGTTTCAAAAGTCAATGGTTCAATGAGTTTTCGCCATTTAAGCTCATTGTAGAGCAGCGAGCTTTGGTCATAAGAAAGTGTAAAAGGAGAAGAAAGAAAATAACTGGCCTGCCCCGCTAAAAAATTATCAGTTCGCTGCAATGCCGTCCCAAAACGCAGCTGCCCGCCCGTTAATCCTACGTTTTGAACCACATTGATGCCCACAGAATTATTCGCCTGATTGACTTTCCTGAATTCGATGGAACCGTCGGGTTGAGTAACGGGATTGATGGAACGAAAAAAAGTAGGCACACTCGCACTGAGGCGGATTTGGGGCTTAAATCGTGCCTTAAAATTCTGATACCGCCAATAGCTGCGCTCGTACGTGTTTTTGGCTCGGAAATAATACGGCGAATTTGTTTTAGCCAATTCGACCGCTTCCTCCAGGGTGAGGGTTCGCGGTTGGGCATGAAGGGTGTGCCAAAGCAAAAAAAGAAAGGTACTTATCAAGGCACGATTGACTACGTGGAATACGGATAAAACATCCGTTAAAATCGCTCTCATCTGTGTAGTATTTTTAAATACAATAATTTTAAAATTCACGCAAAGCAGCAAAGTGTTTATTGTCAATCATTTTCAAATGAACTCATCGCACATCGCACAGGTGACTCCTCTTCTAATGAACACATTTACTCAAAAAAGTACGTAAAATCAGTTTTCATCATTGATGACGTAAATAGTTGCTAATTTTCAAATTATCACATTTTCAAATTATCACATTTTCAAATTATCAAATTATCAAATTATCAAATTATCAAATTTACTTAGCTTTCAACAAAAAACAAGGTAAAAATACCACCAATACCACCAACGACATCAGCAATCCGCCAATGGTTCCTACCCCCAAAGCAAACCAGAAAGGTTCGTTTTCGTAAAGTAAAAACGGTATCAATCCCACCACCGTGGAGACAACCGTAAGCCATATTGGAATGATTTTATGTCGAAAAGCAAGAAGGTATAAATCAAATAAACTCATTTCAGGATAATGCTTCCGCAGGGTGTTCCATTCGGCAATGATAAAAATACCCGCACAGACCACATTGCCCGCCAACAGCACAAAGGACGCATAACCGCCTTGGTCGAAGTTGTAATCAAACCAATAAAAAGCCAAAAACACCCCGACGTACGACAACGGAATCATACCAATTAAGGCCAACGGCTGTAACAAACTCTCAAAAATGACCGCGCAAACGATGTAAATCAGGACCATTACCAGCCCAATCAGTTCGTATTGCTTGCGGGTTTCTTCATTGAACCAATTGTATTCCGATTTTTTGACCGTATAACCCACGGGCAGCGTAGGGCGAAATTCATCCAGCGTTTTGGTCAAAAATTTATCACCGAAATGCCCGCTGCCAAAATACTCAAAACTCACCATCCGCACGTATTGCTGGTCTTCTTTGAAAATCTCGGGAATGACTTTCTCTTTGGTAATCGTTGCCAACGAATTGAGTTTATAGGAAACCGATTCCGATTGAAACGGCTGATGGTTGAGTTGATATACGTCAAAGGTTTGCGCTTGCCTCGGTATCACCTTGATGGATTCGTATTGGCCATTCATAAACGTATACAAATCAGCGTTCGGACGACTGGAGCGTTGATGAAGCCCTTCGTATATACCTGACAGTGTAGTATTTCGCAGGGCCAACGCGCTGTTTTGGGTTTGGAGGGCGTATTCGTACAAATTTTTGTTGCTGAATAGGCCCATCCCTCGGTTAATATTCACCTCCTGAATGCGGGGATGCGCTTCCAGCAGCGTTTTGAGGCGGGTGGCTTGGCCTTCCAACTGTTGGTAATTATAGCCCAACATGCGTACGTTAAAACTCGGTGTTTGGTTTTCTTCCAACGACTGACTGAAGCCCTGCCCAACGCCGTAAATATTCCAACTAATGCCGCTCATTTCGGTGGAAAGGGCAATGGTGCGGTTTTTGAGTTGGTACGGAAACGAGCCGTCTTCGTGGTTTTTTTTAAAATAAACCACCATGCTGCCCTGCTGACCATTGTAAATTTGCGTGATAAACCGATCTACTTCGGGGTAAGATTTCAGCTCATTTTCGAGCCGTTCAAAGACCAAATTCATTTGTTCGATTGTGCTGTTGTTAGGCAATTCGGCCACTACGTATAAGGCTGTCCGTTCAGGTTTGCCAAAATAAGCCCCTTCATACACATAATTGACAAAAAGGCGCAGGGTTCCGCCCAGCCATTTATTCAAAACAGGACGTATTTCGTCGTTAAACCACTCATTTTCAAAGAGAGGATTGTAGTAAGTAGCCAACGAATTGTCTTTCTCTAACTGATTGGGCAACAAAAAGATAGGGGTACCAAAAAGCAAAACTCCTGCCAAAATGACCGTCTTGCGAAAACGTAACAAAAGGCGTAAAATAGCCCTGTAAATAACCTCACCCCAACCCTCTCCTTTCTGGAGAGGGAGTAGCTTATTCCCCTCTCCAGAAAGGAGAGGGGGTAGGGGTGAGGTTGACATCAACGGAGGGATAAATCCCACCGCTACCGCCAACGAAACCCCCAACGTAATGACCATCACTACCGCAAAATCAAGCAAGTCAACGCGGGCTTCGTCGGGCAAAAACCAAATAACAGCCAAGCCCGCGCAGGTGGTAAGGGTAGCGCCCAACAGCGCCGCAAACACCTTCAGATCCCGATAACGACGGTAGTGTTCTATCATCACAATGACGTTGTCGATGATGATGCCCAACGACGTTGTAAGTGCTGCCAATGAATATAGATGAATCTCTACCTGGAACACATAAAACAGGATCACCGACAGCAACAAACACACTGCCATACTCACCCCGATCAAAGCCAGGTAACGCCAGCTACGCATGGTCAATAACACAAACAAAAACAGAATCAATACTGCAAAACCCGACTGAATACCAATGCGTTGCAGGTTTTCTTCGATGTATTGGGTGGCATCGTATTCGGTGCGAAGTTGGTAGCCGGCGGGTAGTTTTTTTTGGAGTTCGGCGAGGCGTTTTCGGACTTCCTGGGCTACCTTGAGTTGATTGGCCCCTGCCGCCGCCGACACCGTGAGATTGAGGGCATTTTGGCCGTTAACGCGGTAAAACGACGTAGCAGGCTGTTCTTGGCGGGCGATGGTGGCCACTTCGCCCAAGCGGACGATGCGGCCGGAGAGATTGGCGATGGGGATGGTACGCAAAGCCTCCCCCCCCAGCCCCCTCTCCACATGGAGAGGGGGAGTGATACTCACTAAAAGGCGTTGGCCGTTGGGTTGGGTGAGGCTGCCGAGGGCTTTCTGGCGGAAGTGTTGTTGAATAGCATTAATAATCTGATTTTCTGATAGTTGTATATTTTTAAGCGCATCAGCATCGTAGCTTATGACCCACTCTTGGCGGTTGCCGCCACTTACTTCTACCTGATACACGCCCCGCACTTGGGCGAGCGCGGGCTTGAGTTGCTCTTCGGCGTAGCGGAGGAGGGTCGTGGCCGCAGCGGGGCCGTCGAGTTGGAGGGTGAGGAGCGGTTTTTGGCGTTCCTGTTGGTTGGGCGTGTTGAGGGCCACTTGGGGGTAACTCATCTCGGCGGGCAGTCGTTTATAGACCTGCCGCACTAACGACGCCACCTCCAGCCGCAGCGCATCGGCATCGGCGTTTTTGTCCAGTTCTAACGACACGTAGCCGTAGCCATAACCCGACACCGACGATACTTTTTTGACGCCTTGCACCGTGCTGAACGTACCCTCCAGCAGGGCTGTTACCTGCGCCTCCAGCATCAGCGGCGACGCCCCCGCCCAAGCGTAGCTGACGGTAATGTTTTGCCCCCCGCCCGACGGTGCCAACTGCACTGATAGCCTCGGCACCAGCAACAGCCCCACCAAACTCAGCACCGCAAACCCCAACAACAACGGATAAACCCCTTTCATATAGCATTTTTATTTTGTCACCCTGCAAGGGTCTATCCACCCTCTTTGTATCCCTACAAGGTTTTTTTGTAATTCTGAGGCACGAGGAATCTACCCGTTTCCCTTTTGGTATATTTAATTTGCCGCTTGATAAATATTCAAATTTTTTCTTGTAATCTTTTCATTTTTTTCTTTTGTTTACAACGCACAAGCATTTGTTTTTTGCTTTTACCCTGCATTGAAAAATTCATAATCGTTAAAAATTAACTGCCGCGCCACGGTAAGGTGATCTGTGGGCGGGACAGTAGAAAGTATTTTTTTGTGTAAAATAGCGTAAACCTAAAACAAACAAAGTATGCAAAGTGTTGATTATCAATTATTTACCCCCCCCCCACAACTGCAGCACTTGTTGCCTGCGCCCGTGCTATGTATCTCCCCACGTGCCAATCACTCACCGCTTGGTTGAGCAGAAGGCAAAGCCCGGTTGCTTATTTTATGCCTCTGGCCCATGTCTTGAAAACAAATCTTAACCTTTAACTAAACACAGCTATGACCCCACACGACAAATTTTTTGAATACGATGGCCAACGCATCTCTTACCGCGAAGGCCAGATACTTTTGGCTTGCGCTCAGGGATTGACCGTTCAGGAAACTGCCGAAAAATTAGTTATTAGTCAACACACCGTAAAGACTCACCGCGAGAAACTCCGTGCTCGTTTTTCGTTGCAAGGATACACGAAACTGATGTGGTTTGCTACAAAATTGCAGCCGGAACTCGAAAAATGGGTAATGTAGCTGACTAAAATCAGCTACTTAGCCGATTGACTTTATGATGGCAAGCCCCCACCTTTGCATCAACCAAAACCATGACGCGCGGTGGGGCTGGGAAAATGAATTATTAAGCTCTAAAATTTTCAGAATGAAAAAAATCTTATTTTTATTTGTGGTCTTAATGACTGGTGGATTTGGTATCTTCAATCCACTTAATGAAGAAGCGTGTGCAACAACCTATCAAAATGTTGGAGTTCATTGCGCAACCGGAGGCAATGGTTCTCAAAGTTGCACCTACACCTATACTTTCTTTTTCTTTCAACAAGAACATGCAGTATCATGCAATACTGGATACTTTGCCTGTTGCAACCATGATGGTGCAAGATGTTATAAGAATCCAATATAGTTGTAAATATTTAGATAATTATGTAAATTCCAGAAACACAAAATGATTTGTGTTTCTGGAGGCTGTTTCATCTTTCTAATTTTTTTATCCATGTTTAATTTTCTAAAATATATTTCTTGTATTTTTTTTAGTTTGTTACTACTAAGATGCTCTATTTCAGAAGACAAACATACTGAATATGTGGTAGATTTAGTAAATAGGCACAAAAACGAGGTAAAGTTATCCGAATTTATTTCAAAAATTAAAATCGTAAAACTTAACAAAGAGAATAGTAATTTAGATTCTATTAGCGCGTTTATTGGAATTGCATCTAAATTAGTCTATAAAAATAATAAAGTTTATATTTTAGACGGACGAGGTCGTGGAGTTGTAAAGATTTTTAATGAAGATGGTAATTTTCTCGGAGCGATTACCCTTCCAATTGAATTTGAGAATTCTTCTGTAAGTATTGTCGATGATTTTGAAGTAGATAATGAAGGAAAGGTGTATTTGCTGAATAGGCAAAATGCCTTCATAAAAATATTTAATTCTAACTTAAAAGTATCAAAAACTTTAAAGTTGAAATTTTCTGCATCAAAATTTCTATTAACAGAAAGTACTCGAAATTTCTATTTTGTCAAAAATTACCAAGCAATAAACTTTGAAGATACTACTTTTTTTTATAACATAATTAAAACAGATTTAGAAGGTAAATTTATGGAAGGGATTTTGCCATTCCGCATACTGCCTAATTCGGAAAGAAATATTTTTTCTGCTAATGAACCTTTAAGTGCAGCCAATGGAAAGGTATATTATCTAAAAATGTTTAGTGATACTATTTATGATATTCAAGAGTCTTTTATTAAGATTGGCTATAAAGTAAGGTTTAAAAATAAAGTTCTTCGTTTACATGAATATAACCCCAATACTCTTGGAAAGTTAGCTTTGGAAGGAAAGATAAAAGAGGCTTTAGGTATTAGTTATTTTAATGAAACGGATTTATTTAATTTTTTTTCGTACGTTGAAGATAGTAAGAAAAAATTTTATTTTAAAGACAAACGAAATAAAATTGAATTTTCTACTGATATGATTAAAGACGATACCTTTTATAAAGAATATATTATTCCTTTTCCCCTTAAAATTGAAGGAAAGAAAATGATAAGTGTTTTAGATGAAAGTTTTATATTAGACTATTCACCTCAATTGGAAAATAATAATGCTATGAAACCAATCATAGAAGATATTAAATCTAACGCTTCTACGTATCTTGTTTTTTTAACCTCTAAATAACTATGAAATTTTTATTGTTACTTCTCGTAAGTTTCATCACAACAACCACACATGGGCAGATTGTGTTGAAAATTTCAGATAAAGTCTTGGTTAAGGCAACTTCCTCTAAAGACAAAAACTCATTTGGTGAATCAAAAGGTGATTTAAAAATAACATTTAAAAATAAATCACTAACATATATTGTAAATTCACTGAATATAGATTACGATGAAATAGTGTTTCCCAGTGATAATAAATCAATACAGAATTATGATGTTGTAATTACAGCGTCAAGTATAGATGAAATGCGTAAGCTAAAAAAAGAAACAATCGCTTCGTTAATTAACTATTCGGGTTACAAAAAAAAATCTACTACCCAGATATTTAAAAAAAAATGGATGTTGAAAATATCTGATGAGACAAAAACAAATTCGTTTAAACAAACTAAAGAATTTGTTGGAGTATCAGAGTTAATAAAAAACAATCAATATCGAGCCTATTCTATTTCGGGTGAACAATTGTCAAAAAGTTTAAGTAATATTTTAAGAATAAGCATTGTTAATAATATTCCTAAGTCTAAAAGTGTTTCTTTGTTCATTAACAATATTAATGGAGAAAAAATAAGTATTATTCATGATATTAAGACCAATTTTGGTCTTGAAATCAAAGAAGAAAATATTCAAAGACGTATTTTAATAGTTAAGTAAATGTATAAGGAGTGCCCACCTTTTGTACTACCATCCCTACTTATTCTTGCAGTATTTAAAACCAACAACTAAAGTGGCGTATTACTGCCATCTTTTACTTAAAATGTCAAAACATTTGCTGTTATTGTATATATCACTTAGCTCAAATGAAAATTTTATTTGTACCATTTACTTTGGAAAGCCATATTATATCTACATTTGGGTTTGCTGATTTATTAAAGGATAATAAATTTGATGTACATTACGCCGTGCCAAATAAATATATAGAATTTGTTAAAAAGCAAGGGTTTAAAGCGTTATTATTAAATGGCTTTCCGTTCGGTTATGGATTTGAAGAGCAAAACAGAGTCGAGATAGAAGGAAGCAAAAACCCTTACTACGATGGATTAATAGATAGAGCGACAAATAGGATATATTTAGATAGAAGGATAAAGTTATTGGAAGTTGTCAATTTAATTAAACCAGACATCATTATAGCTGATATTTTTTGTTCCACAGATTTTATAATTTTGTATCCATATTTGAAGAAATATAATGTGAGATTTAGTTTATTTCAGGCAAGTTATTCTAATTTAGATACTCACCTGTATCCAGTTGTAGATACTGACTCTGTTCCATCTGAGAAAAATAGAATTTTATTTAATTATTTAGCTAAACGGCTAAATTTTTATTTGAAAACAAAGTATGATTATTTAAAATTTTTGACTAAGAGCGACTTTTCTATAATTAGGAAGAACTTTACAAATAACTCAATAAATTTTAAATACTCTTATAAAAAAAATAGAATCTCTAAAATCCACTTTCCTCAATTAACTTATTTTGTATTGTTAAATAAGGAAATGGAACTAAGTGATAATCTATCTGAAAATTCTTTTTATATTGGGCCGATACTTTTTAAGAGAAAGATTAATTTTGACTTTGGCCTTGATTATAAATCCAAAATAAGAGAAATAATTCTCAAAAAAAATCAAAATTATAAAATAATTTACCTTGCATTTGGTACCGTTATTGTAAAGCAGAACGAAAAATTATTTCTTGAATTTGTCAATAAAATTGTTAAAATTTTAGATTTTGACAATAATATTATTCTTGTATCATCGATTGGTTCACTTATTGATAATGTTCGTGTACATGAAAGGCACTATTGTTTCTCTAAAGTATCTCAACTTGAAATTCTCAAAATTTGTGATGGGTTTATTACTCATGGAGGTACAGGATCTATAAATGAAGCAGTTGAGTTTCAAGTACCAATGCTTGTTTATAATTTTGGGCTTGTTTATGACCATATTGGTAATTCTAAAAAAGTTGTATTTCATGGCATAGGGATAGAAGGAAATTTTAGAAAAGATACCCCAAAGTCTGTTTTTCAGAAAATTGATTTATTAATCCATAATCCAATTTTCAAAGCAAACTTATCTCTTTTATCAAAAAAAATAAAGATGAATGAAAGCTATGGAGAAAATAATATTATTTCAAAAGTAAAAAATCTAAAATATATTGAATAGCCCTAAATGATTCCGTTGGTGGTGTTCTCATTGCCAACTTTTTTTTATTGTCAAAATATTGATGCCGACGTTCTCGCCACCGGCTTTTTTGGAAAATGTGTAATAACCTATAGCATGAAATGTATTGGCGGTGAAAACACCACCAACGAAAATAATAGTCAAACTTCCTATTTGTTTCATTATATTCATTACAAATATATTTCATATGAAATCAATTTTTTATTTTTTTTTAGCTTTAAGTTTGCTTTTTACTAGTTGTATATCCTCGGAAGAGGATAAGGGGCTATATAAAAAAATAGCACTTGAAGTAGAAAAATCGGACACATTATATTGCAAACCTACAAAGATTAATGGTAATAAAATAGGGCGTGTAATGATGATGCAATTTGTTGGTGCCAATTTGGTGGTAGGCGACCTGCCTAAAGATTATTTATTCAAAGTTTATGATCAGGATTTAAATTATCTGTTTGATTTGTGTAAAATCGGTGAAGGTCCGAATGAGTATCGTTTCCCTACGTTCTTACAGGCATTTTATAAAGAAGGGAAGTTAAAGGTTAAAGCTTTTAATCCATCAAAAGCAAGGTGTGATGAATTGGATTGGACGCAAACAATTTCAACAAAAAGTGCGGTTTTGTCGCTTAAAAGCCCTATTGTTTTCAATACACAGGTTCAAAAATTTGTTTATTTACCTGAAAGTAATGAATTGCTTTCGGTAGGTCTTTTTCCGAAGAGATATAGAGTAAGTGATTCAATAGGCAATACCAAGCAGGAATTCGGAGAGTACCCTTTTCAAAAAGATTTCAAAAAGATTTCTTTTGAGAACTTAGCTATGGCTTTTCAAGGTGATTTTACTAAAAATAACAACAATATTGCTTTTTCTGTTACTAATTCTCCCAATATTGATTTTATAACGTCAACACCGAAGGGGTTGGTTTTAAAAAAACAATTCCATGTTAGAAAGCCTGATTTTCAGCCTTCCAGCAATCCTAATGAGTTTTCTGCTGCTATTTCTACTGATAATAAAATGGGATTTTTAGATGTTCAGTCAGACAAAAATTACGTATATGCACTTTATTCGGGAAAATATCTACAAAAAGGTGTTTCTAAAGCATTTGAAAGCAATATTATTTACGTTTTTAATTGGTCAGGTGACTTGCTTCGTAGGTTTGTTTTAGATTTACAAATTACAAAATTTTGCATAAATAATAATAAACTTTACGGTTTTGTAGATTCTGTAAATCCTCAGATAGTCTATTGTGATTTGCCTTCGTTTTAGCCGTTAGTGGTCGCTATCATCAGCAACTTAAAAATAAGATTATTAATTACTGATGCAGGTTATCTTTTTGAATATTTTATACTGTTGGTAGTATTATTATTGTCAACATTTTCTTACTTGTTAAAATATTGATGCCGCTATTGATGCCCTTATCGCTGGCTTTTCTCATAAAAACAGAAAATAGTTTTTGTCATTTATTTCGTTGGTGGTGTTCTCACCGCCAACCTTTTTTTATACTCAATCAATTCTCACCGCTGGGTTTTCTCAGAAAAACAGGCAATTTGCCGTTGGTGGTGTTTTCACCGCCAACCTTTTTTTGTCAAAACATTGATGCGGCTGTTCTCGCCACAGACTTTTTTTGAAAATGGGTAATAACCTATGGCATGAAATGTATTGGCGGTGAAAGCACCACCAACGAAAACAAATAGACAATAGGCTCGAATGCAAAGATGTTTAAGTATGATGCTACCCTCCAATGAAGCATCTTTTCAGCATAAAATAGTATGACTAATAAGAGCTTCTGCAAAGAGAGTTGTACCATTGGCAATTTCGTCGTATTTTGCCCTCTGCCTTTACAAAGTTCCTGTATGAAATACCTGTCTATTGCTTTATTGGTTACGTTAGTGCAATGCACTCCCTCCCAACCCACGGAGGAAGAAACCGACAAAGCCAAACCTTCTGTCAACGCCACACCCGCAGTAGCCACCCAAGCCTCGCAACGCAAAGCGTTTCGGTGGTTGTTGCTGTCCAACGGGCGAGTGAGCAGTCAATTAAGCGAATTACATAAAAAGCTAAGAAGTAATAATGGTTGCACCAGTGGAGGCGTTGATTAAGTGGGCTTTTATCTTTTCAACCAAGGGAGCTAAAAATCGGTATTGATTTCGTTCTGCCACCAACACAAAAACTGCAATAGGGTATTTTTGAAAATTTTGTTGATGGCGTAAATTTTTATCGAAGGTCAACAATACATCAAAGTGTTCGGCGAGCATCAATTTGAGCAATTCGCCGTTTTTTATGCCATTCCATCGTAAATCTGTAATTATGATAGATTTCATGTTCAATAAAATCGTTTTTCAATTGTTTCGGCAAGTTTTCATCAAGCAGCAATTTCATGAATCCATTGAAGAAATTTTGGTGAGACAACTGTTTTTTGGGCCATTTCCAATAAACCAACGGCCTGCTCTCTTTTTACAGATGGGAAATCCTGCAAAAAGTCATCTAATGAAATTCCGTCTTCTAAATGCCAAAACAAGGTTTCAATCGGTACACGAGTTCCCGTAAAAACGGGGGTACCCGAGAGAATCTCTGAGTTGATCGAAATAATGTGTTGAATGTCCATGTTTTACAAATCGTTTTATACAAAAATACCGAAAATTTGTCAACTACAGTGGATTATCCAAATAAAACAGGTCACATTCAGTGGTTTGGTACCAGTGAGGTATTCAAAGTAAGCAGTTGTTTCATTGCCGAATCTGTCGTATTTTGTTCCCTGCCTATCCAAATTTCCTGTATGAAATACCTGTCTATTGCTTTAGTGTTTACGTTTGTGCAATGCACGCCCTCCCAACCTACGGAACAGGTGGAGACCGCCAAACCCTCGGTGAGTGCCACGCCCGTAGTAGCCACCCAAACCGCCCAACGCAAGGCGTTTCGGTGGCTATTGCTGTCCAACGGGCGGGTAAGCAATCAGAGTGCCTCTAAAATTGGCTTCAAAACCAACGGGGTCATTGCTCAAATCAACGTGCAAAACGGTTCGTCTGTACGCACAGGGCAACTACTGGCGCAACTTGAAAATCGTGAGCAACTCTTAGCCCTGCGCCAAGCCGAGCTGCAACTCGCCGAGGCCCGCGTCGAAATCAACGATTTACTCATCTCGCAGGGAGGTCGCAAGGGAGATACCACCTCCGTGAAGGCCGATGTGTGGGCCTATATCAAGCTCCGCAGCGGCTACGAGCGGGGGCTGTTGGCGTTGCAAAAAGCCCGCAACGAGGTAGAAAACACCTATTTACGCGCCCCCTTTGGTGGGGTGGTAGCCAATCTTAAAGCCAAACCCTTTAATGCTACCTCAGCGGCAGAGTTTTGTACGTTGCTGAGTCAGGCTGCGCCTTTGGTGGAGTTTGCGGTGCTCGAAACCGAGCTCATGGCGGTGCAGTTGGGGCAAACGGTGGCGGTGCAGCCTGTGGCGTTTGGCGAGCGCCGCTACAAGGGGCAGGTCGTGGAAATCAACCCCTACGTGAGCGAGCAGGGATTGGTTTTGGTAAAAGCCCGTATTAATGGGGCAGATAAATACCTCTTTGAGGGCATGAACGTGCGGGTTCAAGTCGAGAAAAACATTCCCAACCAAATCGTAGTACCCAAAGCGGCGGTAGTGGAGCGAAGCGGCCGCAAGGTGGTATTTACCTACGCCGCCGAAACAGACACAAGCGGCCTCGCCAAATGGAACTACGTAACCCTTGCCCACGAAAACGACACCGAAATCGCCCTCAGCGAAGGCATCAAAGCGGGCAATGCCGTCATCGTGGAAGGCAACCTTAATTTGGGACACGATGCGCGGGTGAGGTTGAAGAAAAAAGAAAACCCTGATTAAACTGTTTATGCTTAAAGATAAAGAAATCAGGTTAGTAAACGTAAGAGATGCCTCTCGCCTGCAAGCGTATTTAGGGGAATTACAGGCCAACGTAACTGTTCATGAATGTCTCAATGTAAATACTGTCTTTTCTGCGAACATAACAGAGCAGGTTGATTTTGTCATTATTGAGGTCATTGATGACAATTGCTTGGAAATTGCCCGTTTTTTTGCCAAAAATAGGCTGTTGACTAAAGTGATACTTTTGGTAAAACCTGCTTCTTTAGAGTCGGTCTTTTCTCATGCTATACAGTTTCATTCTATTTTGGCAGACGATTGTTTATTTGATGAGTATGTAAGGTGTTTTTTGAAGCTGAATGAGGGCTATTTTTACTTTAGTGAACGATTGGGAATTCAATTTTCTCACAAACAAATAAGTACTTTAGAAATTCCTTCTTTTTTTGATGCATTAACCCCTCGCGAATGTGAAGTACTTTCACTGCTGTGTGAAGGTCTTACCAATGCCCAAATCAGTAGTTCTTTATTTATCAGTGCCGAAACAGTCAAAAATCACAAAATAAATATCATGCAAAAACTTAATTTAAAGACCAACAACGACTTACTGTTATTTGCGGGAGAGATTCGAGAGCAGTGGCGGGGGAAATTAAGAAAAAAATAGTAGAATAGGGGATACTAAAATGTACTTTTAGGGGATTTATTTTGTATTAAAAACTCTCCATATTTGTAATAACCTAACTCAATACGCGCGGTGAGGGTGGGACAATGAATTGTTGAATTTTTAATCTGATAATAACCATGAATAGAACAACGCGATTAAAGCTAATATTAGTAGTTTTTTGTGCTTGTTTCATTAAACAAGTAGCCTTTGGCGATGTTGTAATTCAAGTATGTCCTGGATCGCCAGAAGCTTGTAAAGGAACAGCAACTGTAAATGGAAAACCTGTAGAAGTAAATTCTGAGAAAAATAAAGGGAGCGGTTCAGTAGTAATGACAATCAAATAATTTTTTTACCAACAAAACATTTTGATATTATGAAAAAAATTATCAGTTCAGTTCTTCTGGTAACTATTTTAGTAACCAAACTATGGGCATTTGCAGGAAAAGAGATACATTACTGTGTAGGTTCACCTGAAAAATGTGTAGCCGATATTACCGTTGATGGTATTAAAATACATTTAGAGTCCTTAAAAGACAAAGGGAGTGCGACTGTAATCATTAAAGAAATGTAATAGTTTGTAACTTTTTTAACACTCTAATAACTATGAAAACGAAAATCAGCTTACTTGTTATTTCATTTGCTACTATTCTTCTAACATCACAATTGAGTTTTGGTGAAACTGACACGACAGTGTGTAAAGGGTCAGGTGTAAAATGTAAAGTAGTTTATAATGGGATTAATATTACCTTATTAAATAGTGAAAAGGGGAAAAGTGATGCTGCTGTAACCATTGTAATTACACCTGAAAAATAAAAAAACGGTTACCTACTAAGCTTCCTCAAGTAAAGAATATGTTTTATCAACTATTTTAATCAATCAAGTAATATATCTATTACTTGATTGATTAAAATGTAATTCTCTAAGAAATGAAAAACAAAAAAATATTGTTTTTTGGTATATTCCTCTTATTTTCTTTAACTGGAATACTTTATTATTTTAATAATTTCACGGCAAAAAATATCAAATTTGATGAGAATAGTATCCGTAGGAATATAGAAAAGAGAAAATATACAGAAGATATAATAAAACAAAATCAGTTTGATCACATTGGAAAAATATCTTATATAAGTACAGATTTTGAAGATTTTTTGACTGCCGTAGATACTAAAAATAACAGAGGATTTCTGTTTTCTCCAAAAGGAAAAATACTTAAAGAGGTTGGAAAAACAGGCGAAGCACCATGGGAAAATATAACATTAAAATACGTAAATTTTGCAGAAAAAGATGGGTATTATGCATTTGACTATTCTAAACAAACTATTAAAAAGTATTCTTCTTCTGATTCATTATTGTATTATTACAAATTTGATGGGCACTCAGTAAGTCATATTTCCAGATTAAAAAATGATATATTTATAGTGTCATTTGGTGATGCGAATGATTTTTTATTTAAAATTGTCGATATAAAATTAAAAAAAATTATAAACACTTATTCTATCAAAAGACTTATTGAAAAAGAATACGGATTTTTTCCAAAAAGAGATTTAGATTTGGTTTTTGAAGGATACTTTGCAAAAAACACATTGAACAATCGCGTTGTTTATAGTTGCAATAAAGCAGGTCTTTTTTTTGTTTTTGATATTAGTGGAAAAATGCTTTATTTTCATAAGACTATTGATGCCGTACCAGTCCCTAAACCTATATCTAAAGATAGAGGTAGTGGCATAGTAGAATATTTAGTTGAACCTGATATCTATGTTAATTATTCAAGATGTTTAGATAATAAATACATATATATATTATCAAATATTATCTCTAACAAAGACAGGAATAGGGTAATAGATATGTATAATTTATCTAATGGGGAATATGTAAAAAGTATAAGTGCTCCACCGTCATCTGACTCTCAAAAATCTGTTGAAATATCAATAAATGATTTTGGAATATTGACCATAGTTTATGAAAACATGACAATTATAAATTTCAAAATAGAATTGTGAAGTCTTACAAAAAATACACATCAATTGTTATAGATTTTATTATCATATCTATTTTTTTAGATAGTTTAATAGATAAAATATCTAATTTTTCTGTATTTCAATTGCAGTTTTCCCGAATTTTAATAATTCAAGAAAACAATCTTTGGTGGCTATCGTATTTCGTGCCTACTGCTGAACTATCAATCATAATATTAATTCTCTTTAAAAGAGAATATGGTTATTTGTTATGCTTTTTTACGATGATAATTTTCACATCCTTTCTTATTAATAAATATATAGGAAGCGAGTTAAATCAATGTTCTTGTGGTGGAATCTTTGAATTTATGACTCTTGGGCAACATATTATAGTAAATTTTATAATTATTTTTATTTCATACTCTATTTTCACTATTTACAAAAGCCGATTAGGCTAAGCTGCGGATTTATGACGTTAATGGTGCTATTTATGTCGTTAGAAATGTTCTCATCGTCATTTTTTTCTAAAATACTTTCAATGGAAGAACACAATGCCTAAATTTGTCGGTTGCACAATCAATATTTTTTTTATAAAATGTATGACAAATAGAAGCGAAGAAAGTGGATACGACTGATTATCTGTTGTCAAATCCAACCAATCGTGACAGGTTATTAAAAGCAGTCAAAAATATTAATACAGAAAAAAAATTGACTGAAGTAAACCTTGCCAACCTAAAACTCTTAACAGACAGACAAAAAGGCGTCGTTGGCATTATTTCGTTGGTGGTGTTCTCACCGCCAACCTTTTTTTATACTCAATCAATTCTCACCGCTGGGTTTTCTCAGAAAAACAGGCAATTTGCCGTTGGTGGTGTTCTCACCGCCAACCTTTTTTTATACTCAATCAATTCTCACCGCTGGGTTTTCTCAGAAAAACAGGCAATTTGCCGTTGGTGGTGTTTTCACCGCCAACCTTTTTTTGTCAAAACATTGATGCGGCTGTTCTCGCCACAGACTTTTTTTGAAAATGGGTAATAACCTATGGCATGAAATGTATTGGCGGTGAAAGCACCACCAACGAAAACAAATAGACAATAGGCTCGAATGCAAAGATGTTTAAGTATGATGCTACCCTCCAATGAAGCATCTTTTCAGCATAAAATAGTATGACTAATAAGAGCTTCTGCAAAGAGAGTTGTACCATTGGCAATTTCGTCGTATTTTGCCCTCTGCCTTTACAAAGTTCCTGTATGAAATACCTGTCTATTGCTTTATTGGTTACGTTAGTGCAATGCACTCCCTCCCAACCCACGGAGGAAGAAACCGACAAAGCCAAACCTTCTGTCAACGCCACACCCGCAGTAGCCACCCAAGCCTCGCAACGCAAAGCGTTTCGGTGGTTGTTGCTGTCCAACGGGCGAGTGAGCAGTCAATTAAGCGAATTACATAAAAAGCTAAGAAGTAATAATGGTTGCACCAGTGGAGGCGTTGATTAAGTGGGCTTTTATCTTTTCAACCAAGGGAGCTAAAAATCGGTATTGATTTCGTTCTGCCACCAACACAAAAACTGCAATAGGGTATTTTTGAAAATTTTGTTGATGGCGTAAATTTTTATCGAAGGTCAACAATACATCAAAGTGTTCGGCGAGCATCAATTTGAGCAATTCGCCGTTTTTTATGCCATTCCATCGTAAATCTGTAATTATGATAGATTTCATGTTCAATAAAATCGTTTTTCAATTGTTTCGGCAAGTTTTCATCAAGCAGCAATTTCATGAATCCATTGAAGAAATTTTGGTGAGACAACTGTTTTTTGGGCCATTTCCAATAAACCAACGGCCTGCTCTCTTTTTACAGATGGGAAATCCTGCAAAAAGTCATCTAATGAAATTCCGTCTTCTAAATGCCAAAACAAGGTTTCAATCGGTACACGAGTTCCCGTAAAAACGGGGGTACCCGAGAGAATCTCTGAGTTGATCGAAATAATGTGTTGAATGTCCATGTTTTACAAATCGTTTTATACAAAAATACCGAAAATTTGTCAACTACAGTGGATTATCCAAATAAAACAGGTCACATTCAGTGGTTTGGTACCAGTGAGGTATTCAAAGTAAGCAGTTGTTTCATTGCCGAATCTGTCGTATTTTGTTCCCTGCCTATCCAAATTTCCTGTATGAAATACCTGTCTATTGCTTTAGTGTTTACGTTTGTGCAATGCACGCCCTCCCAACCTACGGAACAGGTGGAGACCGCCAAACCCTCGGTGAGTGCCACGCCCGTAGTAGCCACCCAAACCGCCCAACGCAAGGCGTTTCGGTGGCTATTGCTGTCCAACGGGCGGGTAAGCAATCAGAGTGCCTCTAAAATTGGCTTCAAAACCAACGGGGTCATTGCTCAAATCAACGTGCAAAACGGTTCGTCTGTACGCACAGGGCAACTACTGGCGCAACTTGAAAATCGTGAGCAACTCTTAGCCCTGCGCCAAGCCGAGCTGCAACTCGCCGAGGCCCGCGTCGAAATCAACGATTTACTCATCTCGCAGGGAGGTCGCAAGGGAGATACCACCTCCGTGAAGGCCGATGTGTGGGCCTATATCAAACTTCGCAGCGGCTACGAGCGGGGGCTTTTGGCGTTGCAAAAAGCCCGTAATGACGTAGAAAACACCTATTTACGTGCTCCCTTTGGGGGAGTAGTAGCCAATCTCAAAGCCAAGCCCTTTAATGCTACTTCGGCGGCAGAGTTTTGTACGTTGCTGAGTCAGGCCGCGCCCTTGGTGGAGTTGGCAGTACTCGAAACCGAACTTATGGCTGTGCAATTGGGCCAAACGGTGGTGGTACAGCCCGTGGCGTTTGGAGAGCGTAGTTACCGAGGGCAGGTCATAGAAATCAACCCCTTCGTGAGCGAGCAGGGATTGGTACAGGTAAAGGCCCGCATCACCGGTGCCGATAAGTACCTCTTTGAGGGCATGAACGTGCGGGTGCAGGTAGAGAAAAACATTCCCAACCAAATCGTAGTACCCAAAGCGGCGGTGGTGGAGCGGAGCGGTCGCAAGGTGGTGTTTACCTACGCCGCCGAAACCGATACAAGCGGCTTGGCCAAATGGAGTTACGTGACCATCGCCCACGAAAACGACACCGAGATTGCCCTCAGCGAAGGCATCAAAGCGGGCGATGTAGTGATAGTGGAAGGCAACCTGAATTTGGGGCATGATGCGCGGGTGAAGTGGAAGAAAAAAGAAAACCCTGATTAACCCAGCCATGCTTAAAAACAAAAAAATCATTTTGATTGAGATAGAAAATGCTTCGCGATTGCAAGATTATTTTAGCGCATTACAAGCAGAGGTGCAATTGTATGAAATATGTCCTCAATCAACGGCAATAACACTCAGTTTGACATCACAGGCTGATTTTGTTATTATAGAAGTAGTTCACAAAGATAGCATGGAAATAGCGCGTTTATTTGCCAAAAATGCGCCACTGACTCGAATCATTGTATTGACGACCTCATCGCAGGCAGCGGCGGTTGTGGCAGCCAACGTACAAATGCACGCACTGTTGTTGTCGGGATGTGTCTTTGATGAATACCTGACCTGTTTGTGGCAAGTAAGTGAAGGGTATTTTTATTTTAGTGAAGGCTTACAGCTTCAAATGGCACGTAAGCAGGTTAAACCGACCGCCAACTTGGCCTTTTTTGACGTATTGAGTGGTAGAGAACGGGAGGTGCTATCGCTGCTGTGTGAAGGTTTTACCAATGCACAAATTGGTTCGAGTTTGTTTATCAGTGCCGAAACGGTCAAAAACCACAAGATAAACATCATGGAAAAACTCCATTTAAAGACCAATAACGACCTGCTGCTTTGGGTAGGCGAAATAAGAAAAGAATGGCGAGATCACTTTGGCATAAAATAGTAAAATAGACTTTGTCAAAATGTACTTTTAGGGGATCGATTAAAGGACTGATGGTATTTTAAATTTGTATCGTTAAATCAAACCTATATATATTAGGTAATTTTGAAAAAAGAAACCTCAAACAACTTAAACAATTAATGCTATGTCAAACAAGAGAAAAGAAAATGGGGCTATCATTTTAAGTATTTTAATTTTAGTCTCATTCCTACCTTTAAATTCGCTTAAAGCTGGATGTTGTATGACAACTAAAAGTCCTGATGGTCGCTGCATATACGTAATGGGAGATTATGTGTGTGGAGGTATTGGTATGCCAATTGGCTACAATTGCTCACAATGCGGTGAACCAGTAGAAAGCTTAAATTGACTTTACAAACACTAAACTATAGAAATATGAAAACCTTAAAAAGAATTATTCCATTTTTAGCTTTTATTGGGTTTATGTTAGTAAATACCAATAATGAAGCGAGTTGTTACAAAACCACACAAAATCCAACAGGCAAATGTATATACTTAATTGGTGACTATACGTGCGGTTATAGCAGTAGTAACAAAGATTGTACCGGAAGTTGTAGTTGCCCTCCTACTCCTATAATGTAAGCTAACTTTTTATTTTTACAATCAAATATTTAGTGGATAAAACTTTCAAAAAATACCAAAATTTAGTCAAAGTTCATGCGTTATTTTTATTTCACTCTACTTGTTATTTTTGTGTCATGCAAAAATAACGACTCACAAACTAATAGCGATTTTACTGATTTTTTTTCTTTGGAAAAAATTTCAGTAAAATCATTTCCATTAGACTCTGTTACTTCACCGCTTAAGGGCAGAATATCTTTCTTTCAAGAAAATAACGGAAAACAATACCTTTTACTTCTTAATTTGTTTAAAAACAAATTGATTTGGTATGACTATGATAGTTCAAAAGTTATTCATACGACAAATTTTGAACGAGAAGGAACAAATGGAGTGGGGAATATCACAGGTTTTTACATCAAAAGTACAGATTCAATATTTGTTCACAACTACGGTACAGGTACCTTATACCTATGCAATCGTATTGGAAAAGTTATTAATAATTACAAATTAATTACCGAAAGTTCAATAAAATATCCTAACTTAGCTGAGTTTTTTTCAGCAGGTTATTATAATGACACTTTGATATTAAATACATGGGGAGCTGAGCATTTTTATAATACCTCAGTTGCATACAAAAAAGACCTTCTCACAATTCTTTCTTTAAAGAATAAAAATATTTCTTACGATTTATCTTACCCAAAAATTTATCAAAAAGCCGTCTGGGGAGCACAACTTCATCTTATGTTTAACAGTTACAATCCCCAAAAAAAAGATATACTCAGTAGTTTTGTCATCGATGACACACTTAGTATTTTAAATATACACACAAAAGAGCTAAAACGAAAATATGCAGGAGCAAGTTTTATAAAATCGGTTCGGCCGTTTTCAGAGAAGAATTACTTGAGTTTCATTCCGGAGATAGAAGATGAAGTAAAACATCAACTTACGCAAAACACTTATGGACCCATCTATACTGATCCGTTTAGTGGATTCTCATATCGTTTTATCAATCAAGCACTAACACTTGAAGAATATAAATTAAAAGAGCCCCAGCGTAATTTAAGCCCTTTCCTATCTATTGTTATTTTAGACAATAACTATAAAAAAGTAGGGGAAGTTAAAGATTTACATTACTCCTATTTAGCTTCTAAAGTTTTTTTTACTAAACAAGGAATGCATATCCTCAAACTGGATTCTTTGGAAAACAAGATGACATTTCACATTTTTAAGTTAAAGAAACATGAAAAGTAAATTTAAAATATTTTTAATTTATTTTTTGCTATTTACTATATTTTCATGCTCTACCGAGCTTAATTCCAAAGTAGAAAATACCTTTTTAAGATTGAGAATAGATAAGAATAAATTTAAAGCTATTTTTATTATCCCCAGCAATGGCTGCTCTGGCTGTATAAGTGATTCGGAAAATTTTATTCTAAAGTATTTAACCAAAAGAGATTATAATTTACTTGTTATCTTAACTTCTTATAGAAATGAAAAAGAAATAAAGATGAAGCTGGGAGAAAGAATTTTATATGACAAACGCATTTTTCATGACAAGCAAAATGTCTTTTTTCAAGAAGGAATCTCATTAATTTATCCGATAATATACTATCCATACAATGGAAATGTATCGTTCGTAAGTCATCAAGAACCCGATGCCCTTAAGAAACTCCAAAAATACCTCCAAATAAAAAATTGACTTAATTAATAATTATTCTACAGAATTTAACCTCACTTACACTTAATTTGCAGAAAAACACCTTCCCAAAAAGACTATTGTCTTGCCAAATGAAATATTTGACACCATTCTTATTAGTGCTGACCTTCATCGTAAACGCACAAGCCAACGTCATCAAAGGCAAAGTTATTAATGCCAAAAAAGACGGTATTGCCTTTGCTACCCTGTTGAGTTTGTCGGATGCCAAAACGGGTACGGTGGCTCAAGAAGACGGTTCGTTTACCCTGACAGTCGCCTCCGCTGTTGCAGGACACAAAATCGTTGTATCAGCACTCGGATACGCTGATACAACCATCGTCTTGAAAAAAGAAGACATGACTTTAACAAAAACGATACAACTTCGCGAACGCCCCCTTTCATTGCCCGAAGTAACGGTCAAACGAACGAAGGGGAATACTTTTCTCTTGGGAAATCCCCGATTAGAGATTCTTAAATATGATGCCGGACAGTATTATTTCGTTAAAGCCAGTCAATCGGGGGCGGGGGTAGGTACGGTTTTTTCAACCAAAAAACGTAAGGGTACTATTGAAAGCATTTCGATTTTTATGGGCGAAACCCAGCCTGCCACCTACATAATGACGCTGTATGCTCTCAGTGACTTGGGAGAAGACTATCGGCTATACCCTAAACAGCAGCTCGTTCCGATCATCAATCACCCCATTTCGTTTAATTCCAATAAAACAGGCTGGATTGACATTGAGAATTTGGCGATTGAATTACCCGCTGATTATTTAGCTGTATTGGTGACTAAAGTAACCCAAAAGACTGCTTTAGAACAATTACCTACCAACCCGTCATTTGAATATCTTATTGGGCGTCAGTTTCCAAGGGGTTTATCGGCCCGCCATATTTATCTTTTTGGAAATCAATACGCAGTTTTAGCAAAAAAAGACGATATTTCTGCTATCTACGTTACATGTCGTGAGTGAGGTAACCCAATCAAATTAGTAAACTGAATGCAAGCACCGAAAAATCAATTCCGGACAAAGAAGGTAAGGATAATAATTCCGCAGGGAGATAACGTCTAATGACGCGTTTCCTCCTTCATCGGCCCGTGGCCGTACTCATTACTGCATTGGCTCTGTCGGTGCTGGGCGTGGTGGTCCTTCGGCTGCTGCCGGTATCGCTCTTGCCTGATATTCCCGTACCCGAGATTACGGTGCAGGTCAGCTATCCCAATGCCGCCGCCCGCGAACTGCAGCAGGCCGTGGTGCTTCCCCTCAAAAACCAACTCCTCCAAGTCAATCATTTAGACGACATTGAGGCCACTACGCAGGATGGCTTTTCGGTGCTGAAACTCCGCTTTGATTTTGGCACCGACGTGCGGCTCGCCTACTTGGAAACCAACGAAAAAATCGACGGCATCCTTTCGCAGTTTCCGCGCGACATGGAACGCCCCAAAGTCATCAAAGCCGGTGCCGGCGATATTGCCGTGTTTCAGCTCAACGTGGCCCCCCGCCCAGCCCCCCAGCCCCCAATGGGGGAGATAGGCACTCCGCTTTTGGGGCGGTCCGACGATTCGGGCGGGGGGCTGGAACTCTCCGACTTCTGCCAAAATGTGCTCAAACGTCGCATTGAGCAGCTTCCCGAAGTGGCGTTGGTGGATGCCACGGGGTTGGCGTTGCCTGAGGTAGTGGTGAGTGCTGACCGCAACAAAATGCAGAGTTTGGGGATTACAGAAGCGCAAATCGCTGATTTACTGCGTCAAAACAATATCAACCTCGGCAATGTGGCGGTCAAAGATGGGCAATATCAGTACAACATTCGGTTTTCGTCGGTGCTGCGTACGCCGCAGGACATTGCAAATATTACGTTTCGAGTGGGGGACACGGGGAGTTCTGTGGGGACACAGAACTCGGCGGCACAGAACTCAGCAAATGAGACCCCGACCCTGGCGGTGGGGCGATTGATACGTTTGGGGGAGTTGGTGAAAGTATCGATTCAGGAACAACAGCAACGCGGGTTATATACTTTCAATGGGCAACGGGCAGTGGGTTTGGCCATCATTAAACAATCCGACGCCCAACTGTTGCAAATGCGGGCGCAATTAGACGAACTGCTTACCCAATTTCGAAACGACTACCCCGATTTGGCTTTTACCCTTTCGCAGGACCAAACCGAACTGTTGGACGTCTCCATCAACAACCTCGTCAGCAATATCCTCACGGGGGCTTTGCTGACGTTTGTGATGATTTTTTTCTTTCTGCCCAACCCCCGCGTACCCGTTTTGATCGGAATTGTAATTCCCGTTTCCTTGAGTATTACGTTTCTGGGTTTTTATCTATTGGATTTAAGCATCAACATTGTCTCGTTGGCGGGATTGGTGCTGGGCATTGGTGAAATCATCGACAGTGCCATTATCCTGATCGAGAACATTGAAGAAAAACGGGAACAAGGCTTCTCGCTCGACGAGGCGTGCGTGGAAGGAACCGAAGAAGTGATTCGACCTTTGTTTACGTCAGTGCTGACCAATTCGGCGGTTTTCCTACCGTTGGTATTTCTAAGCGGCTTGGCCGGGGCGCTGTTTTTTGACCAGGCGGTGTCGGTGTCACTGGCCTTGGCAGTATCGCTCCTGACTTCCTATACACTGATTCCCGTTTTGTATCGGTTGGCTTTTCTGAAATCAAAAAAAGAAGGCACCCAAATCGCGAAAGAAACGTGGCTCATGCGCCGCATTGAAGGGTTTTATAACCGTACGTTCGACGTCGCTTTTCGCTTCCGAAAAGTGGCTTGGGTACTCGTAGTTGCGCTGCTGGGAAGTGCCGTTTGGGCCGTACAGGGGCTTGAAAAACGCGGTATGCCGGCCATCAGTCGCAGTGAATTGGAAGTAAAGATCGATTGGAACGAGCCGCTGAGTGTCAGCCAAAATGAACAACGCATTGCGCAACTCCTCAAAACGCTTTCTCCTGCCCCCGTGTACGTGAGCGCGTACGTGGGGCAGCAGCAGTTTTTGCTCAATCAGCAGTTGCAACAATCATTCAGTCAGGCTACGATCAGCCTCAAAGTAACTGATCATCCAAGTTATCAGCGACTGTCGTCCTTGCTTTCTACAAAAATTCGTCAGACCTACCCCAATGCCATAGTGGAAATGCGACCAGCGCGGAATGTGTTTGAGCAACTCTTTGGCGGCAATCAACCTCCGCTGCAAATTCGCCTCTTCAGTACGCAAAATCAGGACGTTCCCACTCCCCAACAGGCCACCGAAACCCTGCGGCATTTAGAAGAGAAAGGATTCAAAACGAATCCGCCGGGATACCAAAAACGATTGGTGATAAGCCTGCGCGAAGAGCAACTGCTGTTGTACGGAGTCACGGCTGAACAGACCTATGAAAGTCTCAAAACGTTGTTTAACGAAAATCAGATTGGGCAGCTGCAATCGGAACAAAAGTTTGTACCCATTGTATTGGCAACTCAACACCCAACTGGCGTGCAGAGTGTGCTGCAAACGGCTTTTGTTCCCAACCGTCAAAATCAATTGATTCCGCTGCGCGAATTGGTAGAAATGCAGTCTGTGGACGATTATCGCCTTTTTCATACGGGCAAGGATGGGGCCTATTTACCGATTGATTTGGATTTGGACAACAGGCAAACTGCGGCTTTTTTGCCTGAAATTGAAAAAAACCTTAGACAGGATAAAACCCTGAATTATCGGCTTACGGGAGATTATTTTCGAAACATTGGGTATTTAGAAGAATTGGCGTGGGTGGTGCTGATTGCCGTGGCACTGTTGTTTTGCATTCTGACAGCACAATTTGAGTCTTTACTTCAACCACTGATTGTGATGCTGACGGCCCTCATGGGCATTGCGGGGGCGCTGCTTACGTTGGCGTTATTTGACGAAAGCCTCAACGCTCTGTCCGTGATTGGATTGGTAGTATTGATTGGGTTGATCGATAACGATTCCATTTTGAAAATAGACACCATGAACCGCGAACGCGAGCACTTAGGAATCATTGAAGCCATTCGGCTGTCGGGCAAGCGTCGTTTGAAATCGCAGTTGATGACGTATCTTACCACCATTTTGGGCTTGTTACCTGTCTTATTTTCGGGGGGATTGGGCGCTGAATTACAACGCCCATTGGCCTTAACCGTGATTGGCGGCATGACGGTGGGTGTCATTGCCTCTTGGACGCTGATTCCGCTGCTTTACTATTGGATAGCCAACAGAAAACCTTAATGCTTCTACTTTGATTGGTTATCGCCGACAGGTTTCTTTAAACTTTCGGAAAGTTGGCGTAACTTTGCAAACTTCACAATAAATGAAGCAAATTCATGTTTACATAATTAGTAAAATAATTTCGTCAAAACGTACAGTACTGACGTTATTTCATTGGTTATCAAGACATGAATCTTTTGTTTAACCTGTTCTAAGTTCATGTTTCGAAATAAAAAAAAGCTCAAATGAAGTACTGCTTTTTAGTAACAACCCTTTTATTGATAAGTTTATCGGCTTGTAAAACGTCGAAACCCGTACCAGTTCCTCCCGCCGAACCTGTTATTTTAACGATTGGTGATAAAAAGTTTACTACGGACGAATTCTTCCAATCGTTCACCAAAAATCAGTTTTCAGACGATACCACCAAGCCCACCTACATCCGTGATTACTTGCAACTGTATACAAATCTGAAATTAAAAGTGCTGGGCGCGCAGAGCGAAGGCAGAGATACGACAGCATCCTTTCGTGAAGAAATGGCCTCCTATCGAAAACAACTTGGGCAGCCTTACTTTAATGATAAAGTATTGATTGACAATTTGATAGCAGAAGCTTACGAGCGCATGAAACAGGAAGTGCGCAGCTCGCACATACTTTTCTATGTGCCATTGGATGCATCGCCTGTTGATACCCTGTCTGCTTATCGAGCCATCACAGCTCTGCGCAGCAGAATCCTACAAAAAGAAATTGATTTTGAAAGTGCGGCCAAACAATTTTCAAAAGATCCCGCTTCCGCTCCCAAAGGTGGCGATTTGGAAAGTTATTTTACTGTTTTCAAGACGGTTTACCCTTTTGAAACAGCGGCTTACACGCTGCCTGTCGGTCAAATTTCCGAACCTGTACGTACCAAAGCAGGCTATCACCTTATTAAAGTAACCGACCGCCGCCCTTCGCGCGGCAAGGTGCAGGTAGCTCATATTTTGATCAGTGCGAGTTCAAGCGCCACCGAGGAAGGCAAGGTTGCTGCCAAAGCGAAAGCTGAAAAAGCCTATAACTTGTTGCAACAGGAAGCTTGGGAGGTAGTTTGCCGTGATTATTCCGACGATGCCACTACAAAAAATGACGGAGGTCTCCTCAAAGAATTTGGTTCGGGCATAATGGTTACTGATTTTGAAACGGCTGCTTTTGCACTCAGCAAGGTAGGAGAAATCTCTAAACCCATTCAAACGAATTATGGTTGGCACATTATAAAATTAGTCAATCGTATTCCTCTGGAGTCTTTTGCCGAAGCAGCGCCTCAACTGCGTCAAAAAGTAACCACTGATTCGCGAAGCACCATCGTAAAAGACAATTTATATAAGAAACTTCGCGGTATTTATAAGGTAACAGAATCGGGATCCGTTCGAGATAACACCATTTCCAAATTTGATTCTACCCTGTTATTTGGCCAGTGGATATTTGTGGAGCCTCTCGCATCTTCCCTTGAAAAGAAAACCTTATTCCAGATTGATAATAAGCCTTACACAGTCAATCAATTTTACGAATATGTGCGTGACTCTCAGCGGCCCGTTCCTGAGAAATCGTCGGCCGAAGTACTGGGGCAACGCTATTATCAAGAGTTTATCAACAAAAAATTGGTAGAAACCGAAGAGGAAAATCTGGAGAAAAAATATCCTGAGTTCCGGGCTTTGATGAACGAAATGCGCGATGGAGTATTATTTTCTCAAACCATGGAAGCCAATGTATGGGAGCCTTCCCTGACTGACTCATTGGCTCAAAAAAAATACTGGGAGCAAAATAAAGACAAATACCGCTATCCCGAACGCACTTTTGCAACGATTATGGTATCCGACAGCGATACATTGTTAAAACGCGCTCAGGAATCGCTTACCTCCAAGCCATATCAACTTCGACGCAAAGGAACGGATTTGCTTTTTGAGTCTAAGGTCACTGTTCTTTCCGAAAAACACCGCGAAGCTCTGTTTGACGTGGCCTTGACGATGATTAACAATGAAAATTATATCGTAGAGGTGTCTTCTTACGGGGATTCCGACGAGCCCGATTCACTGTCCTCCCTTCGTCTTCGAAATGCCATTAAGGCTCTCACGAACGATAATGTTCCTCTGACGCGGATTATTGAAAAAGATTACGGAAAATTCAAACCCGTCACTACCGCTGCCCGCAACCGCAGAGTAAGTTTTCAATTTTTTAGCGAATCTAAAAAAGATATAGAAAAAGCGCTTAACGCGCTGAAAATCGGTTCAATTACCTTGACCGAAGGCGCATTTGCCAAAGGAGCCAATGTGTATCTTGATGCCACTCGCTGGCAAGTTGGGAATCAAATAGTGAATGTCAACGGAAAGAAGGCTTGGGTCGAAATCAGTAAAGTTGAACCTGCTCGTAACAAAACGTTTGCAGAAGCACGCGGAGCAGTTATTAATGATTCCCAAAAACAATTGGAAACCAATTGGCTTAACCGGTTACGTCAAAAATTCGGAGTACAGGTCAACGAAGAAGAATTAAAGAAGTTGGCAAAATAAGCAGATAATACAAACCATGAAAAACACATTCATTAAACGCCTCGGGGCAATTTTCGTGCTCTTATCCCTCATTACCTCAATCGGAGGATGGGCACAGGGCAAAAGTATAAGTATCAATAAAGTAATCGGCAAGGTGGACAATTACTATATCTTACTGTCTGACTTGGAAGAATTGATTTTACAATATCAACAACAAAACCAACCTGCTCCCAATCGCTGTCAGGCCATGGAAAGCTTGGTAGTACGGAAGATGTTGCTTGCCAAAGCCGAAATTGACTCCGTAGAAGTGGAAGACAAGATAGTGGATAGCCAAATCAATTCCCGTATGGAATACATGGCAAAACGATTTGGTTCAGAAAAAAACATTGTAGAAGCCTACGGTAAAAGCATTGAAACACTTAAAGCCGAGCTTCGCGGACAAATTAAGGAAGAAATGGTGTCCGAAAAAATGCAGGGAAAAATTACCGAGGCTATCAAAGTGACGCCCAATGAAGTGAGAAAATTCTTCAACAGTATTCCTAAAGACAGTTTGCCTTATATTCCTGCTGAAGTTGAAATTGGTCAGATTGTCCGTTTTGCCAAAGTAACCAAAGCCCAAAAAGAAGAACTTCGTAATCGACTGCTTGAATACAAAGGACGCGTTGAAAAGGGAGAAGATTTTGCTTCTTTGGCTTCTGCTTATTCTGAAGATATTGGTTCGGCACAGCAGGGCGGCAGTTTGGGCTTTGCAAAAAGAGGCGATATGGTGGCCGATTTTGAAGGAGCAGCGCTTAAGCTGAAACCCAATGAAATATCGGAGCCTATCGAATCAGAATTTGGACTTCACTTAATCCAATTGCTTGAAACACGCGGTGCTGAATATCACGCTCGTCACATTTTATTACGCCCTGATTATAATCGCATGGATTTATCGGAGCCTAAGCACATTCTTGACAGCTTGTACAAATTGATGACAACCGACAGTCTAAAATTTGAAAAAATAGCAAAGACCTGGTCAGAAGACAAAGGAACTGCCGATGCAGGTGGTTTGATTAAAGATAATCAAACGGGTGCATCGCGATTGGCATTGGATGCTTCAATGGATTACAGTCTTTACATGATGCTTGACACCATGAAGGTTGGCAAAATAAGCCTGCCCATGAACTACCGTACCGACGATGGTAAAACAGCGATGCGTATCATCTACTACAAAAGCCGAATTGAGCCGCATACCGCAAGTTTAAAGGAAGATTTCGAAAAAATGACTAATATTGTTTTGGCCAATAAAAAAACGAAAGCAGTGGACGAATGGTTTAAAAAAGCAGTATCCGACGTATTTATCAAAGTCGACCCCGAATACAACAGTTGTAAAATATTTGGAATCAATCAGGAAGACAATTAGCACACATCCATTAACTCTTAAACCTTTCATCCTAAATGAAGTTTAGTTCAGACGTAGCCGCGGCCGAAGCCCTCAAAGAATCTTACGAAAAACTCCGCTTAGAAATCGGAAAAGTCATAGTTGGTCAAGATGAAACAGTTCGTTTACTCTTAACTGCTATATTTTGCCAAGGTCACTGCTTATTGGTAGGTGTGCCGGGTTTGGCCAAAACCCTGTTGATTCAAACCATTTCCAATGCGTTAGATTTGAGTTTTAACCGTATTCAGTTTACGCCGGATTTGATGCCTTCTGATATTTTAGGTTCGGAAACATTGGATAATGAACGCAACTTCCGTTTCATCAGAGGGCCTGTATTTGCCAACATCATTTTGGCCGATGAGATCAACCGTACTCCTCCTAAAACCCAGTCGGCCTTATTGGAAGCCATGCAGGAGTATTCCGTCACAGTGTCAGGACAAAAACACGCATTGAGTCGTCCATTTTTCGTATTGGCCACCCAAAACCCCATCGAACAGGAAGGTACCTATCCGCTTCCCGAAGCGCAGTTAGACCGCTTTATGTTCATGGTTTATCTTGATTATCCTTCGTTCCAGGAAGAACTCAATATTGTTAAAGCAACCACGACCGACAATCGTCCTGTGGTTAATAAAGTAATTTCTGCCGCTGAAATTGAAGCCTTCCAACACCTCGTGCGTCGCGTACCTGTGACTGACAATGTGATAGAATATGCGGTTAAACTCGTTCACAAAACGCGCCCAGGCGGAGAATTAGCCGGTAGTGATACTAAAAATTACCTGGAGTGGGGTGCAGGTCCACGGGCTTCCCAAAACCTGATCTTGGCTGCAAAATGCAATGCCCTAATCAATGGAAAGTATTCGCCCGATATTGAAGATGTGAAAGCCGTTGCATTACCGATTTTACGTCACCGTATCGTTCGTAACTTTAAGGCGGAAGCAGAAGGAATTTCGGTGAATGAGATTGTAAAGAGGTTAGTTTAAACTGAGCTGTGTCTTACTTTTATGAAGTAATCTTTTACCTCAACGCTGCTTTAAGTGCTAATGCACAAGTTAATCGTTATTTGTTAACTGTTATCCGTTTAAAATCAATGAATTACATCAAAACAAATACCCTAAAACTTTTGCTCTATTACTTAAAATGAAGACATTCTACTTTTTTTGCGTATTTTCGACGTTGCTTTTATTCGTTGGCTGTCAAAAAAACGATAACCCCGCTGCTGCCGAAACCGTGATTGGAAAATGGCAAGCGACAACCGTAAAAGGAAAAATCGGCATTTTTGGATCTAACGAAAACATCGACCAAAATGTAGAAAAAGAAAGTTTAGTGTACGAGTTCAAAGCCGATGGCACATTTACTTCAAATGGTACTCTCGATGAAGAAGGTAGTGTTGAAAAACAGACTGTTTCGGGCAAATACACGGTAACAAATGACCAAATCAAAATGACGTATCGCGAAAGTGGTCAAACGAAAGATAATGTTGAATACTATAAACTGAGTCTTTCCGGAAACGCCATAACGCTCACTTTAACCAAAGATTTATTAACCGTTGCCGTCAATGAAAGTGATCCTTCAGGCGCGGGAGCTCTCTTACTATCCTTTATTTCTTCGCTTGACGTTACGTATACGTTTAAGAAAATTTAAAGCGAGTAGTGAGTATAAAATACAAAAGAGCGCGGCCAAGGCCGCGCTCTTTTGTTATAAAAAGTAAGACAACTTGCTATTTTGCCCTTTATTATTTTGCCCGTCGCCCCTTGGTTAAATCTCTATTTCATTCCAAAGGTCAAGCTTCCCCATGTACTTTGCCAATCGGCTTTGGGATTTTTGGTGAGTCGCACCATGTTGACTACGCTGACCATGTAGGCTGCATTGCCTTTTTTGGGAAGTTCAAATGTAGCTTTCCCATCCATATCCGACCGTTTTATTTCCAACTCTGTTTTACCGTTTACTCGCCGCCAACAACGCACCAACGCATTTTTTAACGGCTTATTCTCATAGAGAAATTGACAGCTAAGCGGGCTTCCTTTGGGCATTGCATACGGATTTTGCTGAGGTACAATGTCAATGGACAACCCCATTTGCTTTGTAATTTCATTCCCTTTTACCGTTCCTACCTGCATGACCGTTTTTGCACAGCGGCGATACAATTCACGACCCTTCTTTTTAGTTTCTCCATTTTTTTGACGGTATTCAATGGCATTATCAAGTCCATCTTCTTTCAAGTAATCTAAAAATTTCTTGGGCTCCAGTTCAATAAAGGAACTGTTGGTTTCGAGAACGAGGATATGCGTACCCGCCTCCGTCAACGTAAGTGATTTCAATTTGACGGAAGAATCATTTTGCATAACCGTCGCCGTCAAATTTTTCTCTCCTTTTGAAGTTATTAATCGCAAACGCTGTACTCGGCGGTCTCCCCCACCCCAACGCTCACCTACATAATCTTCGCCCACATTGATACTAACGGAGATAGTTTGACCCAATTTAGGATAAAAGTCAGTAGGAAACAGCCAAAATTCATGAGCTGCCACGGTAAAAGCAGCTAATAAAATGAGCGAAACAAAAAGGTGCTTTTTTAGCATTCGTTACGGTATTTAGTTAGTTAAATTCTTTAAGAAAAAACGCCCAAAAGCGGCAGTTCCAGATGAAATTGGGAATCAATCACCGTATCTTCATTGTGATAAAATTCAAAATGATTGGGACGGTCGAAAACCGCAATAGCTTTTAGACTTGGGAATACTATCCAGCACGATTTGACCCCAAACTCAAAATAAATATTAGTCTTCTCAATCATTTCTTCCGGGCTTTGGGAAGGCGATTGAATTTCAATGGTAAGCAATGGCGCATCCGTCCGCTTGGCCGGCTGGTTTTGGTAATCTAATTCAAAAAGTGGGTAAAGTACCAAATCGGGCGTTGTTCCGATAGGTAAAGTAGCTAACGCTACCTCTGATGCAATATGAAATTGATTTCGATAACGCGATTTGAACTCAAAACTCAAGTTGGCTTGAATAATTCCATGAATTAAATTTGGCATAGGCTTCCCGCGTTCCATTTCGTATTCGGATGGTTGTTCGATGACCTCTTCCATAGTTTCTTAGTTTTCGACAAAAATAACATTTCTCAACAAATAACTGTACAGTATTAGTGATGCTTTCGTACCTTGCAAACCCAAAATCAACCCCCAATCAACCGTTATGCCTCCAAAAATCCGTAAAGAGGATGCCCTTTATTACCATTCCAAGGGTCGTCCCGGTAAGATTCAGGTAGTTCCGACCAAAGAAACCAACAATCAACTTGATTTGTCTTTGGCCTATTCGCCCGGTGTAGCCGAGCCTTGTATGGAGATTTTCCGCAATGTTGAAGACGTTTATAAATACACCGCCAAAGGCAATTTAGTAGCCGTAATCAGCAACGGAACCGCCGTTTTAGGTCTTGGCAACATTGGCCCGGAAGCCGGAAAACCCGTCATGGAAGGAAAAGGACTGCTTTTTAAAATATATGCCGACATCGACGTTTTTGATATTGAGCTCAACACCGAAAACGTCGATGAGTTTGTCAGAACGGTTAAAATCATGGAACCGACCTTTGGTGGGGTCAATCTGGAAGATATCAAAGCGCCGGAGTGTTTTGAGATTGAACGCCGCCTCAAAGAAGAGCTCAACATTCCTGTTATGCACGACGATCAGCACGGGACTGCCATTATCAGTTCGGCTGCCTTGCTCAACGGACTGGAACTGGTCGGTAAAAAAATTGAAGACATTCGCGTGGTCGTCTCCGGTGCGGGTGCGTCGGCAAGTTCCTGCACCAAACTATACATTTCGTTGGGCGTTCGGCCCGAAAACGTCGATATGTTCGACAGCAAAGGCCACATCAATACCGACCGTACTGACTTGGACGCCTTAAAACAGGAGTTCGCTTCTGAACGCCGTTTCGCTTCGCTGGCCGAAGGAATGGTCGGGGCCGATTTATTTCTGGGTCTTTCTAAAGCCAACGTCGTATCGCAGGACATGGTACGTTCCATGGCCAAAGACCCGATGGTATTTGCGATGGCAAATCCGGACCCGGAAATCCCCTACCCTGACGCCATTGCCGCCCGTGAAGATGTCATTATGGCTACCGGTCGTTCTGATTATCCCAACCAAGTCAACAACGTACTCGGTTTTCCGTACATTTTCCGGGGTGCGTTGGATGTTCGTGCCCGCGAAATCAACGAAGCGATGAAATTGGCGGCGGTTCAGGCCTTGGCAGAATTAACCAAGAAGCCCGTTCCTGACATTGTCAATCTGGCTTATAATACCGATAACATTACGTTTGGCCGCGAATACATCATTCCTAAACCCGTTGACCCGCGCTTGCTCACGACCATTGCCCCGGCGGTAGCTAAGGCCGCCATGGACAGCGGCGTGGCGCAGTTTCCTATTACAGATTGGGATGCGTACATTCAGCAACTGGAAAAACGCCTCGGTCAGGACAATCAGATTTCACGCGTTATCATCAGCAAAGCACGAAAAGCTCCTAAACGGGTAGTGTTTGCCGATGCCGAAAATGTGCAAGTACTGAAAGCCGCGCAGCAGGTACGCGACGAAGGAATTGCCCGTCCGATTTTGCTCGGAAAAGTAGACAAAATTCGCTCCATCATTGAGCTTAATAAACTGGATTTGGCGGAAATACCCATTATTGACCCCTACAGTGCTGATCAGGCGGCCAACATTGACCGGTATGCCGACGTCTATTTTAAAAAGCGGCAACGAAAAGGGGTCAATCTTCCGGAAGCCCGCAAGATGATGTACTATCGCGGTTCGTTTGGGGCCATGATGGTTGAAATGGGCGAAGCAGATGCGCTTATTTCAGGTTTAACGCGTAATTATCCCGATACCATTCGTCCTTCTTTGCAAATCATTGGAAAAGAAGCAGGGGTGAAAAAAGTAGCTGGGATGTATATCCTCCTGACGCGTCGCGGTCCTTTGTTTTTAGCCGATACCACCGTCAATTTTAACCCAACGGTAGATGACATTGTCGAAATTACCGAATTGACCGCTCGCGCCGTGGAGCGATTCAATATCAAACCGCGCATTGCCCTCCTCACCTACTCCAACTTTGGAAGTGCCAAAGGCGACGATGCCGAAAAAATGAGTGCCGCCGCCGCGATTTTACAACAAAAACACCCTGATATGGTGGTAGATGGCGAAATGCAGGCGCACTTACCGTTTGATTTGGAATTGCTTCGCACCAATCATCCATTCAGTAAATTGGCGGAAGACGGTGCCAATACCTTGATTTTTCCCAATCTTTCGGCCAGTAACATTGCCTACAACTTACTCAAAGAAGTAGGGGAATACGAGGCAATTGGCCCCATTTTGCTCGGTATGGGCAAGCCAGTCTATGTATTGCAATTAGGTAGCTCTGTCCGTGAAATCGTAAACATGGTAGCGATTGCGGTGGTGGAAGCGCAGATGAAAGGATAAAAGAGTTTTAAAGCATAGATTGACAAGCGGCGGCAGGTTTTCCTGACCGCCGCTTGTTGGTTTAGATAGAAATACAGCAAAATCCCAGTTAGTTTTTGTAAAATTGCAGTAAGGGAAAAAGCAGCGAACCCGCCCGGCAAAAAATTGAATTGAACGTACGATATGCCCACTTTACACTGGATAGGAAAAGAAAAAGTCATCAATCATCATTTGGATGTACCGTTTAGAGTACTCAAACACCAATATACATTTGACAACGGTACTCAAAAAGCCTCCCCTACCGGGTCGGACCGTCGCACGGGAGGTTTGGAGGGGGTTACCAACAAAATCATCCACGGCGACAACCTCGAAGCCCTCAAAGCCCTGCTGCCCGAGTACGAAGGAAAAATAAAGTGCATTTACATTGACCCGCCTTACAATACCGGCAACGAAGGCTGGGCGTATAATGACAACGTTAACGACCCCAAATTCAAAAAGTGGCTGCACAGCGTAGTGGGCAAAGAAGGCGAAGACCTCAGCCGCCACGACAAATGGCTCTGCATGATGTACCCGCGTTTGAAACTGTTGTACAAACTCCTCGCCGACGACGGGGCCATCTTTGTTTCCATTGACGATAATGAACAAGCCAATTTGAAATTGATATTGGACGAGATTTTTGGGGGTAGAAATTTTGTAGCGAACATCGTTTGGCAAAAACGAACTTCTCCAGATGCACGTCGAAAAATAAGTGCTGGACATGAATATATAATAATCTATATAAAGAACGCCAATTTTGGCGACTCTGTCTTTAACTTACTTGAGCTTAATGACATAGACAAAGGAAAATATAAAAACCCTGACAATGACCCCCGAGGCCCTTGGGTTTCAACAGATTGCACAGCACAAGCAGGACATGGCACAAAAAGTCAATTTTATACTCTGACTACACCAGCAGGTCGAGTTATTGAATTGCCTGATAGCTTATGTTGGCGATTTACACAGCAAAGAATGAATGAAGAAATTGAGGAGGGAAGAATTTGGTTTGGAAAAGACGGAAAAGGTGTACCAAGAAAAAAAACTTATTTATCAGAACGAGAAGGCCGAAATTTATGGTCATGGTGGCCTAATACCGAAGTTGGACACACTCAAGAAGCAACAAAAGAAATCACTAAAATCTTTGAAAAAACAGCTGCTTTTGATTATCCGAAACCATTACGACTTTTGGAAAGAATCATTCAAATTGCCACGAAACCCGATGGAATCATACTTGACTCATTTGCCGGTTCGGGCACCACGGCCCATGCGGTGTTGAATTTGAATAAAAAGGACGGTGGCCACCGCAAATTTATCCTGATCGAGATGGAAGACTACGCCGAAACCATCACCGCCGAGCGCGTCAAGCGGGTCATCAATGGCTACGGACAAACCTCTCCCCCACCTCAAGAGGGGAATAACGGTACGGGTGGGGTGTTTGATTATTACGAATTGGGCGAGCCGCTATTTTTGGAAGAAGGCGTACTGAACGAGGCCGTGGCCGAGGAGGAAATTCGCCGGTACGTGTACTATACCGAAACCCAAACAAGCCTTCCCGAAAAAGGCGAAAGCCACGATAATGTCCATTTTTTGGGCCACTACCAAGACACGAGTTATTATTTTTTCTACGAAAAAGACACCGTCACGTCCTTAGACCACGCCTTTCTGGCGACCATGCGCACCAAAGCCGAGCAATACGTCATTTATGCCGACAACTGCCTGCTTACCAGAGAGTTTATGGTCAAGCATCACCTCATTTTCAAAAAGATACCGAGAGATATTACACGATTTTAACTGACAACACAATGGATTTTATCGAAATCAAGGGCTACAAATCTATCAAAGAGGCGAAGATACAGCTTAGCCCCATCAACATTTTGATTGGTGCCAACGGGTCCGGTAAGAGTAATTTTATTTCATTCTTTGAGTTTTTAGATAACATATATAATAAAAAGCTACAGGAATATGTGGGTTTAAGGGGCGGGATTGAAAAATATTTACACAAAGGTCTGGAGCCCTCAGATTCAATCGAAGGTCTCATTCGATTTGAAAAAGGCGTTAATTCATATTCATTTATGATACAAAAAGCAGGCGATGGCTTTGTTTTTTCTAAAGAGGCATTATGGTATTATAATAACCCTTTAGAATACCGAGCATTCACTAAAGAAGCTCAAGTTAAAAATAATGGTTGGTACCGTGGTTCCTATATTCAAAAACATATTGTAGGGCATAAAAAATATCATTTTCACGATACCGGGCAGAATTCACCTTTTAATAATACCTCCCATATTGAAAAGGATAGTATTGTCTTATACGATAAAGGAGAAAATTTAGCCTCTATTTTATATAAAATCAGGCAAGAGAACCCAAAAGTATACAACAGAATTGTACGAAATATACAAAGTATTGCACCCTACTTTTCTGACTTTATACTTGAACCAAATGAAAACGGATATCTAAAACTCTTTTGGCAAGATAAGTTTAGCCAATACAATTATGGTATCAATGATTTATCTGATGGTACCATTCGATTTATTGCCTTAGCCGTTTTATTTATGCAACCTGATTTACCCAAAACAATTGTATTAGATGAGCCTGAGTTAGGCCTGCATCCTTTGGCAATCTCTAAGTTAGCGGGAATGATACAAAGTATAGGCTCAACTGAAAATCAAGTTATAATTGCAACTCAATCTGCCGATTTGATCAGTTACTTTGAACCTGAAGATGTAATTGCTGTTGATCAAGTTGATGGTTGCAGTATTTTCAATCGTTTAACCACGGAAGAATTAAGAGAATGGTTGAAAGATTACTCGTTGGGTGATCTATGGAAAAGAAATATTATTAACAAAGCTCAACCATTTTAACATTAATGAAAAAGTTAATAATTATTTGTGAAGGTAAAACTGAACTTCTCTTTTGCTCAACAATATTAGAGCTCTACTTCAGGCAAATAAATATTCAGATTGAATATCCTTTAATTAGTCATTCTAATGGGGGTATAGTAAAATGGGTTCATTTAAAACCCCAAATTGAAACAAATCTACTAATTGATTCTACTTGCTTTGTTACTACATTCATTGACTTCTATGGCATATATGAACATCATGATTTTCCGGATTGGAGACAATCATTAGCGGAACCATCTAAGAGTATAAAAATGATTGTTTTAGAAAATGGAATGCGTAACAGCATAGCACCAAATCTTCAACCCCGTTTTATTCCCTACATACAATTACATGAATTTGAGGCACTTATTTTTTCAGACTACTCGTCTTTTGAAGAATATTATGAGCCCAGAGAAGCAAACTTTAACAGATTAAGGGAAATATGCAGTAACAATCCTAATCCGGAAGAAATTAACGATTCTCCAACCACTGCGCCCTCAAAAAGACTGGAAACAAATATAAGGAGATATGATAAAGTAACACACGGGCCTGACATATGCGAAATTATCGGGCTACCCAAAATAAGAAGTAAATGCCCACGGTTTCATGAGTGGATTACAAAATTAGAACGTATTTAAATGGAACTCAAACCCTATCAGCAGCAGGTAATCAACGACCTTTCTTCGTTTTTGGAACAAGTACAGACCACCAAAGACGTGAAGGAGGCTTTTTATACGTTTTGGGCGCAGCACCCCAAAACGCCCTTATTTCCTTTTGTCGGCACGGCCATTGAGCCCTACAAAAACAACGTGCCGCGCGTACCGCACATCTGCATCAAAGTACCCACGGCGGGCGGCAAAACGTTCATTGCCTGCAACGCCCTGAAAACCATTTTTGATACTTTTGCCTACGACAAGCCCAAAGCCGTGGTGTGGCTGGTGCCTTCCATTACCATTTTGGACCAAACCATCAAAAACCTCAAAGACCCCAAGCACCCCTACCGCCAGAAAATCAATGCGCATTTTGGCAACAAAGTAGAGATCTTTGATAAGTCGGCCTTGTTGCAGGGAAGCGGCTTCAATGCCACGTCGGTCAAAGAGCAATTAAACATTCTGGTGTTCAGTTTTGACAGCTTGCGGGTCAAAAACAAGGAAGACCGCAAAGTATTTCAGGAAAACGGCAACCTCCAATCGTTTGAAAGTCTGCTCGGTCAGGAAACCGAAATCACCTTGGGGGCCGTCATCAAATACCTCAATCCCGTGGTCGTGGTAGACGAAAGTCACAACGCCGAAAGCGACCTGAGCGTAGACATGCTCAAGGTCATCAACCCCTGTTTTATTCTTGACCTCACAGCCACACCCCGCAAAAACAGCAACATCATCAGTTTTATTGATGCGCTGGAGTTGAAAAAGGAAAACATGGTCAAACTCCCCGTGATTGTCTATAATCATCAGGACAAAACGGAGGTTATCAATTCCTCGATGCAATTGCGCAGTCGGTTGGAAGCACAGGCCAAGGCAGAAGAAAAGAAAGGCGGCAAGTACATTCGGCCTATTGTGCTGTTTCAGGCGCAGCCCAAAAACGGTAAGGATTTTTTGAACGAAGAAGAAGAAAAGACCAACGTTCAGAAGTTGAAAGAAAAACTGCTGGAGCTGAAAATTCCCGCCGACCAAATCAAGATCAAAACGGCCAACATCAACGAAATCAAGGGGATTGATTTGATGAGCAAAGACTGTCCCGTGCGCTACATCATCACCATCAACGCCCTGAAAGAAGGCTGGGACTGTCCCTTTGCCTATATTTTGGCATCGTTGGCCGATAAAAGCTCGTCCGTGGATGTAGAGCAGATTTTGGGGAGGGTGTTGCGGCAGCCCTACGTGATGAAACACAACTTCCCGTTGCTCAACGTCAGTTATGTCCTCACGGCTTCTTCCAAGTTTCTGGACACCCTCGACAACATCGTGAAGGGCTTAAACAAAGCGGGTTTCAGCGATAAAGATTACAAATTGGCCGAACCGGTGGTGACCGAAGAACCCAAAAAACAGGATTTTTTACAGCAACTTAGCTTTTTCCCGGCGGCAGAAGAACCGGCAGCAGACATAGCGTCCGACATTGACACGGCACGGATTTCGGTTCCCTCCCCGTCTGCCAACGTTTCGGAGGCAGTTTGGAGCGGAGCCGTAACGGAAATTGAACAAACCGCCCTTCAGCAAAACGATGCCTTTGAAAAAAAGGTGATGGAGATAGAAACCACCGATACTCCCGTATTTCCCAATGAAATTCAACAACTTGTGAAAACCTACGGCATTAAAGACATTTTCAGAGAGCAGGCAGAACAACTTGCACTGCCGCAATTTTTCCTGAACGTACCGGCCAATGACCTCTTCGGCAATCAGGAAACAGCTTCATTGCTGGAAAAAGAATACCTGTTGGAAGGCTTTGCGCTGAGTAAGTCTGATACCAACATTGCGTTTGACAGCATCGCTTCGGAGCTGTACAAGGTAGATTTGGACGAAACAAAAAAAGAACACACGCCCACGTTTGTACGGCTGGACGGCGGCGTGAAAGACAATTTGATGACGTATATTCTTGACCCTACTCGAAAAGAAAGCCGCGTCAAGAATTTCACCAAGCGAATCATGGATATTATCGGCAATATGTATCCCATTCCCGACAAAGAAATTGAAAAATACGTCAAGCGCATTTTGGAAGATTTCAACGACGGTCAGTTCAGCGATTTTGCCAACAATGAATATACTTACACCGACAAAATCAAACAGAAGATAAAAGCGTTGTCTGAGACTTATGCCGAAAAAAAATTCAGGGATTTTCTGGATACGGATAAAGTATTCTGTCGTTCTTCCTTCCATTTCCCAAAGAACATTTCGCCCGGAAGCACCTCCAAAGACATCACTAAATCGCTGTACGAAAAAGAAGGTAGCATCAACGGATTTGAAGAGCGGGTCATTAACGAGATCGCCAATAAGTCCAACATTGCCTTTTGGACCCGAAACATAGAACGTAAAGGCTTCCGTATCAACGGTTTTGTGAACCATTACCCCGACTTTATCATTCAAACCAAAAGCGGCAAAACGCTATTGCTGGAAACAAAAGGAGATCATTTGGATGCCGAGCAAAAAATCAGGCTTGGTCGCCTGTGGGCAGGCAAAGCAGGCAACAACTACCGCTACTTCATGGTGTATGAACGGCGAACGGTGGAGGATGCCTATAAATTGGAGGATTTTTTACAGATGATTAAAAGTATTTAAAGCCGACAAATTGTAAGTTAACGAAAGACCGTCAGCTCAAAATCTGACGGTCTTTCTTTTTTGTGCTGTATTCCCACTGTCAGGTAATTGTACTATATCCTTAATTGCATGAACAATCAAAACATATTCCATTAAAACATTCTTTCATCTTTATAAAAAAAGACAGAACAATATTTTACGAATATAGTTGTATCCATTAGATTGCAGGCAGTTTTGAAATTGTATCAAAATTAACTAACGACTAACCAAATGAAAAAAAATTATCTATTTACGGTATTGCTATGCCTTACCGTGAGCTTTGCATTTGCTCAGGCCTCCCTGAAAGGGAAAGTAAAAGATACTACGGGCGGCCTACCCGGGGTCTCGGTTTCGGTAGCTGGAACCAACACAGGTACAGCCACCAATGCCGCCGGCGATTATTCACTGTCACTCGCTAACGGTACGTATCAAATCAATTATTCATCGGTAGGTTATACCCCTCAAACCAAAACCGTTGTTATCAGCGGCAGCGATGTCATTGCTGATATTACGTTGGAAGTTTCTGCCACTACTCTGGAAGAAGTGGTCGTGTCGGTGGGTAGCCGTACCTCAAAACGTACACTTACTGACTCTCCTATCCCGGTTGATATTTTATCAGCGCAGGATCTGGTAAGTACCGGTCAAACAACTTTTGACAAGGCGTTGCAATACCGCGTACCTTCGTTCAACACGGTAAACACGCCCGTAAACGACGCCTCGTCGCTGTTGGACCCGTACGAAATTCGTAACATGGGTCCCAGCCGCACGTTGATTTTGATCAACGGAAAGCGTAAAAACACGAGTGCGTTGATGTACATTCAAACCTCACCGGGTCGCGGAGAAAGCGGGGCAGATATTTCGGCCATTCCGCAACAAGCTATCAAACGGGTTGAAATACTGCGTGACGGAGCTTCTGCTCAATACGGTTCAGACGCCATTGCAGGGGTTATGAACATCATTTTGAAAGACAAGTTTGATTATGGCTCCGTTACCCTCAGAACAGGAGTGACCGGTAAAGGAGACGGAGGGCATATTGGCTTTGCAGTCAATAACGGAGCAAATTTTGGTAAAGGATACATCAATTATACCATAGATTTCAGCCGTACCGCCTTAGCCAATCGCCCCGGAAAAGTAAGCGCCGAAGCAGAAGCAGACGACAATTTGGGATTTGGAGCTTCATTGAGCACTGTTAAGGCATTTTTGGCAAAATATCCCGATGCAGGAAATATCAACGGACAACCTGAAAATACGGCAGCTAAATTTGCTGTCAATGGAGGGGTGCCTATCGGTGAGAAATCCGAGTTTTACTACAATGCTGCCTACGTTTACAAAAAAGTAAACAGCTTTGCCAACTACCGTACGCCTTATTGGCGCCCCACCGATGATGGTCTTCTGACACCTGCCGGCCAGCCCTACGTAGGATACGTCCCTACATTTCAAGGTGATTTGAATGATTATAACGCAACCATAGGTGTCCGCAGCGAAAACAATGGCTGGAAAACGGATTTAAGCTTTACTACGGGCCACAACAAGCAATTGTACACAGTTTCCAATACCCGCAACCGTGGCTTGGGCAAAAGTTCCCCCATTTATTTCAAACCGGGCGGTTATCAGTTTCACCACAATGTGGGCAACATTGACATTTCGAAACAATTGACCGAAAAGTTAACGTTTGCGGTTGGGTCAGAGTTTCGTGCCGAAACTTTTACCGTATTTGAGGGCGACACTTCCTCTTACGTAAAAGGAGGCGCTGACTCATTCCCAGGAACTACTCCAAACAACGCGGGTATTTTTACCCGATTCAACTTTGGCGGCTACGTAGATTTAGGATATGATGTCACTCCTAACTTCTTACTCAACGGAACCTTACGTACCGAAAGATACAGCGACTTCGGCAACGCTACTGTGTTTAAAGTAAGTACCCGTTATAAATTCAACGATGACAAAGTCACCTTTCGTGCCTCGTTCTCAACGGGTTTCCGAGCACCATTACTGCATCAAATCTATCAGCAGTTGGCACAGGCCAGTTTTGTACCGGGACAGGGAATTCAGACAAAAGGTATCGTAAACAACGTGAGTCCACAGGCTTTTGCATTGGGGGTTCCTAAATTAACGCCTGAAAAATCCACCAACTTTACACTTGGTTTAGGTTTCAATCCAAACAAAAACCTGAGCATCACTTTGGATTACTACAACATCCAGGTGAAAGACCGTATCATCTTAGGTTCGGAAATTTCGGGAACAGCGGGTGGAAAAACCGCGTTGGATAATATTCTGAAAACCAATGGTATTGTAGCGGTTAGTTTCTTCTCAAATGCCTTGAACACAACTACTTCAGGGATTGACTTGGTGGCTTCACAAAGAAATTTGCTCTTCCTTAGCCACAAACTGAATATCAACTTGGCAGGTAACTATACCATTGAGAACAAATATACTTCCGTAAAAAACCCTAAACTGATTGCGGATGCGGGCAAATCAATTTTTGACCCTATTCAAAGTGCTTTATTGTTCTCTTCCCGTCCCAAATATAAGTTCATTTTGGGTCTTGACTATACCATCAAAAAAATCAACATCAGTTTGAATAATACCTTGATCGGGCCTACTCGTTTCCACCAAAACGGTTTGGATGACAATACTGATACTGAGTTTGTTCCTGCTCTTGTTACAGATTTGGCTATTAATATTCCCGTTACCAAAATGGCAACCCTTAGCCTGAACATTAATAACTTATTCAATGTTATACCGAAATGGGATTTTGTTGACCTTAAGACCGGCACCAGAACCCGTTTTGATGCTAACAATAACGTTCCTACCGCCAAATACTGGGATCAGTACAACCTCATTACTTTCAACGGACGTTATTCCAACGTAACTTACGATGGATCACAGTTCAGTCAGTTGGGTACTTTGTTAAACGCAACTTTGAATATTCGTTTCTAAAAAACACTTTTTCGATTTTGAAAATCAGTTGCTTCTTTTTTGGGGCAACTGATTTTTTTGTAATTAACTTTACCAATAAATTTCTCTTCAATAATCGTGTCAAATCTTTATAAAGACTTAGCCCCTGTCTACGAAGCCATGTACGAAACGTTCATGGACTACGACAATGAACTGAAATTTTACAGTCAAATTCTCAAAAAATACAACCAGTTGTCCGTTTTCGAAATAGGCAGCGGAGTCGGTTCATTGGCCAAACGTTTTATTGAATCTGGATTTGATTATGCGGGTATGGACATCAGCGACGATATGATTGCGTTGGCTCAAAAGGCCCTGCCACAAGTCACATTCACTCAGGGAGATATGCGCTATTTCAACCGCATCGGCGGCCCGATTCCCAATCCCGTTGAAGCTATTATTATGGTGGGAAGAACGATAAGCTATTTGCTTACGAACGACGATGTGATGGCTGCTTTTCATTCAGTACATTCTTCGTTAAAAGAGGGTGGCATTTTTTGTTTTGATGCGATTGATGCTTCAAAATTTATCCTCTCAATCGACAAAAACCAAGTGATTGTCCATAATGCAAACCATCAGGGAAAAAGTTATAGCCGCGAAAGCTATTTTGATTTGAATCTATCTACCGGCTGGACGTGGGATTGGAGAGCTGATTATTTTAAAATCGAAGATGGTGAGAAAAAACACATTGGTGACGATTTTTCAACATTGCGAACCTTTACCGAAGACGAAATCAAACTGTTTTTAAAATTAAACGGCCTAACCGTCATTGAAACCATACCCAAACCTTCATACGCTTTTGATACACTTGTTTATGTAGTCAGTAAATAAACTCAGTAACATGAGCCGCACTTTTAGTGCCATTAGTCAGTATTTCTTCCTATTTAATCATGATTCGCAAGCTCTTACTCATCGGGACGATACTTGCCTACAGCTTGAAAATCAAAAAAAGATGAAGCAGGTATCCTATCGGCTTGCCTTTGCATCTTTTATGATTGGATTCATTCCGGTTTTCTTCTTTTTAAAAATCCCAGAAATGCCCTAAAGCGAATTAAGGCAAAAACTGACAGGCCTGTATGCCGAACTTCTACTTTTTTGGCATATCAAAAAAACCAATTTAAGTCCCAAATAGTCGGCAAAAAGTACAGTTCATCGAAAATATCCTCTCAACTTACGCCTCAAAACTAATTTTGTACCATCAAATAAATATCCCGATTGCCCCTTTATAAACCAAAAAATGATGACTACTGTAAAAACAATATTGATCGTAGAAGATGAACCAATGACCCGCAAATTGTTGCAACACATGTTGGGAAAAACATATAATGTAATTGCTTGTGACAGTGCTAAAAAAGGGCTTCACTGTCTAAAAACTAACTCAACCATTGATTGTGTCCTCAGCGATTTGTACATGCCCGAAATCGATGGTAAAGAATTTGTTCGTCAGATTCGTCAAAATGCACTTTGGGCTAAAATACCCATTATTATACTTTCAGGAGCGCAGGAAAGCGATATTAGAATCAATTGCTTAGAAATTGGAGCAGACGATTTTATTACCAAGCCTTTCAACCCGAAGGAAGTTCAGTTAAAAATAGCAGCCATCCTCCGCAGAAATCATTATGTAGGCAATCATAAAAAAGACGATACGGCGGTTGTTAGCCCAACCCCGTTGGTACAGAAATATATGCCTTGGTAGAAACGTCTACTCGATATTATAGTATCGGGAGCCGCGCTATTATTCTTAACACCTCTGTTTTTAATCATAAGTGTGTTGATAAAACTTGATTCAAAAGGGGCTATTATTTATAAATCAAGGCGTGTAGGAGCAAAATACCGAATTTTTGATTTGTACAAATTCCGCACAATGCGTACCGACGCTGACCGTCTTCTCTCCAAAATGAGTGATTTGAATATGTATAATCAAACAAAGACCACTACTGAAGACAACCTTGGTCTTTGCAGTTCCTGCGGCGGTATAAAAGACCATTGCAGAAATCAGCTATTTAAAGAAGGCATGATGATTTGCGAAAAGAATTATTTACAGACAATAGGAAAAGAAGCCGCCTTCAAAAAGTTTCAGAACGACCCACGAGTGACAAAATTGGGAAGTTTTTTAAGAAACAGCAGCCTTGATGAGTTACCACAACTTTAGAACATTTTTATCGGAGATATGTCGTTGGTAGGAAACCGTCCTTTACCGTTGTACGAAGCGGAAAAATTGACAACAGATGCTGCCATAGGGCGTTTTGATGCCCCCGCTGGGCTAACGGGGTTGTGGCAGGTAACCAAACGCGGTAAAGGTAAAAAGGATATGTCAGCTGTGGAACGTATTGAGTTGGATATTAAATATGCCAAGCATGTATCCCCAAAAATGGATTTACGAATCATTGGCCAAACATTCCCCGCTTTGCTTCAATCTGAAAATGTTTAATTGACTTTTAAAAGCGCGTCTCATTAAATACGTACCGATAATTGCATTCTTACCAATAATTCCCATTATACGATTTCTGTAATCCAACTATTAGGTAGAATTGAAAATTCATCCAAAGCGACTTTGGAATAGGAAGTGGCAATACAGTATCTCTTCAAAAATAGTTGAGTACCTGAAAATAACACAGAAAAGAAGTTGTTTGCATTAAACCTCCTTTCCTGACGCCGACAGAGTTCAAAACTCTTGCCGGCATTTTTTATGGGTTTTAGACTCAAAAAAGCCTCATTTTCCTCCAAAAAACGGGCTTTTAAGCCTCTTTGTCGAAATCCGCCGATAAAGGCTTCTGGATAGAGTAATTTTGATTCATCAAAAAATAAAAACTGATCACTTCTTGACAATTCCGCAATTGATTCGACAGATAAAAAACCATTGGTTGTTGATAATTACACTTCCTTCACTTATTGCCGGCTTTATCTTCTTTTTGACACGAAATGAAATATGTGAGTATAATCCCAATGCAGTAATTTATACGGGTTTGACTTCAGTTCGGACTCTCGAATCAGGGCAAAACGACCAGATTGATTATTTTACGATAAACAATTCCTTCGATAATATCCTCACTATAGTCAAATCGCGCAGCACGCTTGAAGAGGTGGGTATCCGATTACTGGCGGCTCACTTAATGTTGCGTCAGCCTAATCCTGCCGTTGCCAACAACCACACCATCAAACATCTGCAAACGGTTCTTCCGGAATCTGTTAGAAACCAGATTGTTAATTTCTCTTCGCCCGAACGCACAGTCGAAAATATTTGTCGCTATTCTGAAATGCCCGGGAATATCATTTCCGAAAAGCTGCTCAATGCCAACGATGAACCCTACAATGCAAAGGGAATTAGAGCCAAACTCACCGCAATTCGCGAAGGAACAAGCGATATGGTACGATTGAATTACCTATCTACCGATCCAGCCGTAGCAAAACAAACGCTCGAACTCATCAACTTGGTATTTAGGCGTCGGTATCAGGAACTTAAAATGAGTGAAACCCGCACCGACATTGAAAATTTGCACGAACTCAACAACTCAAAAAACGGAGTTTCTGCCAAAAATCTTTTTCAGAATTGGATAAATTCTACAAGTGTACAAGTATTGGATGCACCAAAACTCGCTGACCAACCGGAAAGCTCTAACCGTATACTACTGACTGTCATAGGGTTTACAGTCGGATTTATTTTCTCAATCGGATTTAGTATCGGTAAAACCTATTTTAACAAAAGGATTAAAAATCCCAAACGCGCCGAACACCTCACTGGTCTACGTTTTACCGGCGCTTTACCACATTTTAAGGATGATTTAATACAGTTTCCATGGGGAGCAATCGAACATCAAACAATCAATCAATGTATCTCTAAACTCAAAAAATGGTCTAATCAGCAAACTCATTTGGTAGTAATTGCCAGTTCAAGAGAAGGCGAAGGCAAAAGTTTTTTCACAAAAAAACTGGTTCGACAGCTTAGTAACGTGTAAATAATAAGCTGGTCAATTTCTGCCTTTTACAAGGTAGTTCCATTTGGGTCTTTTATCATCAAATAATATGAATGTCTCTATATTATCTCTAAACTTTTGACAAACCACTCTT
>Ga0247844_1000329_pt1 | contig 102594 bp, 71 predicted proteins | sample LaCtaG_FD_192421 | JGI IMG/M metagenome (GOLD analysis project Ga0247844, IMG submission 192421) | Freshwater microbial communities from meromictic Lake La Cruz, Castile-La Mancha, Spain - LaCruzMarch201714.5m_1 | ecosystem: Environmental > Aquatic > Freshwater > Lake | place: Spain: Castile-La...
AGAAATGTTCCCTTTCTTATACTACATTATATCTAGTTGTTTTCAATTTGTTCAAAGAGCGTTGCTTGATAATGAATAATTAACAATTAATAATTGATAATTAATTTTCACTTCACAGTGATTGTTTCTCAAGACTTCTTTTGTGCTATCACTAAACAGCTCCCTGTTTATTGATTGTTGCGACCTTTTTTGTTGATTGCTCAATTTTTTTAAGCGAAACGGACTGCAAAGGTAATGCATTTTTTTGATCTACCAAAACTTTTCAAAAAAAAATAATTTCTTTTTTCTTCTTCAAACTAAACACCTTTAAGCGTTCTCTCGTTTTGTTTCTAGCTATACACTTCCCTCTGAAAGCGGGTGCAAAAGTAGATACTTTTTTTTAATCTACCAAACGTTTTTGAAATTATTTCTATTTTATTTCAAACTTTAATTCAACAGACACATCCTCTCTCGAAAGCGGGTGCAAAAGTAGACCTTTTTTTTCAATCTACCAAAATTTTAAACCCGTTTTTTATGCTAAAAAACATGTTTCTGATGTAATTAGGCTGATTAGAAAAACATTGAATGTTGAAAATAATTTTAATTAATCATTTAGTACTATTGAAATTACTATACTTTTTCAACAATAAAAACAACTTTGATTTGTAACATTCGAAATATATAAGCTGCAAAATTGAATAATATTTAATGATTGATTCATTATTTTATCGGAAAATACTTTATAAATTAAAATACTAATTTGTTTTTTCATCAAAAAGCACAGAATAACACTTTAAAAAATTATCTTTGTATTTGAAATTTATTAAATAAAATGTTCGATACAATATATAAAGGTATTTTAGTTGGGTTATTTGTTTCGGTGCCACTTGGTCCTATTGGTATGCTATGTATACAGCGCACATTAAATAGAGGCCAAAAACATGGTATTGCTACTGGACTGGGAGCAACTACTTCCGATTTACTATATACTATTGTATCGTTATATTTTTTAAGTTTTGTTCTTGACTTTATAGAGCAATACCGATTTTGGATACAATTTTCGGGTAGTCTGATTTTAATTTCATTTGGTTTTTTTATTTTCAAAAGCCATCCATCGGCACAACCCAAGCCTTACGAAACACGACAATTTAGTTTATTAGGTGATTTTATAACCTCATTTGGTCTTACACTTTCTAATCCGTTAGTGCTTTTTGTACTTATTGCGTTATTTGCAAAATTTGAATTTATTAGCTACAAGTCGACTTTTACGGAAATAGCAATAGGAATAGTATCCATTTTGTTTGGAGCATTTATATGGTGGACTACACTAACGTTAATAGTTAGTAAATTCAGAAATAAATTAAACTTTAACGGACTTAAAAAGTTGAATAAGATTACTGGTATAATAATATTATTAATAGGCATATTTGGTGCAATCTTCAGTTTATTAGAAACTTAACATTGTGTGTGTATTGAAATACAATTTACACTTAAAATTACAAAAAAAAAGAATGCGACTTTAAAAATCAAATTTCAATGCATTCGATAATCATAAACAGTTTATCACTCTCAAAATATATATTATGAACTTGAAAATCAATAAAATTCAATTAGATACAATCAATAAAATTGGTTTGATTATTTGTATTATAATTATTATTGTTCAATTATTCCCGAGTCAAAACAAGTTTTCATATCAATTTGAAATTGGAAAGCCATGGGCTTATGAATTGATTACTGCTAATTTTGATTTTCCGATTTATAAAAATGAACATGAACTAAAAAATGAGAAAGATCTTGCATTGACAGATTTCAATTGTTATTTTAATGCCGACACTACAATTGTAGAGAAACAAATACAAAGGTTAATTTCGGATCAACTCAAACAAAATGGGAAAGAACCTGAATATATATCGTACATTAAATCAAAGTTCAAAGAAATTTACTCAAAAGGGATTCTAAGTTCAGAAAGCAAGAATCAAATTTCGAACTCGAAGTCGGAAAAAATTTTGTGTATTCTACCAAATCGCTATACCGAAACACGCATTTTATCAAATTTATATACTCCAAAATCGGCTTACGAAGAAATAATTTATTTGGCACCAGAAAAAATTAAAGAATATAATCTGAACAATTATTTGGTTGAGAACTTAATATATGATAGTACAGCAACCGAAAATTCGAAAAATGAAATTTTAAAGAACCTATCGTTAACTACGGGCATGGTTCAAACAGGGGAACGTATAATTGACAGGGGCGAAATTGTAAATCCTGAAAACTTTAAGATTTTGCGTTCACTCAAAATTGAATTTGATAAACGTAAAGCCTCAATACAACAATCGGCTTTGGTAAAAATTGGTCAAATCATAATAATTTCGACACTAATTTCACTCTTTTTCTTATACCTACATCTATTCCGACCACGTATTTTCGAAAATTTCGGAAATTTAATTTTCATTTCACTATTGATATTATTAATGACTGGTTTGGCATCAATAACTGTTCATAATCCAGCATTACATTATTTAATGGTACCTTTTGCTCTATTGCCAATAATTATTCGGGTGTTTTTTGACTCCCGAACAGCACTTTTCGCACATATTATTACCATGTTAATTGTATCATTTATGGTAGATAATCCATTTCAGTTTGTAGTACTTCAAATATCAATTGGAATGGTAGCTGTTTCGAGTTTAAAAGACATGACTCAGCGATCGCAATTGGCTCAAACGGCTCTTTACATTTTCATATCGTATGCTTTTTTGTTTTTTGCATTTGAATTTATCTCCGAAGGTGAAATTGACCGAATTCATTTTCAACCAATTATATATTTTGCCATTAGCAGCACTATCCTATTGTTTGCTTATGTACTTATTTATTTATTCGAAAAAATATTTGGATTAATATCGGCATTAACGCTTGTAGAACTTACTAATGTAAACAGTGATTTAATGATAACCTTTGCTGAAAAGGCTCCTGGAACATTTCAACATACATTACAAGTATCGAATTTAGCTACCGAAGCTGCCAAAAAAATTGGAGCTAACAGTTTATTGGTTCGTACTGGAGCTTTGTATCATGACATTGGTAAAATGAAAAATCCAGAATTTTTTATCGAGAATCAATTGGGATCCTATAATCCATTGAAAGAATTACCGCTCGAAGAAGCTGCAAAATTAATAATTGGCCATGTAACCGCTGGAGTTGAGATTGCAAAGAAAAGTCATTTACCCGAACAAATTATTCAATTTATTACCACGCATCATGGTTTGGGCAAAACAAAATATTTTTACAATTCGTTTATAAATAATTTTCCAGACATTAAGCCCGACGATGCAATATTTACTTACCCTGGGCCACTGCCAAACAGTAAAGAAACTGCAATACTAATGATGGCTGATGCTGTAGAAGCTCGTGTACGAAGCCTTGGTGTATATACCGAAGAGAATATTTACAATGCAATAGAGCAAATGATTGACAGTCAGATTGCCGATGGGCAGTTTAAAGAAGCGCCTATTAGCTTCCGCGATGTAGAAACAGTTAAAGAAGTTTTCAAGGAAAAAGTAAAAAACATGTATCATTCCAGAATAGTTTATCCTGAAGTAAATTCCAAAAAGTAAAAGAAATCCCTTTTAACAGGGATTTTTTTTATTACTAAGTTATATCTTACCAATTATCGGTTCGGAATGGCAAAACTGGCAATCCGGTAGTATTATAAATAAATCCTTTACCTACCATAAAATTGCGGTAACAATAACGTACTGCTACAGGCTTTTTCACATCGGGAGCAGTCACAATTAACTGACGATTTTTGATAACTGCCTTAGCAGAATAAAACTGCTGATTATCGCCTGCAATTTCAACATTCGAGATTTCTTTACCATAACTAGTAAGGCCAATTGCAATATTATCGAAACTAATTATTGCTGCTGAATCTTTAATAGCTATACTTTTAAAATTGGGGTTTTTATAGGCAATACCCTTCACTCCATAGGTTTCGGACAAAGCACAATAACTTAAACGTTCGCCTACTTTTTTTTTCTCAGCTGGATGTATGCAAAACTCTTCACCTAAATCAATTGTTGCTGCCATACCTGCATTTGGCACAATTAAACTGGATTTGTATTGCTCATCGTAAAACTTACCCGACAAAATATCACTCTGATTATTATACCAATAAGGAGCAATTTGCACAAAATAAAATGGTAATTCATTTAATTCGAAAACAGTCTTCCAATTTTCGACCATTGTTTTGGTAAGCTGCGCATAATACTGATATTCGCTACGGTTTGACTCGCCTTGATACCAAATAGCACCTTTTATACTAAAGTTTTTAATAGGATTTATCATTCCATTAAACAAATAGCTTGCACGATGATTGGGAGGCGTGTTATCTTTGGTTGTACTTAATAAGGATTGTTGGTGCATTTTAATATTGTCGCTGTCAATCCATGCTTCGATACGTGAACCACCCCAACTCGAACAAAGCAAACCAATAGGAATGTTCAACGATTTTTGTAAACGAGCTCCGAAATAATAAGCTGTAGCACTAAATTTTGCTACTGATTGAGCATCAGCCATCTCCCATTTTCCACGACAAGTATCTTGAGGTGTTGCTTTTGAGGCCTTTTCAACAGTAAACAAGCGGATATTATTGTTGGTTGCATTTACCAATGTTTCGTTCGACTTGTTAATTGGCTGATCATTGAATCCTTGCACTGGCATTTCCATATTAGACTGACCAGAACACAACCAAACCTCGCCTAACAAAATATTTGTAATTTTCAGTTTTTCTTTTCCTGCTGTTATTTGAATATTGTATGGACCGCCAGCTTCTACTGTAGATACTTTCAACAACCATTCTCCTTTTTCGTTGGCAGTGGTGCTAATCTTTTGTTTGTTCCAGTCGGCTACTACAGTTACTTTTTGAGAAGCATCGGCTGTTCCCCAAATTTTGACTTCGCTATTGCGTTGTAATACCATATTGTCGCCCAAAACGGATGCAACTTTAATTTTTGCAGCTAAACTGCTAATACATAAAATACTAATAATTAGAATAATCGATTTTGTTCTCATAATGTGATTTTTTTTTTACAAAAGTATGAAAATTATTCAATATATAAAATACTGGCCGATGAAGGAGCCACCGTAAATTTGGTTGTTGAAATCGTTTTTATGCCATTCAAATTAATTTGTCCATCGTGGCAAATCAAATTCCATTCACCTTCGGGTATTTCAACTTCGACTGATTTACGATTACCATTTAGTATCACCAAAATATCCTTCCATATTTCACCATTTACATGACCAGTAAGGGTATAGGCTATCACATTGGCTTGTGTTGAATCCATAAATTGTAAATGATTTTGGATCATATCAGCTTTCGAAATTCGGAATGCGGGATGCGCTTTACGTAAAGCAATTAATCCTTGATAATAGGTAAAAATATCTTTATTAGTAGTTTTAAAATCCCAATCGATACGGTTTATCGAATCAGGCGATTGATAGGTATTGTGAACACCTTTTTTATTGCGATAAAGTTCCTCACCAGCATAAATAAACGGTACACCCTGCGAAGTATAAACAATGGTTTGCGCCAGTTTATTGAAACGAACAAGTTCATTATCGGTTGCACCCGCAGGTTTCGATTCTTTTAGCTTATCAACCAAGCACATATCGTCGTGACAGGATACGTAATTGATTGACTGAGTTGGCTCATTTACATACGTATCTTTTGAGTAAATTGGTTTACTGTAATCAATTTGTGGATGTTTAATGCCACCTACAATACCAAATTTCACACTTTCTTCCAAACTATCAGTGCCCGATACAAATCCGGGAATTTCGGCATGCATCCAGCTGCCTTTTAATGCATCGCGAATATCATCAATAAATACAGCAATGCCATTCAATAGTTTGGCATTCTTTTTAACAGCCCGTTTTTCTTCAGCTAATGGTGAACTTGCTGCCGTCCAACCCTCGCCATAAATAAAAATACTTGGGTCGACTTTGTTAAGAGCTTCACGTACTGCATTCATGGTTTCAATATCATGAATTCCCATTAAATCGAAACGAAATCCATCAATATGATATTCAGTAGCCCAATACACTACCGACTCCACAATAAATTTACGCATCATGGGGCGTTCCGATGCAGTTTCGTTGCCACATCCCGAAGCGTTTGACCATGTACTATCGGCATTATGACGGTAAAAATAGCCGGGAGCCAATAAGTTTAAATGCGATTCCTCGCCAGTATAAGTATGATTGTAAACTACATCCATAATAACACGTATGCCCGCTTTGTGGAGCGATTGTACCATTTGTTTAAACTCGCGAATTCGACTTGCTGGATCGTGTGGATTAGTTGAATAACTACCTTCAGGAACATTATAATTCAATGGATCGTATCCCCAATTATATTTATTATCGTTTAATCTGGACTCATCAATCGAAGCATAATCGTAGGATGGCATTAAATGAACATGCGAAATTCCTAACTCCTTTAAATGATCAATACCTGTAGCTTCGCCAGCAGTATTATTGGTTCCAGCTTCGGTAAAAGCTAAGAATTTGCCTTTGTTTTTCATACCCGAGTTGGCCGATACCGAAAAGTCGCGCACATGCACTTCGTACAGTGTAATATCCGAATAATTAGCCAATGGCGGACGTTTATCACTTTCCCAACCTTCGGGATTAGTGGTATTCATATCAATAATTGCCGCCCGTTTACCATTTATGCCAGTGGCTTTAACCCACATTCCAGGAGTTTCCGAAAGCCATTTTTCGCCTATACGAATTTGGAAAGTATAAAATTTCGATTTTAAATCTTCATCAATTTCTTTTTTCCAAGTACCATCAGTTGATCGTTTCATGTCCACTACCTGATAAGCAGCCCCTTCGGAGCCATTATCGTAAAGTAATAATTTTACTTGTTCAGCTGTGGGAGCCCACACCCTAAATTTAGATACTTGAGGCGTGTAAATTAATTCTAAATCATCGCCATCGTAAACAGGATAATCATCGTACGAGGCAAATTGCACTTTGTTATTGCATGCCGTAAGTAAAATTGAAATTAAAGCCATGTGAATTAGTTTTCGAGTCATAATACGATAAATTTAATATTTACACAAAAATAGATGAAAAAATCATATAAACCATCTAGTAAATTGCTGAATGTAGATATTTTAATGCAAACGTTCGCATTAAATTCATTTGCATTAAAAAACCGTCACAAATTTCGGAATAAATCCGGAATTCATGACGGTTTTTTTACTCTTTGCCGATTATCGAAGCGTAGCGAAAATCTCGCCTTAGCGGTATAGCTTACTTTATTCCGTTACGTATAAGTAGTGCATCAATAGTAGGTTCTTGTCCACGGAAGCGTTTGTAAAGCGTCATTGGATGTTCGGTTCCGCCTTTCATAAGAATGTTTTCGCGGAAAGAAGCTGCTGTTTTTTTATCAAAGATTCCATTTTTAACAAATACCGAATAAGCATCAGCATCAAGCACTTCAGCCCATTTGTAACTGTAATATCCTGCTGCATAACCACCTGAAAAAATATGGTTAAATGTAGGACTCATCGCAGCATCGTTTACAACGGGTAAAATTTGTGTTTTACTCATTGCTTCTTTTTCCATACGAATAACATCGCCGGCATACGGAATTTCCACAGAATGCCAAGCCATATCGAGAAATCCAAAACTCAACTGACGAAGACAGAAGTTTGCGATATTGTAATTCTCAGCATCTTTAATTTTTTGAATCAATTCAGCTGGAATTTTTTCGCCTGTTTTGTAATGTGTTGCAAAGCCATCGAGAAACGCTTTCTCAGGTCCCCAGTTTTCCATAATTTGTGACGGAAGCTCTACAAAATCGCGGTAAACGCTTGTGCCCGAAAGTGATTCGTAAGTACATTTGGTTAACATACCGTGTAGGGCATGACCAAATTCGTGCAAAAATGTTGTCACCTCGTCGAAAGTGAGCAGTGCAGGTTTAGTTTCTGTGGGGCGTGTAAAGTTCATTACAATGGTTATTTGCGGGCGACTATCTTTTTTTCCGTCCATCCATTGACCTTTAAACTCACTCATCCATGCTCCCGAACGTTTGCCATCGCGTGGATGAAAATCGGTGTAAAGCACTGACACAACTTTCCCCTTTTCGTCAATTACATCGTAAGCATCTACCTCAGCATGATAAACCGGAATAGATGTGTTTTTTACGAATTTAATGCCGTAAAGTTTAGTAGCCAACCCAAATATGCCTTTTTTCACATTTTCGAGTTCAAAATAAGGCTTCAACATTTCGTCGGTTAAGTCAAATTTTTCAGCTTTCAGTTTTTCGGAATAATAAGACCAATCCCACGATTGAACTTTAAAGTATGCACCACTTTTATTAGCATAAGCTTGAACTTCAGCATATTCTTTTTCGGCTGCTGGTTTATAAGCTACCAATAATTTATTAAGCAAATCATACACATTGGCTTTATTCTCAGCCATGCGGTGTACCAAACTATAATCGGCGTAGGATTTATGTCCGAGCAGTTTAGCCATTTGAAGTCGGAGATTAGCAATTTTGCGAATATTCTCAACATTGTCGAACTCACCGCCCAACATATTGCGGGTAGTATAAGCCATATACAATTCGCGACGTAAATCACGGTTATCAGCATATTTCATTACAGGGCCGTATGTAGTTGCCTTCAAATCGAGCATCCAACCTTCTTTTCCTGCTTTTCTGGCATTAATTGCCAACATATCAAGTACATCCTGTGGTAATCCGGCCAACAAATCTTTATTTGTAATAGACATACTCCATTTGTTGGTCTCCTTTAATCCGTTCTGACCAAAATTCAGAGTCAACATGCTCAAATCTTTTGTCAGTTGTTTGTAAATTTCTTTATCCGAGTCCGACAAATTAGCGCCATTCTCAGCAAATCGATCATACGAATTTTGCAAAAGCATGCTTTGCTCAGCAGTTAACTTAAGTTTATCTTTACTATCGTACACCGCTTTAACCCTTTTAAAAAGCTTGTCGTTCAATATAATAGCATTGCCATGTTCCGACAACATAGGTGAAACTTTTTGAGCAATTACTTGCATTTCGTCGTTGGTTTCTGCACCTAACAAATTGAAAAATGGAGTGGTCACTTTAGTCAATAAAGCACCACTTTTTTCCAATGCTACTACCGTATTGGCAAAACTTGGAGCTTCAGCATTATTTACAATGGCATCAATTTCTTTATTATGCACTTTCATAGCTTCTTCCATAGCTGGCAAATAGTGCTCATTCTTAATCTTATCAAACGGAATAGTTCCGTAAGGCGTGTTGTACTTTTCCAAAAGTGGGTTTACGGCTTGTGCCACACCACTCAATGTAATTGCTGTCATTAGCAAAAATGTTTTTGTTGTCATATTAGTATTAATTTGTTTTTTTCAAAAAAAATAACCGAATACACAATTCGGTTATCACTTATATAAAACAAATGTAATTGATTTGTTCAAAACTTTGAGTTGAAAATGCGAATTTCTATGCTAAAAATGTATAAAATTGCATTTTTACCAATTCTAAAGAAATAGTGAACTGTTTTTATTTATTTTATTTCCTCAAAGTCGGCATATTCTCCTTCGTTTTTGTCGAATATTTTAGCTCGCGACTTATTCGTTGGCTGTGGATTGGGCTGTTGGCTGGCTTGTTGATTATTCGAATTTGTACGCCGTCCAAAACTAAAAATGGAACGAATAAAACCAAGTACAAAAAGCACAATGAGTAAAACTACAAATATTACGATAAAAAACAATGAAATTAAAATTCCCATATTTGATAATTAAAAATTAAGAATTAATAATTAAAATACTTCTTGCGCTACCCGCTTTACGCTTTGCGTAGCCATTAAACTATAAAAATGAATACTTGGTATATTATTCTGAATTAAATCCTTAGCCTGTAAAGTACACCACTCCACTCCTACTTCGGTAGCATCGGCATCAGTTTTGCATTTGCGCAGTTCGGCCACAAATTCTTCGGGAAAATCGGTTTTGAAAATTTTGGGCAATACTGTCATTTGGTTCAAAAAAGTAAGCGGCTTCAATCCCGGAATAATTGGAACATTAATACCTACATTGCGACATTTTTCAACAAATTCATAATATTTTTGATTATCGAAAAACATTTGCGTCACCAAATATTGAGCACCTGCATCAACCTTTTGTTTGGCATAAAACAAGTCTGTATCTATATTAGGCGCTTCCTCGTGTTTCTCAGGATAACAAGCCATACCATACGAAAATGCTGGCATATTTGTTTTCATTTGCGAACCATCCAAAAAATAACCTTCGTTAAATCGGTTTACCTGTTCCTGTAATTCGGTAGCGAAAGCATTTCCGGTTGCCACAAAACCTTTTTCGTGTTTGGCTTTATCGCCGCGAAGGAGCAATAAATCGGTAATACCCAAGTACTGCAAATCAATCAAGGCATATTCGGTTTCTTCCTTTGTAAAACCACTGCAAATAATGTGTGGAACCACCGGAACCTTGTATTTGTGCTGAATGGCAGCTGCAATAGCCACCGTTCCAGGGCGGTGACGCTCCGATACACGCTCGAATAATCCGTTGGCTGTTTCCTTAAAAACCAGCTCACTACGGTGTGTGGTAATATTAATATATTTGGGATCAAACTCCAGTAAAGTTTCAATTGTACGGTTTACGCCATCCATGCCATTGCCCTTTAACGGCGGCAGCAATTCGAACGAAAAAGCGGTTTTACCCGTATTGTTAATGCTCTCTACAACACTCATCTTTATTGCATTTTTTTAAATTGACTGCAAAATTAGCACTTTATTGCAAAACTTCAACCAAACAGGGCATTTTTATAACAAAGTTTGCGAAATTATAGGATTGAGTTTAAACTTAATTATAAACATAAAAAACCTAATTTGATCGATTTCTATTATCGAAAGTTTTTGTTGCTTAATTACTAACAAAAAAAATATTAATTTGATTCTGTGTCGAAATTCATAAATAATTTTTATCTTCGCAGACCAAACTTCCTAAAAATTAAAACTTTGGTCTATTTAAGTTAAGGCAATGATACAGATTGATTATCAAACGCAAGATTTTACGCAAACCAATGAGAGTTTTGATTTTATTTTTGATGCAGTAGGTAAAAGTAGTTTTGGCGAATGTAAACATCTGCTCACCGACAAGGGCATTTACGTATCAACCGAATTAGGCAAAAATGCCGAAAATGTTTTTTTAGCACTTTTCACACCGCTATTGAAAGGGAAAAAAGTGATATTTCCTATTCCAACTATTGACAAACAAGTGTTGATTTTTATAAAAAAATTGGTTGTCGAAGGAAAGTTTAAGCCTATTATCGACCGAGAATATAGTTTGAACCAAATAGTAGAAGCATACAAATACGTTGAATCGGGACAGAAAACAGGAAATGTTTTATTGAAAATTATGGATTAATAAATGTGAAAAACAGAACTCCAATAAGGCCATACTGTATGTTTTTAATAAACTATCTTCCGTATATGTGTTACACCCAAAACAGTTTCAATTTTTAGAAGCATAAATTGTTTGTTCAGTAACTTATTAGGAATAGTAAACTGTTCGGAATAGGGTTCGAATTGATACAGAATACTTCCTATGGAATTATACACCTGAATTTGACGAATGTTTTCGTTTGTGCGAATGTGGATTTGATCGTTTCGCTTTTCAATTACAACGGTTTTCTTAATTGCCGGTTGAGAAACGGCCTGCGGTACACAACTTAACTTATTCAGATATTGCCATATTTCATTATTCATCAAAAATGGTACGTCGCCACCATCGGGCGCTTCACCCATGCGTACCCAAACCAGTTTTTCGCTGGGAATCACGTTAACAAACTGACCATTTTTTCCCAAAGCACAAATCATGTCTGCAGGTGCATCGGGATTTAATGGACCGTTGAATTTGAACTGCGACTGTGGCACCATATAATCCGACGAGCCATTAAGCCACCACAGGTAGCCATAAGCCTTGTTTATTTCCTGCGAACGGTGAGTCATTTGATTAAAATAGGCAGTGTCCGATACTATCACTGAGCCATTCCAAATGCCTTTGTTTAGCATAAGCAATCCAAAACGAGCCATGCTGCGGGCTGTGCTATAAAACACATTGTTATAACCTGAAGGAATAAAAAGTCCCGTTATGCCGGTTGTGTTTTTAAGTTTTAAAGTACTGTAACTGTTTATCGTCATACCGGTTGCCGACTCAATTACTTTGTCCAAAAGTGTGTAAGGCCCATTGTGATAAGCCCAACATGTACCTGCATCCGATTTGTAAACCAAACATTCTTTTAATGTGCAGAAATGATCTTCCACACCATCGTTGAGACCGGTGGTCATACTAAGATGATGTTTGATGGTGATTAAATTTTCTTTTTCGGGGGAGCAACTCGTCCAGCCCTGTCCCAAATACTTTGAACTGACATCGGACAACGAAAGTTTACCTTCCTGAAGTGCTATTCCGGTTATAAATGCAGTTAACGATTTACCCGCAGAAGCCCAATACCAGCTTGAAGTTTCGGTATGTGTTCCGAAATATTTTTCAAGCACAATTTTCCCGTTTTTCAATAGCAAAAAGGCTTTTGTGTTTTTATTGTCAAGATAATTATATAAACTGTCAATTTTGTTTTGGCACCAATGGAGCGAATCGGGCGATAGTTTGTCCCAATTTGTTCCCTGAATAGGAGGAAAGTAAGTTTGTCCGAATGCAAGTCCGGAAAATAAGAATGTGAAAACACAAAGTAAATACTTCTTCATATTATTTGTTTTTTTAATATGACAAATAAATTGTGTATTACCACTAATCAGAATTTCAAAATTGTATAAATCCGTTGCAAATGTAAACTTTTTATGTTGATATGCCATCAATCTACCCCATTCATTTACTGCACAAAATTTTCGATTCTGTGTAATAATTTAAAAAATAATTCTATCTTTGCAATTATTCAATCGTTAACAAGCTAAAACTCACACATGCAGAAACTACATTTTTCACAAATTGTAAGTGCACAAGCACGAAAATATGGCGAAAGGCCCATCTTTCATTTCCGTAAAAATCTTACCGACCAATGGACTTCGCATAGCTGGAATAGCTTTGATAAACAAGTACTTACTATTGCTAAAGCCCTTATTGAATTAGAAGTAAATGAGCAACAGTGTGTAGGTCAGTTTTCGCAAAACATGACCGAAAACCTCATTGTTGACTTTGCACTTTACAGCAATCGATCGGTTATGGTGCCTATTTATGCAACTTCGTCGGCTGCGCAAGTTGAATATATTGTAAATGATGCCGGTATTGAAGTAATTTTTGTAGGCGAACAGCAACAGTATGATGTGGCTTTGGAAGTGCTAAGAAGCTCAGTTGTATTGAAAAAAATTATTGTTTTTGACCCTGAAGTAAAAATTGTAACTGATGGCAGATCCATATTTTATGCTGATTTGTTGGCGATGGGCGAAAAATCGACACAACATTTCGAAGTTCAAAACCGACTCAACGAAGCTTCGGAAGATGATTTAGCATGTATACTTTACACATCGGGCACTACCGGAAATCCAAAGGGAGTGATGATGCCACATTCGGGCTTTATGGAAGCCATGCGTATTCACAAAATGCGACTTACAACCATTACCGACAAAGATACTTCCATTGCATTTTTACCGTTATCGCATGTATTTGAACGTACGTGGACTTATTTTTGCATTTATATGGGCGTACAAGTATATATCAATTTCCGACCCATTGAAATACAGCAAACCATTAAAGATGTTCGGCCTACGCTTATGTGCTCCGTACCACGTTTCTGGGAAAAAGTATATGCTGGGGTGCAAGAAAACATAGCAAAAATGCCTCCAGTTAAACAAGGTTTGGTAAGTTGGGCATTGGCAGTTGGAAAACAACATAATTTAGACTACTTGCGGTTGGGGAAAACGCCAGGTGTGCTTTTAAAAATGAAATATGGAATAGCCGATAAGCTTATTTATTCCAAAGTTAAAAAAACAATTGGTATTGAAAATGCTTCGATGCTTCCTACAGCTGGTGCACGTTTGTCCGATGGGATTAATATTTTTATGCAATGTATAGGTGTGCCTATCGTGTATGGATACGGACTTACCGAAACAACAGCTACTGTATCGTGTTTTGATTATACTGGTTTCGAAATTGGCACTGTTGGGCGCATTATGCCTGATGTTCAGATTAAAATTGGCCCCGACAATGAGATTTTTGTAAAAGGAAAAACTGTTTTCAGCGGTTATTATAAAAACGAGAAAGCAACAGCCGACGCATTTACCGAAGATGGATGGTTTAAAACGGGCGATGCAGGAATTTTGAAAGGCGATATTATTACACTCACTGAGCGTATTAAGGATTTGTTCAAAACTTCGAACGGAAAATACATAGCGCCTCAGGAAATTGAAACGCGCCTAGGACTTGACCGTTATATAGAACAAGCAGCCACAATAGGTGACGAACGCAATTATGTAACAGCCATTATTGCTCCATCGATTCCTGCTTTGGAGGATTATGCTATCAAAAATAAAATTACTTATTCGGACATTGATGAATTGATACAGCACCCCGATATTCTAAAGTTGATAGCTAATAGCATTAAGACTGCACAAGCCGACATGGCTAATTATGAACAAATTAAAAAATTCAGATTAATCAAAAAAGGTTTTTCAATTGAGTCGGGCGAGCTTACAAATACACTCAAAATGCGTCGAGCAGTAATTATGCAACGCTACAAATCGATGATCGACGAAATGTACGCCGAAGCGTAAAACTTAGCAATTGTAACCTCCAAACTTGAAATAAACCCAAAGCTGAATTCCTGAAATTCAGTTTTGGGTTTGTTTTTTAGCTATTTTTAGATGCTATTATCTTACTATCAACATGATTTTTAGCAAAATTATTGTAACTTTGCCGACTGTAAATTGCAAATAAATAAATTGTACATAAATATTATGGCTTCACAAGAAGATGTTTTTAAAAAACTAATTGCGCACTGCAAGGAATATGGTTTTGTATTTCCTTCGAGCGAAATTTACGACGGACTAGGTGCCGTGTACGACTACGGTCAAAATGGTGTTGAACTAAAAAACAACATTAAAAAATACTGGTGGGATAGCATGGTATTGCTCAACGAAAACGTAGTTGGAATTGATGCAGCTATTTTTATGCATCCAACTACCTGGAAAGCTTCGGGACATGTTGATGCATTTAATGATCCGTTGATTGACAATAAAGACAGCAAAAAGCGTTATCGTGCCGATGTGCTTATCGAAGACTTATTGGCTAAGTACGACGACAAAATGAATAAAGAAGTGGAAAAAGCCGCTAAACGTTTTGGCGATAGCTTCGACGAAGCTGTATTCCGCTCAACCAACGAACGAGTATTGGAGAATCAAGCTAAACGCAACGAAATTCACGCTCGTTTTGTAGCTGCACTCAACGATGGAAACTTAGCTGAGCTAAAAGCTATTATCGAAGATTACGAAGTAGTTTGTCCTATCAGTGGAACTCGTAACTGGACCGATGTTCGTCAGTTTAATCTTATGTTTAGCACCGAAATGGGCTCAACAGCCGATGGAGCGTTGAAAATATATTTACGTCCGGAAACGGCTCAGGGAATTTTTGTAAACTTCCTGAACGTTCAAAAAACAGGTCGTATGAAAATTCCATTCGGAATAGCACAAATTGGAAAAGCATTTAGGAATGAGATAGTTGCACGTCAGTTTATTTTCCGCATGCGTGAATTTGAACAAATGGAAATGCAATTCTTTGTTCGTCCGGGCGAAGACATGAAATGGTTCGAACATTGGAAAGAATTCCGCCTCAAATGGCACAAAGCCCTAGGCTTAGGCGATCAGAAATACCGTTTCCACGACCATGATAAATTGGCACATTATGCCAATGCAGCTACCGACATTGAATTTGAAATGCCTTTTGGATTCAAAGAAGTGGAAGGAATTCACTCACGTACCGATTTCGACTTGAGCAGTCATGAGAAATTCTCGGGCAAAAATATCAAATATTTTGATCCGGAAATTAATCAATCGTATGTGCCTTATGTAATCGAAACATCGATAGGTGTTGACCGTACATTCCTATCCATTATGGCAGCTTCGTACAAAGAAGAAGCATTGGAAGGTGGCGACACACGTATTGTATTGACAATTCCTCCGGTATTAGCACCTGTAAAAGCTTGTATTATGCCGCTTGTGAAAAAAGATGGACTTCCTGAAATAGCTCGCGACATTATCAACGATTTGAAGTTCGATTTTAAATGTGCTTACGACGAAAAAGACTCTATCGGAAAACGTTACCGCCGTCAGGATGCAGTTGGAACACCTTTCTGTATAACAGTGGATCACCAAACTCCAGAGGACAAATCAGTAACCATTCGTCATCGCGACAGCATGCAACAAGAACGTGTGGCTATAGCCGATTTACATAAAATTATTGGCGATGCAGTCAATATGAAAAACTTGTTTCGTAAAATTGTAGGTTAATATTATTGCTCACGCAAATACGCAAAGTCGCAAAGACCTTTTTTAAAGTTTTTGCGACTTTGTTGTACTAAATTGCCCCAAGCCCCTAAAGGGGATGTAGAATAGTAACGTTTTACATTTTCTTACTCCCCTTTAGGGGTTGGGGGCAGAATTCTATTGATAAAATGTGAAATGGTAAATTCTTTTGGTTTTTTCGACATAAACAACACGCTTGTAACTCTTTGGTCGTACCCATTGAGTTATACCGAGTTTATTGGTACAGTGTTTGGCTTAAATGCGGTATGGCTGGCAACACGTCAAAAAATTATTTCGTGGCCATTGGGCATGATAAGTGTGGCTTGTTTTTTCGTGCTACTATTTCAGGTGCAGTTGTATTCGGGCATGTTTTTGCAAGCATTTTTCTTCTTCTCGAATATCTATGGTTGGATAATTTGGAGTAAGCAACTATCGGAAAATGAAGCACCAACCGTTTTGACAACTAAATGGCGTTTATGGATAGCTTTATTGATAGCTGCAACCACTTTATTAGTTGGTTTAATTATTCAACAATTACCGACTCTATTTCCAACTATCTTCCCTAAACCAGCTTCACAAGTTTACTTCGATGCATTTGTTGCCATTGCAAGTATAGCAGGTCAAGTAATGCTTACCCGTCGAATTTTCGACAATTGGTATATTTGGCTTATTGTAAATTGTATTTCGGTATTTGTTTTTTTCCGTCAGGGCTTATATTTATTGACCATTGAGTATATTATATTTGTACTATTGGCCATAAAAGGCATTGTTGATTGGAAAAAAACTACGCGCTAAAAAAAAACCGCCAAACTTTCGTTTGACGGTTGCGCAAAATTAAATGAATTACAAACAAATCTATTTTAAATCCTCAGGTTACTATCTTCTACCACCTTCGCTACGTGAACTCGAACTTTTTGAACTCGAACTACGAGTGGATTCACTTTTCGTTGGTGCTGGTGTGCTACTGCGTTGACTTGAACTCCGTTCTACAGTTTTTGTTTCGGGAGCTGGCCTTGCTGAACGAACACTTTCAGAACTACTTCGCGCTGGTGTTGTAACATTTTCGGAACTCCTTGTAGCTGGTCGTTTTACCTCCTCAGTTCTAGTTGAACTTTGGTTTGGAGTGTATCCTTCGCGACTTGGAGTACTCGATTGACGACTTGGACGGTAAACATCAGTATTATTTGATCTTGTTGTTTCAGATTTACGAACTGTACTTTCAGATCTACCTCCACTTTGATTACGAACATCCGAAGGAGTGCGTGTTGAACGGTCGTACACATTATCGTTAGAGCTGCGCGATGAATTATATCTTGCATTATTCGACGAATTATTATCGGAAGAGCGTACATAATCACTGTTATGACGACGGTCCATTTCGTAACGGTTTGAGGCATCTGTATTTCGGCGGCTATAGTTACGTTCAGGATAGCGAACACTGTAATCATTTCTACTTATTGAACCATACATACGGTATGCATCTCTATTTCTCCAACTATCGTTGTAACGGTAATAATGATCGTAATTTATACAACCGTGCACATGCGAAAGATAAATATTAATATGTACTGGACGACGATAATGATAATACTGTGGATAATATCCCCAAGTATAAGGCGAATACCAAGAACGGTAATAAGGAGTCCAAAACCATGAAAGTATACGAGGTGTACGATAAAAAACAGGCTCGATAATATAATTGTTACCATAGATGTATGGATCGCCTATAATTTGAACATACGAACGACGATATCTGTCACGATCAACAACTACTGTAGCTACATCTTGGAAAACATCCCTATCAAGAATCGCTTGAATAACTACTACGTGTGTATTGTTTTCGGAAGTTTCGATCACTCTCAAGTAATCAATATCGCCATCGCCGTTTAAGTCAAGATTTGATATTTCAGCATCAGAATCATTAATTCTGCGTTCAAAATCTTCCAAATCGCGCGAATCGCCAAAAATACTAGCTATTGCTTTTAAATCAAGATAATAACTTAAATCGTTATTTACAGCTTCTACTTGTATCCGTTGTCTGGCCATACCTGGTATGGAGAATGCTATAGTTAAAATAGCAATTAGACTTGTAATTCTTGTTCTCATAATTGTATTTTTTAAAAAAGATAAATAATGCCTAAGGTTGCAACTTCGTTTTTTTTTTCCGGTATTGAGCATAAAACAAAAGCTGTGCCACATTTTTTTTTATCTTTGCAAAACAAAATAGCATTTATAAATTTTAAAATCCAACGCACATGAACACGCTTGATATCCTGATTGTTATTCCAATATTTTTGGGATTTGTATTTGGCTTAACCAAAGGTTTTATACGCGAGATATTATCGATAGCCGTAATTTTCATTGGAATTTATGGTTCAAAATTACTTTCACCCATAGCAAGTTCCATACTTACAGGCGTATTTTCAGTATCGGAACAAGTTGCTAAACCATTGTCGTTTGTAGTTGTATTTATTGCTATTGCTTTGGGCATGATGGTGTTGGCACGATCGCTTGATAAACTTGCCGAACAAATTTCGCTTGGTGGGTTAAATAAATTTTTTGGAGGTTTGTTTGGGGCATTAAAGTATGCTTTAATTATTAGTTTGCTGATAAATTTATTTAATGCCGTTGATTCCAAAGTAGGTATTTTGAACGAAGAAACAAAGAAAGAGTCGATTATGTATAAACCCATGATGAAATTAGCACCACAATTATGGGATGAAGTTAAAAAGGCAAGCAATGAAAAATCTGCCTCAAACCCCTAAAGGGGCTTAAAGAAAGATCGTTCGGAACTAATTCACATCCCCTTTAGAGGCCTGGTGCAGTATTTTATTTGATTTATTTAATTTCCAGATTGGTATTACTTAATTTTAATGCTATAAACTAATAATGGCTCTATTACTTCATAGTTTCTCAGGATCGAAGTTGGAGTGTGGTACCGACGAGGCTGGCCGAGGTTGCCTTGCAGGGCCTGTGGTTGCTGCAGCTGTTATTCTGCCCATTGATTTTGAATGTGCTAAATTGAATGATTCCAAACAATTGACCGAAAAAGAGCGAGATGAGCTCCGTCCGTATATCGAAAAAAATGCCATAGCTTGGGCAGTTGGTGTGGTTGATAATTTTGAAATTGACAACATCAACATTCTGAACGCTTCCATACTGGCAATGCACAAAGCCATTGAAGCGCTAACTCCGCAGCCTGAATTTATTATTTCGGACGGAAATCGGTTCAAACCATACAAGAATATTCCATATAAAACCATAGTAAAGGGCGATGCAAAGTATTTGTCCATTGCAGCAGCATCGGTGTTAGCCAAAACACACCGCGACGAAATAATGCAAACTTTACACGCTCAATATCCGAACTACGAATGGGATAAAAACAAAGCCTACCCTACCAAAGCACACCGAAATGCTATTGTGATACATGGAAAAACTCCTCTTCACCGTTTGAGTTTTAACTTAACAGGCGAAAAGGAGTTTTACGAATTGAAAAAAGCGGCTAAAAAATCAGCAAAAGCAAATACTAAGAAAAATAAAAATCAATTACCTGAACTGGATTTTTAGTTTCAAAATTTTACCCTTACTCCTACATTAAAATTTATTCCAGGCTGAATTAAACCTCCATAATCAGCATAATTCACATCCAATAGGTTATTAGCATCTGCAAAAATATCAAAATACCTATCGGTCCAAAGCAAACGCACATCAGCCATTGTAAAAGGCGCATAACTAAGCTTTTGATTGCTTACAAAATCAGTATAATCCCCAGCTCTTTCGTTGTACGATAGTTTCCATTGAGCCGAGAGCTTGCTCACAATTTCATGAGTTACAGCAAGCACCGCTTTATGTCGGAGGTAATCCAACGCATATTTTGAATCGAAAGTGACAGCTTCTTTGTCTAAACTTAAATAGGAATAGGTAAGAGCTAATTTCTTAATTATATTATTGCTAAATGTATATTCTGCCGAAACATCAGCTCCTAAAGCATTTACATTGGCCAAATTTTTACTTTCCCATTTAGCTGAAGCAGGAAATTTTACCCAGTCGATAACGTTATTTCCAATTCGATAAAAAAATGCGGCATGCATTCTCCAGTTCGATTTATCATATTTCAACCCAACTTCATAGTTTATTGAATTCTCAGGCAATAAATTTGTATCCGCTTTTTGAATCGAGTTTTGGAGGTACAAGTCAGTGAATGTAGGCAATCGAACAGCCGTATTTGCTGAAGCATAAATTCGCAAATCATCAGAAGCGTTAAAACTAATATCACTTCCACCAAACCACATAAAGCCGAACTTCGAAGTATAAGTAGCAGAGCCGCCAAGAGAGAAATTAAATTTCTGAATATTTTTAGTGAAATCGACAAAAGCACTTGATAATAAACGGTTGTCCTCTTTAGTAAAAGGATGTGCAGTTTCAAAGAAATTGGTTTGCGCTAGAGACAAGGTTTTGCCTAAGGCATTACTATAAATGTGTTCATTTCGCACATCTATACCAACCGTACTTTTTAGAAAAGCACCTTGATGTGATAAAGCTAACTTAGCACCCGTAACATCGGTAACATGATAGTTGTGCGTTGTATACCAGCTTGGTTTATTGGATATTGAATCGCGGTACAATTCAAAACGATCATAATGTTTACGCATATATGCTTGAGCAGCAAGTTGCATTTTGCTAACTGAATACTGCCAGTTCAATGCGCCAAAAAAGGTTTTGGTATGATCAAATTGATTGGGGTATTTAAACGAATAAAACGCATTTGCACCATAAGATTTTTGTTGAAAAGCTAATTGCAAATCAAATTTACCAGCTGATACAGTATTTAAAGTAGTATGCAAAAATGCGTTGAGAATTTTATAATCGGTATTGCTGATATAACCATCGCTGCTTTTGTTCGAAAAGGAAGCAAAACATGCCAATTTTTTATTACCTAAATTACCCGAGATATTTTGAGTAAAAGTACCAAAACTGCCAGCTGTGAGTTGTGCCGCGGCACTATTATTTGTTTTGCCATTGGTAACAATATTAATTGCCCCACTAAATGCATTTGGACCATAAATGCGTGCTGCAGAGCCTTGAAGAAGCTCAATACGTGCAATATCCGACAATTCTATCGGAATATCGAGATTGTAATGGCCTGTTTGTGGGTCGGTTATATTTACACCATTCAGCAGCACCAACACCTGATCGAAAGATCCGCCACGTATGCTAATATCCGATTGTGTGCCTCCTACTCCACGATTACGAATATCTACTCCCGATAATGTTTCGAGCAAATCGTCGATACTCTGAAGGGGCATTTTTTCTATCGTTTTGCGGTCGATAATGGTAAGCAACCTGCCAGAACCCGACTGTAACTGGTATAGAGCCGCATTTACAGCAATTTCACGTAAATCTATTTGCAAACTATCGGTTTTTTCTTGCGAAAACGAAATCGAAATAATAACACTGAAAAGAAATCCAAGTAATAACTTTTTGTTCATAAATATATAAAATAAAAAAACGGTTGAATCAGATTACACTCTGAATCAACCGTTTGGTTTGATATTTTTTTAAATCCTGCTCGTATGCACGCGCAGATTTATCGTTAGTTGAATTAACTATGATAATATTTTCAATTTTGTTCGAATTTAATACTACTTCAGCAATATCAGTTTCGCATTCGTGTTCAGCAAAATCAGTTGCAGGAGCTAAAACCACTTGCGTATTGGCTAATTTTTGCGCTGACTTTGTGCTAACAGAAACAGCTAAAACACCAATTGTAACAGCATAAGATAAGCTAACAAACACAGCATAGCCCGCACGACTCCAACGACGGAAACGTAACGAGACATGATTATTTGCAACTTTCTTATTCACAACACTATAAATTATAAAAACAAACTGCCCCAAGCCCCTAAAGGGGATGTGTAGTTAGCTTCGTCTTTGAAATTCTAAACAATTATTATTACTGCAAATTACTTCGAATAGCAGTCTTTAAGCCCCTTTAGGGGTTTGGGGCAATATTAGGCTTTCTATTTCCTGATAAACACCGATTTATTTAAGCGGCCAATCCAAACATCGGTAAAGATAGTTGGAATGCTGTCGCGACCACCAATCAATATTATATTTTTATTGTTATCAACCACCACCGATTGATTAAAACGACGCTCGTATTTACGATATCCATAAAGTGTAGAATCGTTCTTCTGAAAAGGAAAAGTCATTCGAATGGTCATTTTAGTTGTATCAATGTCTTTCCAGCTAAATCCTTCGTCGGCCGATTGCATAAAGAGTAATGAATGAAGGGTTTCGTTGTTATCCACACCACCAAACATAAGTACTTTATCTTCATAATTTACCAACGATACTCCGGTGCGATAACCAAAAGTTGTATTTTCTTTGCTAAAGTCGAGCCAATTAATTCCATCTTCGGACGACCAAACTGAGTTTTGTATCACTCCATTTTTATTAAATCCACCAGCCACAAGCACTTTAGGTTGCTTTGTTCTCGAAGCAAATGCAATAGCACTGTATCCACCCACTGGGAAATTTTCATTCAGTGTGGTCGAAACTTCAGTCCAATTTAAACCATCAGCACTAGTAGCCAAACGATACTTCGAATCTGATTTTGATTGAATAATTGCCCAAAGTTTTGTTTTAAATTCGAATAGTAAGTTTTTAAAAGTATACAACGAAGTGTTAGGTTCAAGTTTTGTCCAGTCAATACCATCTTCGCTCGTATATATAAATGTATCGTTATGAATAAGATACATTTTATTTTTGAATGTAACTATATTAGCTAGCAATACATTATCGGGTAATTTATCGACAATAACACGAGTGCTCCAGTTAGTGCCATTTATTGAAGTATAAAGCGAAGTAGTTAAACCAGTACTCGTGAAAAAATAAATTTTATTATTCAGAAATATAGCTTTTTGAATATTTCCAGAATGATCGTAAATTCCTGTCACCGCTTTGCGCCATTGGAATAAATCGGGATCTACTTTGTGTACATTTACTTTAATTTTATAAGTCTTGTAGGCTTTTTGGTCGGTAGCTTTGTTACTTACTTTATACACACTATTAAAATCCAACGTATCCTTACCACTCAATGCTATGGAATCCTTAAATTGTCCCAACTCATTATTACGATAAACATAAGCTACATACGTGCTATAAAACGAAAAGCTTGGAATTACTTTATCAATTTTAGTTCCGAAAGGCAAGGAGTCAACATTTACAATTATAGAATCAACGCCATCGTACTCAGAAACGGTAAACACAGCTTGTGAAACATTAGGGCTAGTAGCGTCACCAGCCGAAAAACGTAATGAAACAAAGCGAGCATTGTTTGAAGTTGCAACAGGTTCAGAGTCAAGCCAATCACATGCGGTAAAAGTAATTGAAAATAAAACAGTTATAAGAAGTTGGAAAGGATAAAATCTCATGGTAATATTTCAAATTGTAAATTAGCTTACAAAGTTAAAAACAAATTATTGCCTTTAAATCAGTTAAGCTAAGATTTATTGTTTTTTAATTTTTAAAAACAATGTTCTGTTGTCTACGCCAGTTCAACCACAACCGGACAATGATCCGAGTGAACTACATCGGCTAATATCGACGCTGCAGTTAATCGCTGACGAAGTGGCTCACTAACCCAATGATAATCAATGCGCCAGCCAACATTTCGGAAACGAGCACCACCACGATAACTCCACCAACTGTATTTTTCGGCACTTTTATCAAAAACACGAAAAGAGTCAATCATTCCGGTTGCTTCGTACCTATCCAACCACTCCCGCTCTTCGGGTAAAAAACCCGAAACACCTATTTGGCGCTGTGGATTATTAATATCAATGGGTTTATGGCAAATATTATAATCGCCACACACTACCAAATTGGGACGTGTTTTGCGAACTTCTTCTACAAATGGTAAAAAAGCTTCTAAAAAATCCATTTTAAATGCTTGGCGCTCATCGCCCGAGGAGCCCGAAGGAATATAAACGCAGATAACCGACAAATCGCCAAAATCAGCACGAATAACACGACCTTCGGCATCATAACGAGGATGATTCATGCCCACAACCACATTATCAGGTGCATTTTTAGTAAGTATGGCTACACCACTATAGCCTTTTTTCTCAGCTGAGTGTAGGTACGAAGTATAACCTAATTCAGCAAAAAGCAGTGTATCAATTTGTTCGGGTTGGGCTTTAGTTTCTTGTAAACATAGCACATCCGGATTTTCGGTACGCAACCAATCCTCAAAATCTTTTGTAAGTGCAGCACGTATGCCGTTTACGTTGTATGATATTATTTTCATTTAAACCAAGTTAGAAATTTAAAATTAGAAGTTAGAAATTAAGTAGCATTTCTATCATCACATCAACTCATTTTATAAACTACTTCCTTTACCCATTCAGCCCATTTTGCATGCGATTTCGATTTATCAAATGTTTGCCAAGGTATGGGTTTGCCAATTTTTATGGTAAATTGTTTGTTTCTTTGTTTGAACATTTCATCAGGTAAATACATCATTTCGATATTGAATTTTATACCTAAAAATTTTCGTAAATTGGCTAAGTTATAGAAGAAGTTAGAATTACGTCCATTAAAGTAAACGGGAATAACATCGCGTTTATACTCTACAGCTTTGGTTATAAAGTTCTTTTTCCATTCCAAATCGCAAATTTCACCTTTCGTTTTGCGCGAACACATGCCAGCTGGGTAAGTCACCAAATTATTTTCCGATTCGTAAAGCTGTTGCATCATTTCTGCATGCCCTTTAGCCTGATTACCAAATTTGTTTACCGGAATAAACATTTCTTTCATAGGCGTGAGAAACATCATCAAATCGTTCGAAAAAAAACGAACTCTACCATCGTAATGTTTACCAATAACATAACCTGTAGCTATTCCATCGAGTCCACCAAGTGGATGATTGCTTGCAAAAATATAACGACCATCTATTGGCGGTAAATTTTCTTCACCCTCTACTTTAAGTTTGATTCCCAAATAATTAAAAGCCGCTTCAATAAAATCGAGGTTCTTCAAATCGGGATTATCTTTGAAAAACTGATTAAATTCATCTTCGTGCACTATTCGGCGCAAATAATTAACCAAAAATTTCGGAACTTTTGTTTTGGATGCTCTAGTTTTTAAAACACTGGCAACATCTATTTTAATAATGTTATTCGATGACATGTATTGCTTATGGTTTGTTTTAAATGCAAATTTACAACAAAATGTTCATTTTCTCAAATTCCAATTTTTATCGCCGTATTGAATTTGGTATTGTTGTATTGTTTCCTGATCAAAATCAGCTTCGGTAAGTACAGTAGTTTCGAAATAAATGCTAGCCTCGGTTATAAATTGATTAATAAAATCGTTTCTGTTAATAAGATTATTGTTCTTGTTTTTTAAATAATCACAGATATTCGTTGTTTTGCTTCGTACGGACTTAGTAGCTTTGAGAGTTTCATTTATCACTTTCACCGCTAATGCCTTGGTAAGTTGCACTAAATCAGCATCAATAAGCAGTGTGCCATGATGCAAAGTGCGGTTTTTACGAATTTGCGATGCAGTACCGCTAATTTTATAGGCATTATCTAGCCATAAATCTTTGCGAGTGCCAATGCTAGCATCCACATGTAACGTACTTAAAATATGAACAATGGGCAACAAAAAATCAGCAGATAAATCATTATTCGAATTGCTTTTATTGCCTAAAAAACTAAAATTCAGGTTACCATTATCTTGATAAACAGCTCCCCCACCCGATTTACGACGTATGATTTGTATATTAGTCGCCGTGCAAAAATCAAAATCTACTTCGTTTTGTACTGCTTGGTTTGATCCAAGTATAACACACGGATTATTCACATAAAAAAGCAGAAATTCATCGTGAAAATCGGTGAATAAAAATTCTTCCAATGCCAAATTATAGCTTGCTGAAGTATTGTTGGAGCGAACAATTTTCAAAATAATAGTTTTTTTAATTCGGCCTTGGTGCCGTTAAAAATATTGAAGTCGATATTCCCTTTTATGCCAGCCAATTTAAATTTATCGGTCGTTTGCCAAAATGTCCAATCGCAATTTGGTTTTTGTCGGTAGTCGCATATCCAAAGCAGATAATCTGTCTTTAGTTCACCCTCTAAATAATCCTCGTAATAATCATAATCACAATAAATTATAGGTTTGCGACCCGATTTCGCCTTCACCGTTTTCAGGAAGCTGATTAACTCTCTCGATACTGTTTTAGCCGAAGGCATATTATCGGCATATTCGGCATCGAGTACCAGAGGTAAATCACCATCCTGATACTTAGCCGTTTTTAAGAAGTGAAGTGCTTGCGCCTTTCCATTGGAACGGTATGAGAAAAAATGATACGAGCCAACAATAATGCCCAACTTACGCGCATTTTTGTAATTCGATTTGTAAAGGCGATCGGCATGACTCGCCCCTTCGGAAGATTTTAGAAAAATAAAATGTGGTTTTTGGGTTTTAAGTTTTTTCCAATCAATTTCGGCTTGATGGTGCGACAAATCAATGCCCCAGATTTTTCCTTCAGCCTTAATTTGTTTATACGTAACATTTTTATATTCTTTGGCAGGTAAATAAAGAGAGAACAACACCAAAACAAAGCCCAATAATCTTCTGTAATGCATATTTAAACTAAAAATAAAATTATTAGCTACAAAAATAATTTTTTATAGTCGATAAATATGCTTTAGCATTAAAAATAGCAGAAATTTTTTATTATTTTACGATGGAATTCCTTTTTGTTACAAGTTTAGGTCAATAATTACATTTTTACATTCTAAGGAATAATAACTTTCTGAGAAAATGTGTTTTTACCTTGAGAAACACGAATTAAGTAATTGCCTTTGGTCAATTTTGAACAATCAAAACTTAATAAATTGGACTGAAAAAGCTTTTCGGCCATCAAACTACCATTCATCGAATAGACTTGTGCTTTGTCATTTTTGGAAATTGCACCAAAAGTTTTAACCGTTATTTTATCCTCATCTACATTGACTACAAAATTATCTTTTCTGATTGTTTTGCTTTGTGGAATATTAGTAGAAAAATCTATTGCAGGAAACATTTCAAATCGAATTGAACTACCTCCACCCGAAATAGTTGCAGTTGTATTAACTAATCCTACGCTATTGTTAGTAGTAGTAATTTGAATGGTATCGTTTGTAAGTATTTTAAACGAAGCACCTACAGGTAATCCTGAAATATTGGTTATACCTGGAATTTTAATTTTCGCAATATCATTTTGATAGAGCGTGTAATTGGCATTTAACCTCCCGAGCGGACGTGCTTTCACGCTAAAATAATAGGGTGAATTTACTTTTTTGAGCCATTTTACAAGTAATACTTTTAATGCTTGAGCTTTGTCCTTTTCAACTTGCGGAATGGTTGAAAGTTTAAGAATATTGATGCGTTCCAAACTATCGGTTTGAAGATTGTAAAAACCGTCAATGGCCGTATTTTTAGCCTCGGCAGTATGTGCAATCATCAATTTATGATGGTCGGTACGTATCATAAATCCGGGAATTTTATCGTTGTACCATTCCGAAACGGCAAAGTACGTTTCGCTATTATTGTAGGTGTCTTCAATAAATGGTCGCAGCGTTTTTCCATCCACTTTAGTAGCTGGCATATTCAAATAATCTTCGATAGTTGGTCGTAAATCAATCAAATTAACAGGCACATGTACTTTTTTACCTGCAGCAATCTTGTTAGGATAACGAATAATCAATGGTACACGGGCAGATTCATCATAAAAATTATTTTTCGAATTCATGCCATGCGAACCTAGCATTTCGCCATGATCAGCACAAAAAATAATCATTGTTTTATTGGTCAACCCTTCGTCGTCTAATTTTTTCAGAATTTCGCCCAGTTTATCATCAATTTCTTTCACCATTTCGTAGTACCTAGCTATAAAAATACGGAATGTGGATGGATCCTGATATGCTCCCATTTTTATAATATTGTACGAATAGTAAGGCGAATTTAATTCGTTAGCATTATAATAAATGGATGATGAGCTATTCACAAAGTAATTTTTCGGAAATGGCAAATTTGTTGGATTGAGCGAGCCATAGTACGGAGCTGACACCACAAAAGGCGGATGTGGCGGATCAAACGAACAATGTATGCTGAATCGTTTGGTTTTATTACGTTCAATGGCGGCAATTGTGTTTTTTGCATCCATTGTCAACATAGTATGTTCTGGATCAATCAAGAGTTTACCAAATCGCTGATAATCAACAGTCGTAGTTAGTGTAGGATCGATATAACGAGCATCAAGTGGATCGGGTAAATAATTTAGTTTACCATAGCCACCCGTCAATGCACCCGTTTGTGTTGGCGCCGTCGTAATTTTCAATTCCGATTTCCACCATCGGGCATACTCATCCGATAAGCCTAAGCCTAACACAGGGTGACTTGCCATACCTCCACAAGTAACAGGGCGATTGGCATAAATATATGCTTTACTTTCGGGCGAATGCCATTTGCCGTAATACTCGCAAACATAACCATTAGCAGCCAACACTTCATCGTAAGTTTTGGTTTTGTAAATGGGTTCATTGCCAGTTAAAATTGAAGAACTTCCAGTTTCCCAAGCATAACCATTTCCCCATATACCAGTATTCCCAATACATCCATTAATCCATTTTCAACCCAACGATCGAACAAGGAGTATTTGGGCTGATGAATTAAACAGGGAGTATTGTACGTTTTTAATAAATCGGCTGCTTGTTTAGTTCTGTCAGCTTCGTAGCTGGAAATGCCAGTATACAATGCTTTTCCACTATTTACCGAAGTAGCCAATGCGCCCATGGTCTCTTCCAGCGGAGTTTCGTAGTCCGGTCGATGAGAATAGAAAATATCCACATATTCCAATTGCATGCGTTTCAGACTTTGGTTCAAACTGGCAATCAGATATTTACGCGAACCAAAATCGCCGTAAGGACCAGGCCACATATCCCAACCGGCTTTGGTAGAAATAATCATTTCGTCGCGATGCGATTGAAAGTCCAGTTTCAAAATTCGTCCAAAATTTTCTTCGGCCGAACCAGGAGGAGGACCATAATTATTCGCCAAATCGAAATGGGTAATACCTGCATCAAATGCCGTCCATATTATTTTCCGATAATTTTCGAAAGTGTCCACACCTCCAAAGTTGTGCCACAAACCCAACGAGATAGCTGGAAGATTGATGCCGCTTTTGCCACTGCGGCGATAAATCATGTCACTATATCTGTTTTCTGCAACTTGATATTTCATAATATTAATTTACGATTTAAGTTTATAAATAATTGAGATTGGATAATGCTGTAATAACTATTTCCAAATCAATTTCACCTCGAAAGCCACTGAATCCTATTGATAAAACGGTGTCGTCTTTCAATTTTACGGGTTGACCACCGGGCCACCCAATTAAATCGGGTGTCTCAATTCCACAAATACTTTCGTCAATCACATTGTTGAAAACAAGTTTTTCATATTCTACTGTTTTCATACCTGTAATCCACACCTGACTTGCTTTTATCCAGGCAATTTTATATGTCCAACGGCAGTTGATTTTATCGTTACCATACATTTTTCCGTACACATTTCCCGCCTCGTCAATCACACAAAGCGATACATTGCCGTTGTTTTTCACGCTGTCCAACGGGTTCTGCATATAAATGGGAATAAGTTTCTCAATTTCGTCCATCAATTCCTGAATGCATTTTTTAATGTCAATTTTACTCATAAGATTTTTATAATGTTGTATTTTATTTATTGTTGGAATCCTAAATCTCCAGTTCTTCAGCACAAAGAATTGCAGCCCAATATTTTTGGTCTGACATAAAAAACGACAAATTAAGTTTGTTTTGGGGCAAATCCAATAAATGAAAAGTTTATTGAAAAGATACAGATGTGCTGCAAAAAGAATCTCATATTTGATTAAATTTAAAGTGTCAAAAAACGTTTTGAAATTTTGACACCGCAAATATATCAATAGAGCGTTAATGAAAGATTAATGAAAGATTAATTTAATCATTTATATATGGAAAAAGCATTTAGAAATCAATTTTATTTGATAAAACTATTCAAGGAACTATAGTTTTGAATATTTTAACAAAGACAACAACAAATAATCTCAATTACTTACCTTTGAATGTTATTTATTTTCACCTTTACCTTTCACAAATTGCATCTACTTTATATAGTGCATTTGAAAATTTATCAATTATCTGATATTTTTTTGAGCAGGTTTGAACTTGGTATTAATAGCAATTAGACGGCCACAAGCAGAACAATAGCCTGTGAAACTGTTCATTATCAACTTCATTTGAGATTTGAATTACAAAGCAATTCGGTAAGGGGGGGGTAAAAGCGCTTTTTCGCTGTTGTGATTTTCTTAAGTTTAAATGTATCTGTCTCATAACCCCTATAAGAAGGAATTTTGGAGATATTTTTAATAAATTGCCTGAAGCTTTAGCTGCCGAAAGTATTAAATGATAATTGTTGGCTTTAGCCAAATTAGTAATTTGTTTGATTAAAGCCCAATTTTCAATTCTTAACAATTATCCACGCCATAAATGGGGCGGCAATTTATTGAGTATCAAAATCAATCCAATAAATCTTTCGTCCTAACTTCTGAGTTTAAAACCTTGACTTATTTTGTTGCATTTTCTCGTCGAATCAGCTTTTTCATTTCATCAATTACCGGTTTATATGCCGGATCAATTGCTAAATTTTTATATTCAATGGGGTCGTTTTTCTGATTGTAAAGCTCCACTCCCATTTTAGCATCATCCCATTCCACATAACGCCAATTTTCATTTTTCACCATTCGTCCCAACATTTCGCCACGACGTACCACAGCACTTACCGACTTTCTAAAAGGTTTTGATGAGTTAAGAAGCATTTTCTTAAAGCTTTTACCTTGCAAATAATTTGGAGTGTTTTTAAGTTTAAAAATATCGGCCAATGTAGGATAAATGTCCACGTACTCAAACATAGAATTTGATTTAATACCTTTTTTACCAACAGATTGACCAACAATAATAAAAGGCGGATTTGTTCCTTTTTGGAATAAAGTTACTTTGTTCCACCAGTTGTGCTCGCCCAAATGATACCCATTATCACCCATAAAAATGATAAGCGTATTTTCCAGTTGTCCTGATTCTTCCAACGCTTTAAGCACTTTACCCACTTGTGCATCCATATAACTTGTACAAGCATAATACGAACGAAGAAACTCACGTTTATCCTGATCGGTAAACTTATTAAAAATGGCAGTTTCGTTAGGCAAAGTATGTTTAAATGGTGGTATCCAACCTTCGGGCAAAGCTGGTGGCGTACATATTTCGAGCGGATACATATCGAAGTATTTTTTAGGAGCAATAAACGGATCGTGTGGTTTGTGCAATCCCAAAGCTAAAAAGAAGGGTTTTTCTTTAGGCTTTTTAATGAATTTTACAGCTGTACGTGCATTTTGTCCGTCCTGCAAATCTTCGTCGGTTCCATTGGCAGCCATCCATTCGCACCACGAGAGTGCACCATTGCTAATGTTGCGTCGTTCGCCTGTTTCGCCCAATTTTGTAGGAGCGTAGGCATATTCTTCGTCCCACGCTTTTGGGTCGTTATCAGCACTTTTACCATGAAACACTTTACCCAAACCCATGGTTTCGAATCCATTTTGCTTAAATAAATAGGGTAATGTAATTCGATTGCCCAATACTGAGGCTAAAGTTTTACGATTATCGAGTACGGTTGTTGTTTCGGGATACAACCCTGTCAGAAACGATGAACGACTTGGTCCACTTACGGGATAATTGCAATAGCCATTGTTATACTGTACACCCATTGCTGCTAATCGGTCAATATTAGGTGTTTTTACTATTGGATGGCCATAACAACCCAAAGTAGTGTTTAAGTCGTCGACGATAATAAACAGCACGTTTTTGTCTGTTTTTTTTGCAGCTGAAACAGGTATAATTCCTGAACCTACGGCAGTTGCAACAAGTAAAATTGATTTATTCATATAATAATGGTTGTATAGCATTTGAACTAATAAATGGTAAATGGTCTAATTGTAAATTGTATATTGTTTTTTCCACTCCAACATGGAACTTTTTAAATAGGTTTCCGGATCTTCTTCAATTTTAAAATTTATAAAACCAACTTTGCCTTTGTAATTCGATTTAAGCAATGGTTCAATAAAGTTTTTCATATTGAAATTGCCTTGTCCAATGGGCTTAATAGTACTCGTATCCATTAGCTTTGGTTTCGAGAAATCGGCTACCGAATCTGTTCCAGCTAATGTAACTGCACCAATATAATGCTTTACATTTTCGAAAACGGCATTTATTCTTGCTCCATTGCCTGCACGTATTTCGTGACAAAGATGCACTGCAAGTTGCAGGTTTTTATCATTTATTTTTTGTACAAAAGGCAATGCCTCCTCAGCAGAAACAATATAGCAATAACTATGTGGATAAAGTATCACTTTTACTTTTTTGGTCTTGGCATAATTCACAATTTCTCGCAATTTTGATTCTATAAAAATATCATTTATACCATCCATTTTTTTTCCAAAAATCACCCATAGCTCTATATTTTTACCGGCAATTTTATTAACCCACATTTTCCAATTTTCACGCACTTGTACAGCTTCGTTAAAGTTATAGCGTATCATCAAAGCATGTATATTGAATTGTTTATCATTTCGCAATTCTTTGATAAAAATATTCAGGTTTACAGAATCTTCTTTGGTTTGCGAATTTAATATAAGCCCTTTATAGCCAGCATTTTTCAACACATTAATTTGCTGAATCGGACCTAACTTGCCCAAACTACCAAAATTATAGGCCGTTAGTTGAACGTTAATTTGCTTGCAATTCGTTTTTTTTGCCAATATATCGGTCACATTTAGCAAGAATATACATAATATCAGGATTGAGTATAAGTATTTTAAATTAAATTTTCCTATCATAATGTCCTTTGCTTCACTTCCTCCAAATATGGATATTTCACACTTTCCAAATAATCAACCAATTTAGTTTTCAATTCTTCGGCAGTTTTTAAGTTGGCCACCTTATTGCTGTAAAGTAAATTATTCAATTCATTTGGATCATTTTTCAAATCGAACAAAGCATCCACGTTTTTTTTGTTATTATATCTCGAAATAAGTAATTTCCACTCTTTGGTACGCACCATTAGGTTTGGAACATCCTGATTTGGCCAATTCCATTCAGATACAACGAAATCAGTTTTCGCTGCTTTTCCGTTTGCCAAATTCCTCAAAGAGTAACTATCACTTTCGACTTCTATGCCTACGTAATCCATTATTGTTGGGAATACATTGATTAGCGAAACTGGTGTTTCAATTTTTCGACTCGCAATTTTTCCAAGATAATTAATGATAAGTGGCACACGCACCGATTCTTCCAACATCACATTTTTTTCACGCATGCCATGTGCTCCCAACATTTCGCCATGGTCGCTCATAAAAATAATTATGGTATTGTCGCGCAATTTTAACTCGACTAATTTCTCGATTATTTTACCAACCCAATCATCAATTTCGGTTACCAATGCATAATAATTGGCTATCATGTAACCAATTTTGGCACTGTCGGCATATTCGATTGCTGTCAATCGTCCATTCGATCTGATATACGGATTTCCCAGCATTTTATCCGAAATTGTTTTTGGAATTGGTATTTCCGAAGCCTTGTACATGCTTGCATATGGTTCGGTTGGCAATATGGGCGAGTGCGGATAATGAAACGAACAGCTTATTGCAAATTTCTTGTCCTTATTGCGTTCTATTGCTGCTATCGTTTGTCTGCCTTGAACAGATGTTATCGAATGTTCGGCTTTTAAATTGAGCGTTCCATGATGATCGGGCTGACCAAGCTGACGTATTTTCAACTCTTCTTCCGAAAGTAACCCTGTTGGCATTTTATCATATCGTCTATCAATAGGCACAGGAGTGTAGCTAGCACCATCAAAAAAACTAAAGTCAATTAATTCTCTGCGCTTTGCTTGTTGCTTTTTGGTGTTTTCGTTTAAATAAAAGTGATACAGTTTTTCCCAACTTTTAATTAATTTTCGACCTTGATATCCGTATTCAGCAGGATTTGTATAGCAATTAGCCATATAATCGGGCGAATGAAACTTGCCATAATACTCCGCCACATAGCCATTAGCGACCAGTATTTGATCAAAAGTTTTGTATTCACACGCTTTATTATCGTCCGAATCCCCATTGGTACGGATACCAGTTTTCTCAGTTAATCGTCCTGTAAGTATGCTAGTTCGCGCAGGCCCAGATACCGGACACGGACTACAAGCTTGAGAAAAATACGCACCTGTAGCAGCTAATTTATCAAGGTTGGGAGTTTTAATTATATCATTAGCCCCCGAATAGCGCAAGGCATCCCAGCGTTGCTGGTCCGTCATAATGACCAAAATATTGGGCGACGATTTTTTTTGCGCTGTCGCATTCCACAAGGGAGCCGTTGCAATTAGCGATGCAAATGTTAAGTTGATATTTTTCGAAAACATGCCTGCCTTTTGTGTATTGATTTAATTATTTCGATACAAAAATAGCAACAAGTAATTAATTATTACTTAATATTTGATTAATGCTGGAATTGAATTGAAGTTATTCTTTGTTTATTAGGTATTTTTCTCGCAAAACTGTTCAAATGTTCCTTTATAGGCAATTCCCATAAAACTTTTATAGTCTTCCATAAATTTATCGTAACATTGTTTTGCTTGTGTTTTTTTACCCAAATTAAATAGTGTACTCACTTTGAGTCGAGCTATGTCCTCGTCAATATTATCATGTTTAAGTACTGCATCCGATATGCGCAAAACCATTATAGGATCATCTTTTATATCTTTGTTTTGCAAAAGAGTAGTAAGTGTTTCTATTACCAAACTGGTATAATCGCCCTTAAATGCATCAACCCATTCCTCCTGAAGATTAGGAAGTAACACCCCGCGCGATGCTAAATTTACAAACTCATTTACCATTTCATGACTTGGGTTATCTTGTTTTTTGAGTTTATTAATCAGGTAATTCACATTTTTATAATCACAAAAAACATCATCTCCCATATTTGCCGTCCAATAATTATTTTGGTTTACAAGTTCAATATTCCCCAAGTTTTTAATCAATAAACGCAACTTACTCATATAAACATTGCGATTATTGCGGGCGCTATCTGTATCTTTATCAGGCCACAAAATTTCGGTAAGTTCCTGAGTAGATATGCCTTGACCATTATTTACAGTATATAGCACAATTAACACCAGCATTTGACTAGTTGTTGCCGTAAAGTTGCCAGTAATATTCACTCCATCCTTATCAATTAGCTGAAAATAACCCAACATGTTTACCGACGAAGGTTTTAATTCAATTTTGGCGTTTTTATATTCAAAATTTAAATATGCATTTACCTTGTTTTTAATGCGTTCTCTTTTCTCTTTTTGTTTTTTTACAATATAGAAAATTGGAACTAACAAAATAGGAATGATTAACAAAAACCATTTCCATGAACTTGCAGTTTCCTCTACTTGCATCACATCTACAGCTTGCAATGGAGGATAGGCTATAGAATAAATGTTTATTTCTGTTTTGTTGTTTTTCGAAACCGAAGTTATTGCCAGCAGTTCGGATGTTTGGGTGCAATAATACAAATCACAATACGATTCTATATCTTTAAATTTGTATGGAATAGTATCGCCAACTATTTTAAATTCAGGCTTTTCAATGGAGTATTCGATGAGTTTTAAACTGGTAGAATAGCGGGTATTCGAATATGCTAAATTGTAAAAAGTTTTCTTATCATTGTTTACAACCAAGGAATTACTGTTAGCAAAATGCTCTTTGGGAGAGCTCATTTCCCATAGTTTTTTAACTTCGAGCGTTTTGGTATTTACTTTATAAAGGTCGTAATAATTATGCGGAAATTCTTCCTGATTCCCTGTAGTGCTACCATAACCACCAAAATAAAGCAATTCATCATTTCCCAAATAACCCAAACTACCCAAATAGCGAGGTGCTATACTCGACGAAATATCATGTTGTTTCCATTCTTTGTTTTTAATCGAATATCGCATTACATCCGATTTGTATTTGTGATAACCATATCCACCAAAAGTAATGAGAGAGCTGTCTTTTGCATCGAAAAATTTGCTATGATGCCAAAATTGAGGAGTTATTTTTTCTTTAAACTCATTTGTCCATTCATTGGTTTTAAAGTCAAACTTAGCTAAGTTAGCATTATCAAAACTATAGGAAATGAGTTTATCAGTGTTTTTGTCGTAAATAAGTTGGTTCGATCTACAATTATATGCTTCTCCTTTGCGGGCAACAATAGAATCAACAGTTTGTTTTACAGCATTGTAAATAACTATTTTATTATATTTTGCAATAAAAATCCGACCATTTTTTTTATCAAATGCTAACTGAGGAAGTTCATAAGGCACTATAAACTGTGCTTTATTTTGCCATTTCACATGCTTGTCAATTTCCCAAATAGGATTTATACAAGTGGCTTTTTTATTCGACAATTCATCGAAAACCTTATCTAATCCATGTTTTTCTAATTTCCAATTGCGTTTTACAGTATTTTTGTCATCAAAAATATGTACGTCGCGTATTGTCATTGGTGGAACATCAGTTGTGCCAAAAACAGGATGGTTGTTAAGGCCGAAGTTTATATCTATGTTGGTAAGTTTATCAGTTTTAAAGCTAGCCTTTTTCTGCAACTTATCAACATGGAGTGATATTTGATCGTTTTGTTTGTTGTATTTCAATTCAACAGTCATCCAACTATCCTCCTTGAAATTATCCAACTCCTGTTGCTTAATCTTTATGAGCGATTTTGCACCAGTTACCAACGAAAACAAATAATCTGTGGAAGTAAAATCAGAAACCAAGTCAATATTGACACTATCATTGCCAATAATTCGGAACACATATCCAAAATTATTCGACAATTGTTTCAGTTTAATATCAAATTTTAGCGTGAAACCATTGGCAGTTGCAATCTTATTATCGGGTGTGAGATTAAGTCCAGTACGTTTATCTTGATCCACATCAAACGACTGAAAATGCAATCCTCGATTATATGTCCCCTCGGAATGCAAAAGTTCAGACAATAGTAAAATCAAGAAAAAAACAAGATATTTGTTGTGGTTAATCATATTTACTTTTGGAAATTTGTTGCAAATATAATAATTATTGATAACAAAACCCCTTTTCTACTTAAAATCTTTCACACTCTTCTTAGTCGTCCCGCTAACACAGGATATCCGCTTCGATTCTATCTGTTGTCCCGCTAATGCGGGATGTTCACTTAGCTCCCATCCTGTGTCGGTCGTATGTAGTCTGTTGTCTTATATTCTACTCATTCAACAGTCTTTCCACTTCTTTCCAATTTACAACACTCCAAAATGCCTTTGCATAAGCTGCTCTTTTCGATTGGTATTTCAGGTAGTAAGCATGTTCCCAAACATCGAGTGTTAAAGCTGCTTTAAGTGTAGAACTGCTGCCGGTTGAGAATATATTGTCTTGATAAGGAGTGCTGATAATCTGCAATTTACCTGAATTGTCTTTTACTAACCATACCCAACCTGAACCAAAACGGGTGAGTGCTGCTTTTTCAAAAGCTTCTTTAAATTTATCGACACTACCAAAATTTTCAGTCAATTTTTTATCGAGTGCAGCCGAAATATTTGTTGTGCCAGCTGGAGCCATTATTTTCCAGAAAAAGTTGTGATTTAACACACCACCACCATTGTTGCGAACGGCAACCTGAATATCGGCTGGTAATTGATCAATATTCGACAGTAGTTCGGGTAAGCTTTTTTTGTAAAGTTCGGGCGTTTTTTCTAGCGCCTTGTTTAAATTATTGACATAAGTAGCATGATGCACATCGTGATGTATACGCATGGTAGTACTGTCGATATAGGGTTCTAACGCATTGTAATTGTATGGTAAAGCTGGTAACACATACTGAGCTGTAACCAAAAATAAGGAAGTGAGCCAAAGGGCAATTGTTATTAATACTTGTCGCATAATGATTTATTTTTAAAATTATTAATTTTATAGCTTAAACAACTAGAATATCAAAAAAGTTTGTATGCTAACAATAATCAATATTTAACACAGAAATATTCGCAATTTTTTAACAGAGTATTTGTACTTTTTAGTTCAGTTCTCCGTTTATACTTAGGAATTCGTTTTTCAGAGGTTTAACATTTGAGCATTTCTGAAATTTTAAGTATATTTGCGGGTTAAAAAATCAGTATATAAGGTTTGTAATGTTATAACGTTCATAAAGTATTAAAACCATAAAACGAATTTCATGTTTTCTAACTTCTAATTTCTAATTTTAAAAATGTACGACTATATAAAAGGTGATATTGCCGAACTTAATCCGGCTTTTGTAGTACTCGATGCTGGTGGTGTGGGGTATTGTATTCATATTTCGCTGCCTACTTTTACGCAACTGAACGGTCAAAAAACAGCCCGTTTATTTATTTACGAAGCTATTCGCGAAGATGCACATTTGCTATATGGCTTTATGAATCAGGCCGAAAGGCAATTATTTTTGTTACTAATTTCGGTTACAGGGATAGGTGCTAACACTGCCCGTATGATTATGTCGTCGTATTCTACACAAGAAATTCAGGATATGATAGCTACCGGAAATGTAACTGCGCTCAATGCCATTAAAGGTATTGGAATCAAAACAGCTCAACGTATTATTGTGGATTTGAAAGATAAAATTCTCAAAATTGCGGGCGTAAATAGTACAGGTCAAATGATGTTGAGTGTGAATAATCCAGTTAAGGACGAAGCTGTATCGGCACTCGTTATGCTTGGTTTTGCTGCAAATGCCTCGCAAAAAGCGGTTGATCAAATAATTAAAAACGAACCGAATCTACGTGTTGAACAGCTAATTAAGTTAGCTCTAAAAATGATGTAGATAATTATTGCCATGTCAAAAACAGTAACTCATAACTCGTAATTCGTAACTATATACTTGTAACTACTTATATATGCCTTTTCAAAAAAAATACCTATACATACTTATATGTACCTTGCTTGTAATAAGTTCGGTATATGCTGTTTACAATTCCGAACATCTATCGTTGGCAACTATTCAATTACCCGATGAGTTTTCAGCTGCTCCTGATACGGCTAAAAAAGATTTTCCTGTCAAAAAGTTTACGCTCAATTCAATCGAAGATATCAATGCTGTGTACCCTATGGACAGCAAACAGCCGGATAATATTAAATCGGATATTCAATTCGACGATAAAACAGGAAATTATATTTTCAGAAATAAAATTGGTGATTTGGAAATAACCACTCCATATACTATGACTGGCGACGAATATCGCAATTATTCCTATCAAAAAGAGCTTCAGAATTATTGGAAAGAAAAAAATACGCGTGGCGAAATTAACAACGAAGATAAGTTTTCGGTATCCGACATGAAATTTAATATTGGGCCTGCCGATAAGGTTTTTGGGCCTGGTGGCGTGCAGGTAAAGACACAAGGTTCAGCCGAACTTATATTTGGAGTAAAGCACAATAGGGTTGAAAATCCGGCACTTACCGAAGAAATGCGAAGCATAGTAACACCTGAATTTGATATGAAAATTCAGATGAATATTCAAGGTTCGGTGGGCGACAAAGTGAATTTTGGTATGAACTACAATACCGAATCGAGTTTCGACTTTGACCAAAAAATGGTAAAACTGGCCTATAAAGGCAAAGAAGACGATATTATCAAAAACATTCAAGCTGGTAATGTGAGCATGCCTTTAAGTAGCTCACTTATAAGTGGTAGCACTGCACTTTTTGGTATTAAAACCGATTTACAATTTGGTAAACTGAGTGTATCAGCCATTGCTTCGCAACAACAATCCGAATCAAAAACCGTAAGTTCGAAAGGTGGCGTTCAAAAAACCGAATTTGAAGTGAAAATTGACGATTATGACGAAAACCGACACTTTTTCCTAAGCCATTATTTTCGTGATAATTACGAAAATGCCATGAGCAATTTGCCATACGTATCGTCCGGTGTTACTATTAATCGCGTGGAAGTTTGGATTACCAATAAGCGTGCTAATTACGAACAGGCTCGTAATATATTGGCATTTATGGACTTAGCCGAAACGGATAAAATTGACAATCATTTCTGGGCTACAGTTGGTGCCGAAAAAAATCCGGATAACAAAGCCAATACGCTTTATAATAGCATTAAAGCACTGGGTAATGTTAGGGATGTACAACAAGCAAATGCTGTAATATCAGGCGCTTATGGTTCAAATGGTGTTATTGGAGGTGAGGATTTAGAAAAAATTGAAAGTGCACGCAAACTGGAACCAACTGAATATACTGTTAATAATACACTGGGTATCATTTCGCTAAAATCGCAATTAAACCCCGATGATGTGCTGGGTGTGGCTTTTGAATATACCTTCCGAGGTAATGTTTATCAGGTGGGTGAATTTTCGACCGATGCAGTTACGGCTCCTGATGCCTTAATTGTGAAATTACTGAAGAGCACTACGCAGCTTCCACAACGAAAGTTATGGGATTTGATGATGAAAAACGTGTATTCGCTTGGTGCCATGCAAATAGAAAAAGACAATTTCGAATTGAATATCGTTTATCGAAACGATTCTATAGGAACTGACTTACAGTATATTAGCGAAGGAGATATTAAGAATAAATTATTGCTAAAAGTAATGAATCTGGATCGCTTGGATGTTAAAAACAACATTGCTCCCGACGGTAGATTCGACTATGTGGAAGAATTAACAGCCAATTCGTCAACGGGCAGAATTTACTTTCCAGTACTAGAACCCTTTGGTTCACACTTGAATAAGATGATTGGCAATGCTAGTATTGCACAAAAATATGTTTTTCAGGAACTCTACGATTCTACGTTGGTGGTTGCTCAGGAATTAAGCGAACGAAATAAATTTCGCATTGTGGGCGAGTATAAATCAGCTGGCGGTTCCGAAATAAGATTGAATGCCATGAATGTACCTCGAGGTTCGGTTACAGTTACTGCCGGTGGTGCTACATTGGTCGAAAACGTGGATTATACTGTCGACTATACCATGGGAACAGTGTCTATTCTCAATCAATCTATCATTGAATCGGGTACAAATATCGATGTAAAACTGGAGAACCAGTCTACATTCAATATGCAACGTAAATCGTTGATGGGTACACATTTGGAATATCAATTCAACAAGGATTTTAGCTTGGGTGGTACCATTATGCACCTTTCGGAACAACCGCTAACGCAAAAGGTAAATACAGGCAACGAACCCATTTCTAATACAATATGGGGTATGAACACCGCTTGGCGTGCCGAGTCGCAGTGGCTTACAAATATGCTCGACAAGCTGCCTTTTGTAAATGCCACTAAACCATCAACCATAGCGTTGAATGCTGAGTTTGCTCAATTAATTCCAGGACATTCCAAAGTAGTTGGTTCGCAAGGACAAGCTTATATCGACGATTTTGAATCCACCAAAACGTCTATCGACATTCATTATCCTGTAAATTGGTATTTGGCATCAACACCTTTTAATCCCGATCCCAATGCATTGTTTCCCGAAGCAGCAAGTACATCAGTAGATTATGGAAAAAACCGTGCATTAATGGCATGGTATTATGTGGATCAAAACTTAAATTCGAAAAATCCTACTCGTACTACTCCGCAACATTTACGTAACAATGCAGAGTCGCAATCGAACCATTACACACGCGATGTACAGGTAAAAGAAGTTTTTCCAAATAAAGATGTTATTATCACTGATCGTAACTTACTTACAGTTATGAACTTATCATACTATCCTACCGAGCGTGGACCATACAATCTGGATGCCGACGACATTGATGGAAATGGTAATTTGCTGAATCCGAAAAAACGCTGGGGTGGTATTATGCGTAAAATGGATGCGACTGATTTCGAAACTTCGAATGTGGAATACATTGAGTTTTGGATGATGGACCCATTTATTTACGATAAAAATGACCCTAAAGCTGGTGGCGATTTATACTTCAACTTGGGCGATATTAGCGAAGATGTTCTGAAAGATGGTAAAAAATCGTTCGAGCACGGACTTCCTATTGATGGCGATTTAACAAAAACCGAACAAACTATTTGGGGACGAGTTCCTAAAACACAATCGACCGTTACTGCTTTTGATAATACGCCTGGTGCTCGCGTAAAACAGGATGTGGGTATGGACGGATTGGTTAGCTCCAACGAATTTATTTTTCCAAGCTACAAAGATTATGTGGATAAATTAAAAACAAAATTAAATCCGCAAGCTTTGCAAACATTGACCGACGATAAGTTTTCGCCGCTGAACGACCCTGCTGGCGACGATTATCAGTTTTACAAAAGTAGCGATTACGACAAAGAAGAAGCAAGTATTTTGAAACGTTACAAACGCTTTAATGGAACCGAAGGCAACTCGCCTGATGCAGATAACTCGCAGGAAACTTACACTACTACAGCTACTTCGCTCCCTAATGTGGAAGATGTAAACGGAGATAACACACTGAACGAATACGAAAAGTACTTCCAATACAAAGTAGCCATTAAGCGCGATTCTTTGCTAGTAGGACGAAATTACATTACTGACAGTTACACATCAACCGTAAATTTAGCCAATGGTAGTTCCGAAGATGTTACTTGGTATCAGTTTAAAATTCCGATCAGGGAATACCGCGAAAAAGTGGGAAGCATCCGTAATTTCAAGTCAATAAGGTTTGTACGTATGTTTATGACTAATTTCGAAAAAGAGACACACTTGCGTTTTGCAACCATGGAATTAGTGCGTGGAGAATGGCGTAAATACACTAAGGAACTGAATTTACCAGGAAAAATGCCTATTACAACTGGAGCTTTGGACGTTCAGGCAGTAAATATTGAAGAAAATTCGGACAAAACACCCGTGAATTATGTACTTCCTCCGGGTGTAACGCGTGTTATTGATCCAGGCCAAGCTCAAATTGCTAAACTCAACGAGCAAGCTATGGTAATGAAAATCATAAATTTGGCACCTAACGACGCGCGAGGTGTTTATAAAAAGACCATGTATGACATGCGACAATACAAACGCCTACAAATGTTTGTACATGCCGAAAAACCAACTGGCGATATCACCAAACTCAACGATTATGACTTGAGTTGTTTCATTCGTTTAGGTTCGGATATGACCAATAACTATTACGAATATGAAATTCCGCTGAAATTAACCGATGTAGGAATCTATTCAAACGAGTCAGAAGCGGATCGTAGCATAGTTTGGCCAACGGAAAACATGTTCGATTTCCCATTCTCGGTACTTACAGACAAAAAGCTAGAACGCAACAAAGCTCGTCAAGCTAATCCGAATCATTCCGATTATACACCTTTTTACGACAAAGGCAAAAATAAAGTGCGCGTGGTGGGTAATCCATCCATTTCCGAAGTGGAAAACATAATGATTGGTGTACGCAATAACTCGGTAAATGGAGAGGTGAAAACAGGTGAGATTTGGGTGAACGAATTGCGCATGTCCGAATTCGATGAAGCTGGAGGCTGGGCTGCTATGGGTAATTTGGCTATAGGACTATCCGATTTGGGTAGTATTAACTTCTCTGGACGTACCGAAACAGCTGGATTTGGAAGTATCGAAAGTAATGTACTCGATCGCCGACAGGAGGATTTGTATCAAATGAATTTTTCAACCACCTTGGATATTGGTCGTTTCTTACCCGAAAAGGCTAAAGTTCAGTTACCAGCCTACTTTTCGTATACCAACGAAACGCTCACGCCAAAATACAATCCGCTCGACCAAGATGTAGTATTGAGTGATGCGCTCGACAACTTGCGTAACAAAGCGCAACGTGATACATTAATTATGGTTTCGCAAACCGTAAGCGAGTCAAAAAGCTTTAGTATTTCATCGGCCAAAATTAATTTGAAAAGTAAAACGCCACAGTTTTATGACCCTGCTAACTTATCATTTACGTATGCTTACAACGAAACAAATCAGAATAGTGCCGAAGTGGAACGCAATTTGGTAAAGCAAGAGCGAGGTGGTTTAAATTACAATTTCTCTTTCAATGCCGAACCCGTTGAGCCTTTCAAAAAGATTAAAGCGCTTAGCAAACCTGCATTTAAAATTATTTCGGATTTTAATTTCAATTATTTGCCTTCGTCAATCAGCTATACAACCGATATGAATAGGCAATTTTCGCAAGTTAAACTACGCGATTTGACTGGTCTATCCGGAACTGGCAATTTCGATTTGAACTTCAGCAAAGACTTTATGTGGAATCGCAATTTCTCAATAAATTACGATTTATCCAAGGCCTTACGTTTCAGTTTACAAACAGCTACCAATTCTAATATCGAAGAAAGCTATTTTACACCAGAAATTGGTAAAGAGCATTACGAGCAATGGCGTGATACAGTATGGTCGAGCATTAAGAAGTTGGGAAATCCGTATGCTTACCAACAAACTTTCACTGCTTCGTGGACTGTGCCTATCAATAAAATACCTTTGTTTGATTGGGTAACTGCCAATGCTACTTATAATTCTACTTACAGTTGGAATCGTTCAGCTCCAATTGGTGGTGGTACTACCAAAACCGAAATTGGAAACATTGCCACAAGCATGGGAGCATGGTCGGCCGATGGGCAATTGAATTTTGAAACACTCTACAACAAATCAAAGTATTTGAAAGAAGTGAACAGAAAATATAATAATCAATCGGGTAACGAACAAAAATTTCAGCCAAAAACCTATAATGAAATTATAAAACTCGAACCAAATAAGAAAGACACCATTAACCATCGTTTAAACAGCGAAAAAGTGGCGTATATGTTTATTGACAAAAACGGAAAACCCGTGCAAGTAGCTACAAAACAAATCAATGCTACATCGGTCGAAATCAGCTCAAAACTAAATGCCGACAGCGTAAAAATTACCGCTGCTACACTTGACCCGAACGATTTACCTCTTGCGCGCCAAGTGGTTGATTTTGGAACCCGATTGTTGATGTCGGCTCGTAGAGCTTCTGTAACTTTCCGTAAATCGTCGAATATGACATTGCCAGGCTTCCTTCCTAAACCAGGATTCCTAGGGCAGGACAAAAGCATTGATGGTGTGTATGCCCCAGGCTATGCCTTTACTTTTGGTATTTTCGATTCGCAAAATACCATTGATAATGCCATTAAAAACAATTGGCTATTTATGGGCGATTCTATTGTAAACCCTGCTGTACTAGCAAATACAACTGATTTAGATATCAAAGCCAGTTTAGAGCCTATTCCAGGTCTGAAAATTGACTTGAATGCCAAACGCTATACAGCCGATAATACCACTATTCAGTATATGTTCGATGGTATGCCAAGTACATTTAGTGGAAGCTATAATATAACTCAAGTGGCTATTGCTACGGCATTTAAACCCATTGGTGGTGCCGATGTAAATTACGATTCGGAAGTATTCCGCACATTCTTGGCTAATCGAACTGTAATTGCTGACCGATTGCGAGCAAAATACAGCTCAAGAGATTATCCTACAACAGGTTTTTTCAAAGACTTGCAAGATGTAAAAGGAAAACCATTTAATCCATCATTAGGCGACTTTAACGAAAATTCTTCGGATGTGCTTATTCCAGCTTTCCTAGCTGCTTATACCGGACGCGATATTTCAAAAGCAAGTACTGATTTATTCCCTAACATCGCAGCTGTTTTGCCTAACTGGCGCATGAGTTATGATGGTTTATCGCGCATACAATGGGTAAAAGATAACTTCCGGAGTATCAGCATTACGCATGCTTACACTTGCCGCTACAGTATCGGTAACTATACATCGTTCTCCACTTGGGTAGCCATGGATCAGGATAATAATGCAATGGGTTACATACGCGATGTACAATCGAACAATCCAATTCCTTCGTCACCTTACGATATTTCATCCGTTTCGCTCACCGAGCAGTTTAGTCCGCTTATTGGAATTAATGCTGCTATGAAAAACAGCATGACCGCCAAACTCGAATATCGCAAGCAACGCAATCTGGCGCTGAACCTTTCGAGCACACAAATGGTGGAAGCTAATTCGGATGAGTTTGTACTTGGTTTTGGATATTTGCTTAAAGATTTTGATGTTATTCTGAAAATGAAAAACAACGACCAGTCGCGCATTAAAAACGACCTGAAACTAAGTGCCGATCTATCGTACAAAGACATCAAAACTTTACTTCGTAAAATTGACGAAAACCTAACGCAAGCTTCGAACGGAAACAAAATGTTCTCGCTCAAAATACTTGCCGATTATGTATTTAGCTCCAAAGTAAACATACAAGTATTTTTCGACCGACAAATGACAACACCGTTGATATCAACAACATTCCCTGTATCGTCGACTAACTTTGGAGTGAACTTTAAATTTATGCTAACACGATAAGCAATGAAAGTCCTGTTCTTATCTGCATGGTATCCGCACCGAAATGACCCCATGTCGGGACTTTTTGTGCGCAAACACGCCGAAGCAGTAGCCATATATGCTAATGTTGCCGTGTTGTATGTGGTTCCTGATAAGAATTGTACGAAACCACAAATGGTATCATCGGCAATCAATGGCATTACTGAATTTGTGGTTTATTTCCCATTGCCAACTTCTAGCTATTTATATCGTTTATTTGTTTTAATCAACTTTGTAAAAGCATATTTATTTGGTTTTAAAATATTGCACAAAGCATGGGGTAAGCCCAATGTAGTTCAAGTAAGTGTTTTAACCCGTAATGCCGCAATTGCGTACCTATACAAACTACGGTACAACATTCCTTACCTAGTTATTGAACATTGGACAAGGTATTTTCAACCAAACACTTTCCAAAATTATTTTCACAAAAAAATCACCCAATTTGTTGTTCGTAATGCTTCAATGATACTGCCTGTAACCATGCATTTAAAAACAAGTATGGAGTATCATGGCTTGAAAAACAAAAACTATTCGATAATTAACAATGTGGTTGACAAGGTTTTCTTCAGAAATCAACCTATTATTTCATCTGATATTAAAAATATTATTAGCGTTACTTGTTTCGACGATGAACAGAAGAATTTAAGTGGTATGCTTCGTGTTATTCAAAAATTGTATGCAGTTCGGAGTGATTTTAAATTAACGCTTATTGGAACTGGAATTGATTTTGAAAAAATTAAGACACAAGCAGTTGAAATGAATTTACTAAATAAGGCTGTTTTTTTCACAGGTATGCTGCAAGGCGAAAATCTAGTGGATGCTTACTATAATTGCAATTTCAGTATTCTATTTTCCAATCATGAAAATATACCAGTTGTTATTTCGGAAAGTCTTGTTTGCGGAAAACCAGTAATTTCGACCAATGTAGGAGGAATTTCAGAACATATCGATGCTTCGAATGGAATTTTGATTGAACCAAATGATGAAATTGCTCTTTTAAAAACGTTGAATAAAATGCTTGATAATTATGACCTGTATAACAGCAAGTTAATCGGCGAAAATGCAGCAACAAAATATAGTTCCGAGTACATTGGTAATGAATTATTTAATCATTACAAATCAGTAGTTTCAAAATAAAAAACTTATGTGTGGATTTAGCGGCTGGGTATTAAATAGTGCTTTAAGTTCGGAGTTTATGGTTCGGAGCTTGCAGGCTATTAAGCATCGTGGACCCGACGACACACATTTAGTTTTGGGTGAGGAAGCACCAACTTTTTTCAGTTGTCATTTATCAAATTCCTATTCCACACAAAACTTTCCACTCATTAACAATCAGTTATCAAAATTCTGCTTTGGGTTTAACCGTTTATCCATAGTCGATTTGTCGGACAAAGCCATGCAACCATTTTATGACAAAGAACAAAACCTTTTGTTCATGTTAAATGGCGAAATCTATAATTATGCAGAATTAAGAGCCGAATATCTAAGTGGCGTTGAATTTATATCCGAATCGGATTCCGAAGTGGCTTTTCATTTATACAAAAAGCTAGGCAATTCGTTTGTGAACAAGCTCAAAGGTATGTTTTCGATTGTAATTTTCGATTACAATAACGGTTGCCTAAAGGTCTGGCGCGATAGGTTAGGAATTAAACCTTTTTATTATGCACAAACCAATCAGGGTTTGATGTTTTCGTCCGAAATGAAGGGCTTATTTTCAATGCAAGCCGTTGAAAAAGAACTAAACTATACAGGACTTGCATATTCCATGTATTTAGGTACTTGCCCATCGCCACTTACAATATACGAAAATATTCAATCGTTGCAACCTGGTCATTTTCTCGAATACAATATCACAACAAAATTAATTAATACACAACCATATTGGGTTTTAAAATATAAGGAGAACTCCTCTCCTATCCCATCGGAAATTTTCAATAATGATATCCACGAAATTTGCAAACTGTATGCAACAGGCGATGTAGAAAAAGCAATAATGCTAAGCGGTGGCTTGGATAGTGGAACACTTGCCTATTTTTATGGCAAATACAACGACACTATGGAAGCTGTTCATATTCATAGTGATAAGCCCGACTCCGAGTACGAGTTTGCACAACAGAATGCCAAGAATGCTGGTATAAAAATCAACAATTATAACATACCGCTTACTTTTAGCGCTACCGAAATTGAATTTCTACTAAATTCAGAAGAAGAGCCAAATGCATTTCCTGAGCCGGCATTAGTTTTGTGCGACAGCATTAAAGACAAGGACATCAAGGTATTATACAACGCTTTAGGCCCCGACGAAATTTTTGGGGGTTATGGTTATTATCAAACAATAAAGAATTTCTCTAAATGGTCTTTTTTGTTTCATTTACCTTATTCCCTTTTTCCTAAAAAGCATAAACATAAAATTCAGGAAATTCAAGAATTTGGTTTAGATGCTTTTCCATTTATCGGTCGTCAGTTATTTACTTGGAATGAGGTTATACAGTTTCTGAATGTGAACAAAAAAACAATTCCAGAGCATCCAATATCGTATATTAAAAATCAAATTAAGCACATTTATCCCGAATTCATATCATTACCTTTGCTCAAAAAAGCATCCTACTATGATATTTTTTACTACATAAGTTCACATCACTCCTTTCGGTGCGATCAACCATCCATGCTCTACAGTGTCGAAATGCGTTTTCCATTTTTGGAGCATACTTTTGTTGAAAAATATTTTAATCAGGCCGATACATTTAATGATATAAAAAAAAGTCTGAAGCCCGTTTTTCGCAACTATATCAAGCCCTTACTTTCGCCTTACGTTTTAGCAATGAAAAAGCAAGGTTTTGGCGTTGATATTGGGCAATTGTTTCCTGAAGCAAACCAAAAGGAAGCACAAAAACTATGGTATATGTTGATGTTGAATAAAATAACTGAAAAATAAAATCCAAAGAAATAATTAAAAAAATGACATTTAGCAACAAAATAAAAGTTATTTATCGATTAATAGCCAATATAATTACCAATCCAACATCTATTTTTTTAATTTTGGAAGATGAATCGGATTATAAAAAAGCACTGTTCAAAAAATATGGCATAGCTAAACTTCGTACGGTTGATATAAATAATTTTTTGCAAAACAGAAAGGCAAGTATTGGAAGCTATACCTATCTGGATGGCTCGTCCATGGTAACTGATTTGGCATTACTCAAATCGTTGGCAACATTGTTTGAGGCTTGCGAATATTTAGAAATTGGTTCATGGCGTGGCGAAAGTCTTGTAAATGTGGCTAATGTAGCTCATCATTGCACTTCTATAAATTTGTCGCCCGATGAAATTGTCAAATTATCAAAAAACCCCGAATATGCTACACAACATGGCTGTTTGATAACCGACAAATTGAATATTACCACAATTTTTGCCAATTCGCAAACATTCGATTTTTCGACTTTAAATAAAAAGTTTGATTTAATTTTTGTGGATGCCGATCACAGTTACGAAGCAGTAAAAAACGATACAGCTAATGTTTTTAAATTACTGAAAGACGAAAACTCAGTAATTGTTTGGCACGATTGCGGATTTAGTTCTGAGCTGCCACGCTATTCGGTTATCAAAGCAATTCTGGATGGAAGTCCAGTGGAGTTTCACAAACATATTTATCATGTATCAAATACAATGTGTGGCATTTTTACCCGTAAAATTCTTGAGTCCTATCTTATTCAATCGCCACATCGCCCCGACAAAGTTTTTAGTATAACCATCGAAAATAAATATATTTAAAAACTGAATATCAAAACAATGACTGCAACAACAAGAATAAAATCAATATTCAAAAATAATGAAAAGGTAGTGGAAAACTATTTTTTCATGACAGCGTTGCAGGTGATAAGCTCAGCATTTGGTATTTTAATATATCCATACTTAATTAGGGTTTTGGGTAGCGAAAGTTATGGGTCTTATGTTTTTGCAGTTGCAATTGTTAGTTACTTTTTAGGCTTAATATCTTTTGGTTTTCATTTTCCTGCATTGAAAATTATTTCACAAAATGCCGACGACATTTTTATTAAAACTAAAACAGTTTCAGCAATTTTTACTGCAAAAACTATATTAGTTTGTATTGCAGCTATCATTTTCATATTTTTATTATTAACAGTGCCCTACATTAGAATGAATAAACTGCTGTTCATAGTGGTTTTCGCACAGGTTACTTCAGATATTTTGTATCCAGCTTGGTTTTATCAAGCAGTTCAAAAAATGGCAATTGTAACTTATATCCAATTATTTTTCAGGATTGTGTCCCTGCCTTTTATTTTTATTTTTATCAATACACCAAACGATATTATATTATATGCAATTATTGCAACTCTTTCAATTTTTCTACCAGCTCTTGGTTTGTTCTTATATATTATTTACAATGAAAAAATTAAAATCCGATTACTGCCTCTAAATCAATTAAAATCTTACTTTTCCGAAGCTTTTCCTTTTTTATGGTCCGATGCAGCTGGATTAATTAAACAAGAAAGTGTTACAGTAATTATTGGTGCATTTTTCGGAATGCGCGAAGTAGCTTTGTACGATTTAGCAAACAAAATTATTATTATTCCACGTATGCTTACAACTAGCATCAATTCAGCAATATTTCCTCAATTAATTAACAATCTGAAAACACAAACCATAAAACGAATATTACGATATGAATGGATGATTGGTTTTGCAATTGTTGCATTGGTAATAATTTTTGGATATTGGGTAATTTTACTGCTTGGTGGTACTAAAATGACTGAAGCTTACCCACTTGCAATTATTCTTAGTTTTAGTATTATTGTATGGTTAGTTGTGGGGAGCTATATTAATTTTATTTTTGTACCACAAAACAAATTTTACTTTGTAACTCAAAACCAACTTGTGGCATTAATTTCATTTTTGTTAGTTGGAATTCCAGCTGTTTATATTACGAACAACATTTGGGCTATTGTAGGAGCATTAACCTTATCTGGATTTTGTGAAATAGCGTATTGCATGTTTATAACTCGTAAACATAATATGCTATGAACCCTCAAGTTACAATCATAATTCCCGTATACAATGTATCGGCATACATCGAAAAATGTGCTCATAACCTTTTTTCGCAAACTTTGTACGAAGTGGAATTTATTTTTGTAAACGATGCATCTACCGATAATAGCATTCTGAAACTCGAAAAAACTATTGCACTTTATCCTGAAATCATTAATAAGGTTCAAATTATTCAGAATGAACAAAATTTTGGACCAGCTATTTCGCGAAATAAGGCTTTAGATTATGCAAAAGGTGAGTACATTTTAGTTGTTGATAGCGACGACTTTATTGATTCGGATATGGTTGAAACAATGTATAATGAAGCATTAATTTCAAATGCTGACATTGTAGCTTGTGACATGTTGATTGAATATGCCCATAAATCAATTTATTTCAGCGACTATGTACCCGAAAATGCATCTGAGTTCTTCCCAAACATGTTAACCAATATCAAATCTACCCCTTCATTGTGTAACAAATTAATTAAACGAAGTTTATACCTCCATGAGCAATGCCGTAGTACAACTAATGCCAAATACATCGAAGATAAATTTGTAAGTGCTTGTTTATATTACTACGCTACTAAAATTACAAAAGTAAATCGACCATTTTATCATTATATAAAGCATAATCCTGACTCAACAACCTATAGTTTTAATCAAACTCATTTTGAAAGTTTAATTCTTTTTTGGCAAAAAATGGACGAGTTTTTACTTAAGAATAATCTAACAGAAAAATATGCTCAACTCACTAGTATTACTAAAGTTAGAGACAAAGTCAATTTGCTTTTTAAAACAGATTCTTATAAAATTCGGAAGCAATTTAGTGCTATCTTCAGTACAGAGGAAGCGGAAAACTTTAAACATTTAAAATTTGGCGAAAAACTGATGGTGTTTTTAGTTCGGAAAAAATTATTTATATTTACAAGCCTTTTACGAAATTTGATACAACTCAAAACTAAATACAGCTCAAACTAAATTTCTATTTATGGCTAAAATAAAAAAAATATTTTTTTTCACGGCTTGTTTACTTCTGCTAACAATTAATTTATTTTCAATAGATTATCGCACTATACCACTTGCTCAACATATCGAAATGCAAGATGGTTTCACATTTACCATTAACAACAATGTGAAAATTAGTATTGCTAATAAATCCAAAGCACAAAAAAGAAATGAGGAGTATTTGAAGGCATTTTTACATGAAAATAAAGGTATTTCTTTAAAAATTGTTTCATCAAAAAAAGAAACTGGTATTATTAAATTAGGTCTTGACACTTCAATTGCCAATGCCGAAGGTTATCGCATTAAAATTGAAAAATATAAAATCTCCATAACAGGAAAAACTGAAGCTGGTGTGTTTTATGGTATTCAAACTCTATGTAAATCCATTGCAAGCGATACAACCAAAAATAGAATACAACTTCCACCTGTTGAAATTAACGATGCTCCTCGGTTTGCATATCGTGGTATGCATTTGGATGTAGCGCGTCATTTTTTCTCTGTGGATTTTGTGAAGCGTTATATCGACATACTGGCTTTGCACCATGTAAATACTTTTCACTGGCACTTGACTGAGGATCAAGGTTGGCGAATTGAAATAAAAAAATATCCTGAATTAACCAAAATTGGTTCAATCAGAAATAGAACGGTGGTAGGCCGTTATGATAGTGGCATTTACGATAGTATACCTTATGGTGGCTTCTATACTCAAAAACAAATAAAAGAAATAGTAAAATATGCCGCTGATAGGTATATAACTACGATTCCCGAAATTGATATGCCTGGTCACATGCTCGCAGCACTTACATCATTCCCCCATTTAGGTTGTACGGGTGGCCCATATAAAGTGGCCGAAGATTGGGGCGTTTTCGACGATGTACTTTGCGCTGGTAAAGAATCTACATTTACTTTTGTCGAAAATGTTTTATCCGAAGTAATAGCACTTTTTCCTTCAAAAAAAATACATATTGGAGGTGATGAATGCCCTAAAACAAGGTGGATTAATTGCCCAAACTGTCAGAAACGAATTGTTGACGAAAAACTTCAGGGTGATTCCTTACATACTTCGGAAGCCAAACTTCAAAGTTACTTTATTACTCGGGTTGAGCAATATTTAAATAGTAAAGGCCGACAAATAATTGGCTGGGATGAGATTTTGGAAGGTGGATTAGCACCGAATGCTACGGTTATGTCGTGGCGAGGAGTTACAGGTGGCATACAAGCTGCAAAAATGAATCACAAAGTAATAATGAGTCCTTATTCCAATCTGTATTTTGACTATTATCAGTCCATGGATAGGTCAAAAGAGTATTTGTCGATAGGTGGTTTTGTATCAGTCGAAAAAGTTTATAATTACGAACCAATTCCCGCTGAACTGAACGAAACGGAAGTAAAGTACGTTATAGGAACGCAAGCAAATTTATGGACGGAATATATTGCTTCTGAGAAACATGCCGAGTATATGTTATTACCACGTTTGGCTGCACTGTCGGAAGTACAATGGTCAGTTCCTGCGCAGAAAAACTATTCCGATTTTTTAATCCGTCTACCATTTCTTGCCGATATTTATCAGAAGCGTGGTTATAATTTTGCAAAACACGTTTTCGAAAACAAATAACATTATCAATTAAATGAACACTTTTCTTTACACAATCCTTGCTTTATCTGCTGCCGGAATTGGCAGCGTAGCTTTATCGAGCACATTATTACTATTAAACAATAAATGGTTGGCAAAAATATCCAGTTATTTATTGTATTTAGCTGGAGGCACTTTACTTGGCTCAGCTTTGTTGGGTTTAATTCCTGAAGCTGCCGAAACCTTATGTATTCACGATGTAGTAATGTGGGTATTGGGCGGAATAATTTTGTTTTTTATACTCGAAAAAATTATCCTTTGGCGCACTTGTCGCGACGAGAACTGTGCTCGTCAAAATCATGCAGCAGCACCAATGATTATTATTGGCGATGCCATACACAATGCGATTGATGGAGTAGTGATTGCTGCTTCGTTTTTGACCTCAGTTGAACTCGGAATATTTGTTACTTTTTCAGTTCTTTTACATGAAATTCCTCAGGAATTGGGCGATTTTGGCATTTTACTTAAAAGCGGGTATTCGCGCAAAAAAGCATTACTATACAATATATTATCGGGCAGTAGTGCCATAGTAGCTGGTGTAGCAGCATACTTTTTGCTCGACTTTGTCGAAGCGTTTATCCCTTATACAATTGCCATTGCTGCCGCAAGTTTTCTGTATGTGTCATTAGCCGATTTAATACCCGAAATGCACAAAGAAACAAAACTGAAAGAATCTGCAATTCAAATATTTTTAATAATTATTGGTATTGCTATCATTTTTCTATCCAAAGGCACACATCAACATTGAAATTAGTTTATAGTTTACAGTAAGTTGTTTACAATAAGAAAAATCAATATTCTAAAATACATACAGGTGCACCTACCTGTACTTTATTGCCGGTGAATGTGAGTTCGCCGGTTTTTTTATTTCTACTAAATATGGCAATTTCATTTGATCGTTGATTTCCAACTAACACATAATTTCCGTCTTTTGTTATAGCAAAATTTCGTGGTCCAACTCCCTCAACCGAAATTTGTTGAACAAATTCTATTCTGCCCGATTTCGATGTTTTAAAACAGCTTATATCATTGGCTGTTCCTCTGTTTGTGGCGTATACAAACATACCGTCAGGCGAAACATGTATATCAGCAGCTCCGGTTTGAATATCTTTTTTAATAACAACCGAAGCAGTATCAACCAATGTCAATCTACCAAAATCATATTTTATGGTCGACAATGTACCATCTAATTCTTGAATTAAGTAGATATAATTTCCTGTATTATCAAAAGTCAAATGGCGTGGACCACTACCTTTTTTAAGTTGCAAAGTATCAAAGGCGGTTAAAGGTTGTGTTAAACTATTTTTATCGTAGCTATAAACTGTCAGTAAATCTGTGCCTAAATCGTTCACCAATAAAAACTTACTATCAGGCGAAACTACAACTTGATGTACATGAGGTTTTGTTTGGCGTGTTGGGTTAACACTCATTCCTGTATGTTGAATTTTTTGCACAACTTCGCTCAACGAATTATTATCTTGAATATTGTATGCAAATAAACTTCCACCGCCATAATTTGCAATAAAAACATGTTTCTCGGTAGCAGCAATATGACAAGGGCCAGTATCATTTCCTGCACTAACCTTATTTATTAAGGTTGTACTGCTTGTAACTGGATTGAAATTAAAAGCGTTAACACTACATTTATCGCCTCGTTCGCTTACCGAAAACACTTGTTTCTTGTTTTTACTAATTGCTAAAAAACTAGGATCTACTACCTCAGCAACAATTTTTAAATCAGGACTCAATGTTTTTTTATTTAGCTTTAAACTGTAAATTCCTTTGGATGGTGTATTGCTTGTGTATGTACCTATTAGGAATTGATAATGCTTATTTTTTGAACTTAAATTGGTCATTAATACAAAAATAAAAATGATTGATAATAGTTGTTTCATAACAAATGGAGTATTATTTGAAAAATAATATGTGTTGATTATAATATTGAGCAAATTTACAAATAAATTCCGAAGTCTAATCCTATTGTATTTAATCAATTGCATTTTTTTTATTAGGTATAACTTTCAAATTGTAAATGTGACGTAATTGCTTAAAATAAAAGCCATTTTAGATATCACAAACACTGAAAAACCTTATATTTGTAGCGTGTTTACTACCAATTTGATAATTTAATTTACTCATCAAAAAGCAGTCATGTATCAACAGTTTAAAAATCATCTCAACAATGAATTGGCTCAAATTAACGAAGCTGGTTTATTCAAAAACGAACGAATCATAGTTTCGGCTCAAAATGCAAATATTAAAATTGCCGATGACAAAGAAGTTTTAAACTTTTGTGCCAACAATTACCTTGGACTTTCCAATAATTCCGAATTAATCAAAGCAGCCAAACAAGGGCTTGACTCGCATGGATATGGCATGTCGTCGGTTCGATTTATATGCGGCACACAGGACTTGCACAAACAATTGGAGAAAAGTATAGCTGATTTTTTTGGAACGGAAGATACCATTTTATACGCTGCTTGCTTTGATGCTAACGGAGGTGTTTTCGAACCATTATTAGGTGAAGAAGATGCCATAATTTCGGATGCATTGAATCATGCCTCTATCATCGATGGAGTACGCCTTTGCAAAGCTCAACGATACCGATATGCCAATGCCGACATGCTAGACCTCGAAAATCAACTTATTAATGCACAAGCTCAACGATTTAGATTGATAGTGACCGATGGTGTTTTTTCGATGGATGGTAATGTGGCGCCTTTGGATAAAATTTACGAATTGGCCAATAAATACAATGCCATGATTATGGTCGACGAATCGCATTCGGCTGGTGTGGTAGGGCAAACTGGACGTGGAGTAACCGAATTGCATAGATTAAAGGGCAAAATGGAGATAATTACAGGTACGCTTGGTAAAGCGTTTGGAGGTGCAATTGGTGGTTTTACTACTGGTAAAAAAGAAATTATCGACATGCTTCGTCAACGTTCGCGACCTTATCTTTTTTCAAATTCAATACCACCAATGGTGGCTTCGGCTGGCATACGCATGTTCCAAATGATGAGCGAAACAAATGCACTGCAGGACAAACTACATGATAATACGGCCTATTTTGTGAGTGAAATGCGTAAAGCTGGTTTCGATATAAAACCTACACAGTCTGCTATTTGTGCTGTAATGCTTTACGATGCAAAGTTATCACAGCAATTTGCAGCTCGTATGCTCGACGAAGGCATTTATGTAGTTGGTTTCTATTTCCCGGTAGTTCCCAAAAACCAAGCACGTATTCGAGTTCAAATTTCGGCAGCGCACGAACGTGAACATTTGGACAAATGCATACAAGCCTTTATAAAAGTGGGGAAAGAATTTGATGTGGTGAACGGATAATGTGATAAAATGCCAATAACTTGATTTGCTAAACAACCATTTTCTTACTTTCTAATTTCTAACTTCTAATTTCTAACTTCTAAAAAATGAAAGCATTAGTAAAAATTAAACCCGAAAAAGGTATTTGGATGGAAGAAGTTCCAATGCCACATGTAGGAATAAACGATGTTTTAATTAAAATAAAAAAAACAGCAATCTGTGGTACCGATTTACATATTTATAAATGGGACGATTGGTCGGCACGAACTATAAAAACGCCTATGACTATTGGTCATGAATATATGGGCGAAATTGTAGACAAAGGGCGAGGTGTAAAAAACATTCAAATTGGCGATAGGGTTACAGGCGAAGGGCACATTGCATGTGGGTATTGCCGTAATTGCCGACGTGGAAAATTGCATGTTTGCGAAAACACGGTGGGGATAGGTGTAAATCGGGATGGTGCATTTGCTGAATACCTATCGTTACCATCCCAAAATGTAGTAAAACTTGATGCACGCATTAACAACGAAATGGCATCCATTATGGACCCTTTTGGAAATGCAACGCATACAGCACTTTCGTTTCCACTTATTGGTGAGGATGTTTTAATTACCGGAGCTGGATTAATAGGAACAATGGCAACTGCCATTTGTAGGTTTGCTGGAGCTCGGAATATTGTAGTGAGCGACCTCAGTGAATATCGATTGAAAATTGCAAAACAGATGGGAGCAACTATAACAGTAAATCCAACTAAAGGCGAAACAATTGAAAATGCAATGAAGGAACTACACATGCGTGGCTTTGATATTGGACTTGAAATGTCAGGCTCGCCTCATGCTTTCGAAAGTATGATAGAAAATATGTACAACGGCTCAAAAATTGCTCTATTAGGCATTTTGCCAAACTCAACTACAGTTCAATGGGATAAGATTATTTTCAAAGCATTGACACTCAAAGGAATTTACGGACGCGAAATGTGGGAAACATGGTACCAAATGGAACAGATGTTGATTACAGGCATCAATCTAAATCCGGTTATAACACACCGATTCGAAATTGACGATTTTCAGCAAGGTTTTGATATAATGGAAAGTGGTGAATGTGGTAAAGTAATTTTAAATTGGTAAAATCAGAAATAAAAAACCGATAAAAATCAAGATTTTTATCGGTTTTTTATTATAAAAGCTCCAAACTTATTTTTTCAGTTTCGCTTCAATTTCGTGAACACTTGAACGGAAACTTTTGTCAATATCCATCAAATCGTTTACAATTTTACAAGCATGAAGTACTGTAGCATGATCGCGTTGACCAATTGTATTGCCAATAGACGAAAGCGAGTTTTTGGTCAATTGTTTTGAAAGATACATGGCAATCTGACGAGCCTGAACCACTTCGCGTTTGCGGCTTTTAGTCGAAATAGCATCAACCGACAAAGAGAAGTACTCACATACCACATCTCTAATTTTTTCAACGGTATTGATTTTCTTACTTACCGTTACAATTCGTCCAACTACTTTTTCAGCAAGTTCCAAATTGATTGGCATATCGGTTAAGGTAGAGTGAGCCATTAACGATACCAAAACACCTTCCAAATCGCGCACATTGTCAACTACATTCTCAGCAATAAAATCAATTACTTCTTCCGAAATTTCAAGTCCATCGCGGTAAATTTTGTTTTCAAGTATTGCTTTTCGCAATTCAAATCCAGGTTTTTCGATTTCGGCCGATAATCCCCATTTGAATCGAGTTAACAAGCGTTGTTCTAAACCAACTAAAACCAAAGGCGAACGATCCGAGGTAAGTACTAGTTGTTTACCTGATTGATGTAAATGGTTGAAAATATGAAAAAAGGTATTTTGAGTTCCTGTTTTTCCTGAAAATTCCTGAATATCATCAATAATCAACACATCAATGGTTTGATAGAAATTCAGAAAATCATTTACCGAGTTACTGCGTACAGCGTCAGTATATTGAATCTGAAAAGTATTGGCCGACACATACAAAACGCGCTTTTCAGGATGTAACTGTTTAGTCATTACCCCTATAGCATTTGCCAAGTGAGTTTTACCTACACCTGACTGTCCGTACATAAACAATGGATTGAAAATTGTTTTTCCAGGTTCATTAGCAATACTTATTCCAGCTGTACGAGCTAACTTATTGCTTGTACCTTCAATTAAACTGTTAAAATTGTACGATGGATTTAATTGTGGATCAATTTCGGGAAGTTGCACCTTATGGTAAGGACTAACGTATCCGTTATTAACACCTGCGAGCTTATTTTTAGGCTGTTCGCTCGTACTTGGTATTTGTGTTGCTTTATCGCTTGATTTATCAATAAGGACTCTGTATTCAAGTCTTGTGCCCTGTCCCGCCACACGAAACAAAGTCATGCGAAGTAAATCAATGTATTTTTCTTCGATATACTCTACAAAAAACTGACTTGGAACTTGCAAAACAAATATATTGTTTTCAAACTTCAATGCTTCAATTGGCGCAAACCAGGTATTGTATGATGCCTCGCTTATATTATCACTAATGACACTTAGGCATTTTTTCCACAATTCTTCGGGACTCTTAAACATATTCTTACTTAAATAACTGGGATTACATTTCTGGTTTAACAATTCACATTAATTTACTGAAAAAATATTTACATCATAAAAAATTACAGAGGCTATTTTCAGGACTACAAAATTCGGAAAGAAAATCGAGAAAAAAAAATCACATTTTTTTTTGAGAATTTATTATGAATTTAGTGTTCTAATTTACAGCATTTTATACATTATTGCTGATTATCAGATGTTTAGCACTACTACATTTGTAATAACTTTGTAATATAATTGATTACAAGCATGTTAACAGATTGTTACATTATTATTACATTTAGGGGGCTAAAAAAGCCGAAACCATTCATACAAAAAGGTTTCGGCCCTATTAAATTGATATATATAAAAAAAACAAATTTCTTTGTTATTTAGAATGATTCTAAATAAGCATCTTATTTTTGTTTGCTTGCAAACAACGAAAAGTGAACATATCGTTTAGGGTTCTGTTTTAAGTCAACAAGCAGTTTATCAGCACTTTCGGCTGTACTTGTCAGGTTATTATATAATTTTTTATCGTTTAACAATAATCCAACTGTACCATCGGAACTGTTCAATTTATCTGTTGTCATATTCAGATTTGCAATAGTATGATTTATGCTAGCAAAAGTGGCTGCAAAATCTATCTTGCTTAAATTTCCACTAATTTGTTTTAAGTCGGACGTTACGACATGTACATCTTTTACAATTTTAGGCACATCGTTACCCATAAGCTTATTTAATTGAACTGATGTTGACGATAAATTTGAAGTAGTAGTTTCGATGGACGCTAAACTATTTTTTAGCTCTTTTCCATCCATTACAGTGCGTAACGAGCGTAACAACGAATCGGCTTGCTCAGCTATGCTTTGAATTTCGGGCATTAAATCGCCCCCTACTTTGGCCATTAAACCTAAGCCCACTTGCGACTCAACCGTATCGCCTGACTGATACAATAGCTGACCAGCTACAAGTGGCGCATACACAATTTGCACTGCTTTTCCACCCATTAATCCATTGTCGAACAATTCAATTTTGGCTCCTTGGGGAATATCAATATCTTTACTTACCGAAATTCGAACTACAAAGGCTGTTTGTTTTGTAAAATCATATTTAATTTCCTCCACTTGCCCTACTTTATAGCCTTTAACTAAAACTGGCGACGAGGGTACCAAACCATCGATATTTTCGTAAGTAGCATAATAACTCGATACTGACGAGAAAATATCTATACCTTTCAAGAAATTTAAACCAAAATACAATACAAAAATGGCAATTACCACCATAATACCCACTTTAACTTCGCGAGTAAAAAAACTTTTCTTCATTTTCTAAATTTATTTCTTATAGGTAGTTTTTAATGAAACAAAATTACCTCATTAATTTATTTGTTTTTATTTGATAGTTTAATTGCCTCTGTTACAGCAATTTTATTTTTCCCCAAAAAAGCAACTACAAATGCATCTGGAAACAAAGCAAGCATTTCTTTTCTGAGTTTGGACACTACTTCATATTTTGCATCAGCACCAATAGTATATTTATACATTCCATTTTCAACAAAAAAATCAGCATTACGTATCCCTCTAAAATCAGCTGCATTTGAATTGAGTTTTTTACTACTTGCAAACAATTGAAGTTTGTAAATAGGTCTTTCGGTAGCAGCTGCATAGGCATTCATATCCACATATTTTTCTTTATCGGCCGAAATAGGTGTGTTTACACGCTGTGGAGTACTTTGAACTGGCTTTACTACAGGCTTAGTTTCTTTTTTAATAGGCTCTTCAATAATTTCTTCGGCTATTTCCTGAATTGGCTCAGCTGGCTCTTTTGCTTTTTTGATGTTGTTTTTCGAAAGTGACTCTGCCACAACATCTTGCTGCACTTCTGGAATATCCTCAGTACTTTGTATAACAACAGGCTTCGACTCTTTCTTGATTTTTTCGCTTTTAGAAGTTTCTTGATTTTTTACTTTTACCGTATTTGATTCGGTAGTTGATTCAGCTTTTGCTAAATCACTCAAAACTTCAGTTTTTGATTTTTCGTTTGACTTTTTATCAGTCTGTTTAGTCTCAACTTGCCTTTTTTCCGTTTGTTTTTTATCCGTTTTTGTAATTGGAGTTTCTGCAATAATTTCGGGTTTAACAATATCTTTAATCGGTACAACTGCTTCTTTGGTATTTGCAACTACCGATTTAAGCGGAGCAGCACCTTCACTGCGTTTATCATACCTACCTACATCGTCAATTTTCAACGACTCAGTTTCGTTAAATGATTTTTTGGCAACTTTACCCGATTTCTTATCGTGTTCATATTTGAAACTTACAAAAGCTTTGTATATTGATTCAGCTAATTGTTTTTGTCCGGAAGCACTTGATAAAAACTTCTCTTCGGCCGAATTTGATATAAAACCAAGTTCAATAAGCACGCTAGGACATGCAGAACGGTACAAAACCCAAAAACCAGCCTGACGTACTCCCCTATCGGAGCGGTTGGCGTAATTTTTAAAATGATTTTGAATGTCCGAAGCAAACGAAATGCTACGGTCGATGTATTTATCTTGCATAAATTCGAACATGATATACGAGTCGACCGATGCCGGATCAAAGCCTTTGTATTTGGACTTATAATCATCTTCGAGAAGCATAACGGAGTTTTCGCGCATGGCCACATCCAAGTTTCCTTTTGATTTGGCCAAACCCAAGGTAAATGACTCGGTACCAGAAGCAGAGCCAGATTGAGCCGCATTGGTGTGCAATGAAATAAACAAATCGGCATGATTATTATTAACAATATCAGCACGTTCTTGCAATGTTAAATACTTATCCGTATTTCGTGTAAAAACAACTTTTACATCATTATAATTAGCTGCAATAATTTCGCCTAATTGTAACGAAACCGATAAGTTAATGTCTTTTTCGCGCGTAATTTTGCCAACTGCGCCAGGGTCATGTCCTCCGTGCCCTGCATCAATCACAACTGTGAACTTAGAATTTTGAGCAATACTTACTGTAAAACAGCAAATTGCAAAAAACACCAATGCAATTTTAATTTTGATGAACTTGTTATTTTTAATCATATTTGTTTTGAAACAGGCAATTTCGACATAATAACATGCAAAAGTAATGTTTTATTGCGGGATTAATACTTTATGAATAAGTAATTTTTCAAATTTATCATAAAAAAAAACTTTGCCTTTACAGAACAAGTTATTTTTCACTAAATTTGCGTTCCCAAAATAAGTAAACTTTTTCTAGAACGAATGTTTGTATCTGAACTCCAACAAGCTATACATAAACTCATAATTATAAGCATACTACTGTTTATTCTTATGATTAATTTGTTGTATGCTCAAGATAGCAAGCCTTTGAACAATTCCATTAACAACGCTGTAAAATCAGACTCAGCATCAGCATTTTTAAAAGATTCAGCCAAAATAGCACAAAAACCTGGCCGAATTGATGCCGAAATAAAGTATAACGCAAAAGACTCCATAGTGTTTACAGGCAATGGTACTGGTTTTTTGTATGGCGAGAGTGACATTAAATACAAAAACATAAACCTCAAAGCTGATTTTGTGCGTGTTAAAATGGATAGTTCAACCATTTACGCTCGTGGAACAGTTGATAGCACCGGTGTTAAAAAAGGTGATCCTGAATTTGCCGAAGGCGAAAAGTCTTATTCTTCGAAAGAATTAAATTACAATTTAAAAACACAAAAAGGTTTTATACGTCAGGCTGTTACACAAGAAGGCGAAGGATATATTATAAGCGATAAAACAAAAAAAACAAAAGACGATGCTTTTTGCATGACGGATGGTAAATTTACAACTTGCGACAATCATGATCATCCCGATTTTTATTTACGAATGTCACGCGGCAAGGTTAAACCTGGTGAATATATTGTTACCGGGCCAGCTAATTTGGTTATAGCTGATGTACCTATACCATTATATATTCCGTTTGGATTTTTCCCCTTTACTAGTGAATATTCATCTGGAATTTTAATGCCAAGTTATGCCGATGAACTTACCCGTGGATTTGGATTAACAAATGGTGGTTATTATTTTGCAATTAACGACTATATTGACGTAGAAATGCGAGGCGAAATATATACCAAAGGAACCTGGGCCTTGCGTGGAAACTCTACGTATCGAAAAAAATATAAATACAGTGGAAGTTTAGGTGTTGAATACCGCAAAGATGTAACGGGCGAAAAAGAAACAACATCGTATAACGAAGCTAAAAGTTTCAGGGTTACCTGGAGTCACTCGCAAGATCAGAAAGCTAATCCAAATTTTAATTTTTCATCGAGTGTTAATTTCTCAACAAGTGGCTTTAACCGCAGCAATATAAATTATTATTCCCGACCTGATTTAAACTCCGAAAACACAAAATACTCTAGTGTAAACTTCAGCAAGCGTTTTCCTGATTTACCTTCATTAAGTTTATCGGGCGGCATGTCGGTTACACAGCGTACAAGCGACTCAACTATCAGTTTAAGCTTGCCAAATATTAATATTTCGTATAGCCGGTTTTATCCTTTTAAACGTAAAAACATTGTGGGCAAGGAACGTTGGTACGAAAAAATATCCATGTCGTACAGCGGTTCATTGGCAAATAGTATAACAACCAAAGAAAACCTACTCCTAAAATCATCTTTATCCAAAGACTGGAAAAACGGTATGCGTCACAGCATTCCAGTATCAGCCACATTTAATGTATTGAAATATATCAATATATCTCCTTCGTTCAATTACACTGAGCGTTGGTATTTACAGTCGGTAACAAAGGATTGGGATATTGACAATCAGCGTGAACTGGTGGATACAACTACCAGATTTAATCGTGTTTACGATTTTAATATGGGCATTTCTGCTTCTACAAAATTGTATGGTTTCTATACTCCAATCCGTGCTTTATTCGGAAATAAAATTGAAAAAATACGCCACGTAATGACTCCTAGTGTTGGGTTTGGCTATACACCCGATTTTGGCGACACTAAATGGGGATATTATGACTATTATACCAGAAGCGTACGAAACATTTCAAATCCAACTACTTACACCGACACTCAAGTAAGATATTCGCACTACGACGGCAGTTTATATGGCTCGCCTGGAACAGGAAAATCAGGAAGTATTAACTTTTCGCTTGGTAATAATGTAGAAATGAAAGTGCGTAATGATAAAGACACTACAGGCACTGAGGCATTTAAACTTTATAGTTTGATCGACAATTTATCCATTAGTGGAAATTATAATTTAGCAGCCGATTCGATGCGTTGGTCGCCGTTTTCGGTTAGCGTACGACTTAAACTCACCAAAAGTTATTCGCTAAACCTGAGTACTTCTTTCGACCCTTATATGTATGTTCTTAACAGCTCCGGAAATCCAGTAAGAGTGAATCAGTTACGTTGGAATAATGGTGGTTTTCCACGTTTTCAGGGCACAAGCACATCGTACAGTTATACCCTGAATAATGACACATTTAAAAAATTATTTGAAAAGAAAACAAAAAAACCAACGGCTGGTACCAAAACAGATTCCGAAGGAAACGAAATACCTGAAGATCAAACTATAGAAACTGCTGACAAAACTCCTGAGAAATCGGATAAGGACAAAGAAGGATTTGTAAAAAATACTATTCCTTGGAGTGTATCAGTCAATTATTCAGTAAGCTATGTTAATTCGTCGGTTTTCAATAAAGCCAAAATGGAATACGATATGGAGTTTAGGCATAACCTAAGCCTAAATGGAAGCCTTGATTTGACAAACAACTGGAAGTTTACGGCAAATTCAACCTATGATTTTGAGTTTAAAAAATTTACCTATACAAGTATCAATATTACCCGTAGTTTGCATTGTTGGAGCATGTCGGGCAGTGTAGTACCATTTGGAGCCTACAAATCGTATAGTTTTCATATCGGTGTAAATGCAAGCATGCTTGCCGACCTGAAATACGACAAACAACCTCAAGCCACTCAAAATGTAATAACTTGGTATTAAAGTTAGAAATTAGAAGTTAGAAATTAGAAAAAAAAATGAACAATTGACCCTTGAAAGTGGTTTTATTTCGATACAAATATAAAACAGAAATTATTAACAAAAAAACAATAATAAAAACAATGAAAATTACAGCAAACAAATCAGTATCAGCAGAATACGAATTGTACGTAGAGGGTGACTCAGCTGGTGAACAAGAATTAATGGAGCGTGCAACAGCCGAACAACCATTAAATTTTATTTATGGTGTAGGCATGATGTTACCAAAATTCGAAGAAAGCCTTTTTGGTTTATCCGTTGGAGATAAATTCGATTTCACAATTGGTGTGGAAGATGCTTATGGTCCTTACGAAGACGAAAACGTTTTGGATTTGGATCGTGCCATTTTCGAAATTGATGGTAAATTGGATAGTGAAGTAGTTTACGAAGGAAACGTTGTTCCATTGATGGATAATGAAGGACATCGTATTAATGCTCAGGTAGTATCAGTAAGCGATACGCATGTAAAAGTGGATTTAAACCACCCACTTGCTGGCGAAACTTTACACTTTAAAGGTTCGGTACTTGAAGTACGCGAAGCCACTGAAAAAGAACTTGCTGCGCTAACGGGCGGTGGTGGCTGCGGTAGTGGCGGCTGTGGTAGCTGTGGTTGCGACGATGGTGAATGTGGCGATGGTGACTGCAGCACCGACGACGAATCAAAAGGTTGTGGCTCAGGTTGCGGTTGTCATTAATTTGATACATAAAAATTAAAAAAATGGATAACGACTTCTGACGTTATCCATTTTTTGTTTTGAATTGTTTTTTTAAAATTGTATCTTTGCAAAAAATGATATTCCCTAAAAATTAATACGCATGTCGAATACTATTGGCAAATTATTTACATTCACTTCGTTTGGCGAATCGCACGGAAAAGGTATAGGTGGAATTATTGATGGCTGTCCGGCAGGCATTTCAGTTGATGAGCAATATGTTCAGAGTGAGCTAGATAGACGCAAGCCAGGTCAGTCATCCATAGCTACACCACGTAAGGAAGATGATAAAGTAGAGTTTCTTTCAGGTATTTTTGAAGGAAAAACTACTGGTACACCTATTGCTTTTATAATCTGGAATCAGAACCAACATAGTAAAGACTACGATCATCTCAAAGAAATTTACCGACCTTCGCATGCCGATTTTACCTATCAGCAAAAATATGGTGTGCGCGACCATCGTGGAGGTGGACGTAGTTCGGCTCGCGAAACGGCGTCGCGCGTAGTAGCCGGTGCTATTGCTAAATTAGCACTTAGTAACTTGGGTATAAGCATAAATGCCTATACATCGCAGGTTGGACCCTATGCCATGACACAAACAATTGACGAAGTTGATTTACAACAAATTGAAAGTAATATTGTACGCTGTCCGCAAGCGGATATTGCCGAAAAAATGATTAGCTATATTCAGGAGTTGAAAAAAGAAGGCGATTCAACTGGTGGAATAATTTCGTGCGTAGTAAAAGGCGTTCCTGTTGGTTGGGGCGAGCCTATTTTTGATAAGTTACAAGCCCGATTGGCAGCTGCCATGATGAGCATAAATGCTTCGCACGGTTTTGATTACGGTCGTGGATTTGATGGTGTGGCACTCAGAGGCTCACAAATGAATGATGCCTTTGTAAAAAATGGCGATAAAATAACCACTCGTACGAATAATTCGGGAGGCATACAAGGAGGAATAAGCAATGGTGAGGATATTTATTTCCGCGTATTATTCAAACCTGTAGCTACTATCTCCAAAAAACAAGACACCGTAGATATTCACATAAATGAAGTTGAATTAGAAGCTCGTGGCCGTCACGACCCTTGTGTACTACCACGCGCAGTGCCAATTGTCGAAGCAATGGCGGCAATTACACTGCTTGATTTGTATTTAACAAAAAATGATTAATCCTTAAAAATACTTGTTAGTATGAATATTACCGAACGATTTCTGAAGTATGTGAGTTTCACAACTACATCCGACGATAACACCAAAATGACTCCGAGTACACCTGGTCAAATGATTTTTGCTCAGTACTTGGTTGAAGAACTTAAATCAATTGGATTACAAGAGGTTGATTTAGATAATAATGGCTATATTATGGCTACACTTCCGGCAAATACCGACAAGGCTATTCCTGTAATTGGCTTTATTTCGCACATGGATACCAGTCCGGATATGACAGCTAAAAATATAAAAGCACGTATTATAAGCAATTATGATGGCGAAGATATTTTACTAAACGACGAAAAGCTAATTGTTTTCGAGACTGAAAAATATCCTGAGATTTTGCAATACAAAGGGCAAGATATAATTGTTACTGATGGCACAACACTGCTTGGAGCCGACGATAAAGCCGGATTGGCCGAAATAGTGACTGCTATGGAATATCTGATTGCACATCCCGAAATTAAACATGGAAAAATACGTATTGGTTTTACGCCCGACGAAGAAATAGGTCAAGGTGCCGACCACTTTGATGTAACGAAATTTAGTGCCGAATGGGCTTATACCATGGATGGTGGCGAAATTGGCGAATTAGAATTTGAGAATTTCAATGCCGCAAGTGCCAAAATTTCGTTTCAAGGCGTAAATGTTCATCCAGGATATGCCCGACATAAAATGCTAAATTCTATGCGTGTAGCGCATCAGTTTGCCTCTATGCTTCCGCGACATGAAACACCCGAACATACCGAAAAATACGAAGGATTTTATCATTTGGTAGGCATGGAAGGAACGGTTGAGAAATCGAGTCTGACCTATATTATCCGCGACCACGAGCGCGACCGTTTTGAGCGACGCAAAAAAGAAATTCAACATATAGTGAATAAAATCAACTCCGAATTTGGCGAAGGCACAGCCACGCTCGAAATGCGTGACCAATACTATAACATGCGCGAAAAAGTGGAGCCTGTGATGCATATTGTGGATTTGGCTTTCGAAGCCATGGAAGCAGTGGGCGTTAAACCCAACGTAAAACCCATACGTGGCGGCACTGATGGATCACGACTTTCGTATATGGGTCTCCCCTGCCCTAACATTTTTGCGGGTGGTCATAATTTCCACGGACGATTTGAATATGTGCCCGTACAATCGATGGAAAAAGCCACTATGGTGATTGTGAAGATTGCCGAGATAATGGGCGGGAAATAACGTAAGCATTTACTATTTAAATATTTAAGATTTACAATTATATAAAATGAAAACTACTCCTTTTACCGATAAGCACATTGCTCTGGGGGCAAAAATGCACGAATTTGCAGGTTATAATATGCCGATTGAATACCCAACCGGAATTACGAATGAACACTTGACTGTGCGCAGTGGTGTGGGTGTTTTTGATGTGTCGCACATGGGTGAATTTTGGGTGAAGGGGCCTAATGCGCTGGCTTTTTTGCAAAAAGTGACGTCGAACGATGTGAGTGCGCTAACGGTAGGTAAAATTCAATATGCTTGTTTCCCTAATGGTAAAGGTGGTATTGTGGACGATTTGTTGGTGTACAGATACGAAGCTGAGAAATACCTATTGGTGGTAAATGCATCGAATATTGATAAGGACTGGAACTGGTGTGTGGCGAATAATACGGAGGGTGCGGAACTCGAAAATGCGTCGGACTGGATGGCTCAGTTGGCTGTGCAGGGGCCAAAAGCTACTGAAATGCTTCAAAAACTGACTTCTGTTAATTTATCGGAAATACCTTACTATGCATTTAAAACCGGCGATTTTGCGGGCGTGAAGGATGTAATTTTGTCGAATACCGGTTACACGGGTGCCGGAGGTTTTGAGCTTTATTTTTACCCAGAATATGCGGATGTGATATGGAATGCGCTTTTTGAAACCGGTGCTGCTTACGACATTAAACCGATTGGACTTGGTGCGCGTGATACTTTGCGCCTCGAAAAAGGTTTTACTTTGTATGGAAATGACATTGACGATATGACATCGCCCATTGAGGCCGGACTAGGCTGGATTACAAAACTGGTAGATGGTAAACACCTTATTGACGGTGATTTGCTGCAAAAACAAAAGACGGAAGGTGTGAGCCGCAAGTTGGTTCGGTTTGAACTGACGGAGCGTGGCATTCCACGCCATGGATACGATATTACAAACAGCGAAGGTGAAATTATAGGGCAAGTTACTTCGGGCTGTATGATTCCGGGTACAAAAACCGGTATAGGAATGGGTTATGTGAAAAGTGCTTACTCCAAGGCGGGTTCGGAAATTGGAATTCAGATACGGAATAATAATCTGAAAGCGGTTGTAGTGAAATAAAAAAAGTCCCGATTCAATTTTGAATCGGGACTTTCTTTGTGAATAACTTAAATGAGCGGGATGTTATTAGCTGCACATTCTGCGCGCATTTCTTCGGACCAAATACTAGCCTGAATTTCGCCAATATGTGCTTTACGCAGGAAGAACATACAAAGACGCGATTGACCAATTCCACCACCTATCGAAAGCGGCAGACTGCCTTCAACTAAGCGTTTGTGAAAATACATTTCCAGTCGTTCGTTTTTGCCTTCAATTTCGAGTTGGCGCAATAGGGCTGTTTTGTCCACGCGAATTCCCATCGAAGAAACCTCGAAAGCCATTTCCAATACCGGATTCCAAAGCAAAATGTCGCCATTGAGTCCCGGCAAACCTTTGTCGGCAATTGTAGACCAATCATCATAATCCGGTGCACGTCCGTCGTGTTTCTGTCCATCGCCCAACGCACCACCAATGCCAATTACAAATACAGCTTTGTGTTTTTTTACAAATTCTGTTTCACGCTCTTTCGATGTTAATGTTGGATATAATTGACGCAGTTCTTCGGCGTGAATAAATGTGATTTCGGTTGGTAAGCAAGGTTTAATTTGTGGAAAACTTTCGGATACCAGGTATTCGGTACGAAGAAACGATGCATAAATTTTATTTACAATCATTTTCAGGAAGTCGATTGTGCGTTCTTCGGCAGTCATTACGCGTTCCCAGTCCCATTGGTCGACGTAAAGTGAGTGCAGGTTTCCAAGTTCTTCGTCGGCACGAATGGCATTCATATCGGTATAAATACCATAGCCATTTTCGATGTTGTAATCGGCCAGTGTTACGCGTTTCCATTTGGCCAGCGAGTGTACCACTTCGGCACGCACATCGCCCATGTCCATAATCGGGAAACTTACGGCACGTTCGGTACCATTCAGGTCGTCGTTGATACCTGTACCACGAAGTACGAATAAAGGTGCAGTTACACGACGCAGACGCAATTCGGACGATAAATTAGCCTGAAAAAAGTCTTTAATTTTCGAAATACCAAGTTCCGTTTGCTGCAAATCGAGCAAAGGCTGATACCCTTTGGGTTTAAATAAATAGCTCATGCTTGTGTGTGTTTTATTGTTATATTTTTAGTTGTATTTTTTTTCGTAGGTCACAAATGAGAATGGATAAATGTTTCTTTCGTCGGGTTCAAAATCTTCACGACTCACTTCAGTCCATTTTTCAAAATCAATAGTTGGAAAAAAAGCATCGGCAGCAAATTCGGCATGAACCCATGTAATATACATTAAATCAGCAAATTCCATTGTTTGTTTGTACACCGCTCCACCACCTATAATGAAAACCTCTTTTTCGTTATCACATAATTCCAAAGCATCTTCAATTGAGTTGGCTTCATAATAACCTTCGGTAACGCCCTCACTCATCATTGACGAAAGTACAATGTTTTTACGGTTTGGCAATGGTCCATTTGGTAAACTTTCGAATGTTCGTTTTCCCATCACCACGGCCGCTCCTGTAGTAAGTAATTTAAAATGCTTTAAATCAGCGGGTAAGTGCCAAGGTAATTTATTCGATTTCCCAATCGCATAATTGTCGGCAACTGCAGCAATAATTGAAATTTTTGACATAATACTTAATTTACGTTTTGGTAATAAATTTATAATTTAATGCGAAACAAACATCATAAATTCTACCTCACTAATTTAAGGCTTACAAAAATACAAAAAAAAATAGACAAACAAGCCTTTATAGTGTTAAACAAAACTTAATTGAACTTACAGCTATCTCAAACACAATTCAGATCACATAAAATTGAAGTATCTTTGCATGGTAAAAAATAATTAAAATTTCATGTACAAATTATTGATTTTTGATTTGGATGGTACCTTGCTCGACACTATTCATGATTTGGCTAATAGTGTAAATTTTGCATTGGAGCATTTTAATTTTCCTACACATAAGACCGATGATTATCGTTTTTTCATAGGCAATGGAGTCAACAAATTACTCGAAAGAGCATTGCCAGTTGACAATCGTTCAGCGGATGACATTTCAATGCTTAAAATGGAGTTTATACGTCATTACAATGCACATTCTGATGATTTCACGCAACCCTACCCAGGTATTAATTCAGTATTAACGAAGCTTTGTGCTGCGGATTTTAAACTTGCCATAGCTTCCAATAAATTTCATGCAGCAACTGTCGATTTAGCTGCTCGATTTTTCCCGGAAATTGTTTTTAACGATGTATTTGGACAACGCGAAGGACATGCACCAAAACCAAACCCTGCTATTCTGAACGAGATTATTACCAATGCCAATGTGGATAAAACTGAAGTGTTATATGTAGGGGATTCAGGAGTTGATGTAGCAACAGCATATAATGCAGGAGTCGATTTTGTTGGTGTATTGTGGGGATTCCGTCCTCAAAAAGAACTCGAAGAGGTTGGCGCAAGGCATTTTGTTAGCAACACAGATGAACTCTATCATTTAATTGTTAATAAGCAGTAGTTTAAAAATTTGTTAAGCTCCAAATTCGTCGAACATTAAATTTTCGCGTGGAATTGAAAGTAATGAAATTATCAATCTATCACTTTTAAAGAAAACAATGCCCATTAGACACTTTAAATTCAATGGTTTTAATTGAGTTTCAAAAAAAAAATTGTAACTTTGGCATAGAAATTGAATTTATAAATTGAAAAAACAAGTATTTTTTAAAGAAATCTGATTTAGATGCAAAAAAAAATCTTCACAATACTATTGTTGGTTAATGTTTTAACTTTATCCGAAGCATTACTAGCTCAGAAATATAGAAGTCAGATTTTTGATTCAAGTATAAAAACTCTTCAAATTGGAAGAGTTGGGGAGAAATACTCTTCTAATATGATAGAATTGAATAGTGCCGATGTGCTTAAAATAAAATTTGATCAGTTATCACATGAATCTCATGCCTATAGTTATAAAGTTATATACTGTAATGCCGACTGGACATTATCAAATCTATCAACAAACGAATATATAAATGGATTCATCACGAATAATATAACGGATGTACAATTATCAAACACAACCACTTTTTTATATACTCATTATCAATTTGAGCTACCAAATAACGACATAAACTTTAAAATATCAGGAAATTATGTAGTATTTGTTTACGAAGATAATAAAACCGACAATCCCGTAGTGCAAGTTTGCTTTTCGATAATAGAACCAAAAATTACAATAAATCCGAAAATACGATCGAATACCGATATTGAATTAAATGGCCGTTACCAGCAAATTGACTTTGATGTAAACCTGAATGCTATAGCAGTTCAAAACCCTCAAAATGAGTTAAAAATTTGTGTCAGACAAAACAATAGGTATGACAATGAAGTTATAAACCTGGAACCTACTTTTATTAATGGAAAAACGCTACGCTATATTAATAATAAAAATTTAATATTTGAAGGTGGAAACGAATTTCATAGCTTTGACATTTCATCGGTTTATGCAGCTAGTCGTGGTATTGATAGAATTAAATACGTTCAACCACATTACGAAGCATTTCTAAGTCAGGATGTTATTCAAAAATCAAGAGTTTACAATCATGAATTTGATGCTAATGGTAAATTTATAATTAATTATCAGGAGTCAAAAACAAATATTGACACAGAAGGAGATTACATGTTTGTAAATTTCACCTTATTAGCAGAAGAGCCATTTTTTGACGGACAAATATATATTGGAGGCGATTTGTATTACAATCTTTTTGATGAGAATTCACGTATAAAATACAATTTCAATGCCGGAATGTATACACATAGAGCGCTATTAAAGCAAGGAGGCTACAATTATCAATATCGGTTTTTAAAAAAAGGAGAACAAAAATCCTCAATCGAAAAAATTGAAGGAAGTTTTTGGCAGTCTTCAAATGAATATAGCATTTATGTATATTATCGCCCTATAGGTGGTAGGTACGATAAGCTTATTGGTGTAAACTTATTTGATAAATGATGTATTTAGCTAAAGTAGATTATTACCAATATCGCATTTTTATATGAAAAATATATTTCTGCTGGACTTTTTAAATAAGTATTTTTATTTAAAATGAGCACAATTATTAAAAATTAATTATTATTTTTGCACCGTGATATGCTATGTTCACAAAACAAAGATAAATATCTGAAAATTAGCAAATTGCAAAATATCGAAAATAATTTAAGATTTAAAATATCTCATTTTTTTAAATTCAAAGAATAATTTATCGTTAATTTATGTTTAACCCAAGTATATTGACTCTGTTTGTAATAATTTAGAAACGCATGGAAAAAAAATATCAGATAATTTATATCTGGTCGTTTATAATAATTTCGGGTGTTATATTGCTCTTGCTTTATACGCCATTAGGAGGCGACATTCACTATGCTGCATACAGAGAGCAGAATAGATATGCTGTATCTCCTGGTGTTAATTACGAACGTCAAATCGGAGCTATGTCTGGCGTAAATGCTGGAAGTAATGGCTCCTATGGCTATTCTGCAGCTCCAAGTCCGTATAATTCTGAAACATATAGAGCAATTTCTGCTGGCGGAATTTCGACTTCAACGTCGATAAACGCAGGGCAAGGAGGAGTTGGTGGAGGTATTACCACATTAAGTAGCCGCACAAAAACTAGTGGCGGAGGCAGCGGATCGGGCGGTGGTATAGGCATTAGCGGAGTAGGCGGACGAAAATCGACCGAAGTTTCCAATACATTTGCAAGTGGTGGAGGCATAGGAGGTAGTATAGTTAACACTACTGGCACCAATACCGGAGGAGTTATGCAACGAGGAACAACAGGTGAAGATGACCCAGTAGATCCAGGAGGTGACCCAGGAGGCGATCCACTCCCTATTGGCAACGAAATGGGAATTCTAACACTAATGGCTGGGCTTTTTGCAATTTACAAATGGTTTAAAAAATAAAAAACGATTTTCAATTTATAGTTGAAAATCGTTTTTTATTTTTGAAATAGGCTAGTATATTATTAGCTTTCTTTACCTTCGTAATAATTTATAAATGCTTTGTTTACCAACCTATTACCACCTGGTGTAGGATAATCGCCTGTAAAATACCAATCGCCCGTATGATTTGGACATGCTAAATGCAGACCTTCAACTGTTTGATACACTAATTCCACAGGGCAATCAACATCAGAAGGAGTAAGCATTTTTGCAATTTGCATCGAAACTTCATCCTGCGTAAAAGGTTTATATATTTCAGTCACATAATTCACCACCTCTTCTTTGGGCAAACTTTCTTGTTGTTTCGATTTTGCATACACCTCGTCGATCAAACTTTGCATACCTCTGTCTTTCAACAATTGAATGGCAGCACGAAATGCACAAAATTCGCTCATTTTAGCCATATCAATACCATAGTAATCGGGAAAACGAACCTGCGGTGACGACGAAACGATTACAATTTTTTTAGGCTCTAAGCGATTCATTATTTTCAGAATACTCTGTTTCAAGGTAGTACCACGCACTATTGAATCGTCGATAGCCACCAAATTATCCATTTTAGCACGACGAATAGTGCCGTAAGTTACATCGTAAACGTGAGTAGCTAAATCGTCGCGTTCGTTATTAGTCGAAATAAAAGTACGTAGTTTAATGTCTTTGATTAGCACCTTTTCTACTCTAGGAGCTTGCTTCGTCTCAGCCTTAATACCATCAATCATTCCATAAAAAGCCACCTCAGCGGTATTTGGAATAAAAGAAAAGACAGTGTTCTCAACATCGTGTCCAATGGCTTCTAAAATAGGTTTACTAAGCGATTCGCCTAACATTTTGCGTTCCTTATAAATGTCGATATCGCTACCGCGTGAAAAATAAATACGCTCGAACGAACATTTTTTGAGACCGCCCTTTTGTTCCCGAATAACATCGAACCGAATTTCACCACTTCGTTTAATAATCATGGCTTGGCCTGGAGTTAATTCTTTTACATCTTCCTCTTTTAGATTCATTGCAGTTTGAATCACCGGACGCTCCGAAGCTACTACAACAATTTCATCGTCGGCATAATAAAAAGCAGGACGAATACCCTTTGGATCTCTAAAAACAAACGAATCACCATGTCCAAGCATACCGCAAATTGCATAACCACCATCCCAGTGCTTTTCGGATTTTCGAATAAAGGATGCAATGTCTAAATTTTCTTCTATTTTTCGGGTTATTACAATATCGTTCGAATAACGTGTTCGGATTCGGTTATATTCCGCTTGAACTTCCTTATCGAGCATAAAACCAAGCGATTCAAGCATTAAAAAAGTATCCCCCTTATCGCGTGGGTGTTGACCTTTAAGCGTAAGGTGGTCGAAAAGTTCATCAACATTGGTCAAATTAAAATTTCCGGCAAGTACCATCGAACGGTTTTTCCAGTTATGACGGCGCAAAAAAGGGTGCACATACGAAATACCACTTTTACCCGTAGTACTATAACGTAAATGTCCTAAATACAGTTCGCCTGCAAAAGGCAAGTTTTGTTTGGCATATTCAGCATCTACAGCTAAATTGGATTCGATTTTTTGCATGGATTTATTTACCCCAGCAAAGATTTCTTGAATAGCATTTTTTCCTTCTATCCTATCGCGCCAAATATATTCTTCGCCTGAAGGTGTATCCAATTTTACGGTAGCTATACCAGCTCCTTCTTGTCCTCTATTGTGTTGTTTTTCCATTAATAAGTACATTTTTTGCAATCCGTATTGCCAAGTTCCGTACTTTTGTTGATAATAATCCAGTGGCTTTAAAAGCCTAATCATTGCTATACCGCACATAATCAATTAATAATTAAGAATTAATAATTAATAAGTTAAGACTACTAATTATTTTAATTGTTATAATATTTTCAAATAAAAAACCCCAACACGGATGCAGGGGTTTTGTATATTTATTCAACTGTTACCGACTTGGCAAGATTTCGAGGTTGGTCAACGTCGCAACCTTTAACAACTGCTATATGATAAGCCATTAACTGTAAAGGTATTGCAGCCAACAAAGGCACTAAGCATTCTTCCGTTTCGGGAATACTAATTGAATAGTCGGATAAATTTTTAACCACTTCATCGCCTTCAGTGATAATGGATATAATTTTACCTTTACGTGCTTTTATTTCTTGAATATTACTTACAACTTTATCGTACATTCCAACATTTGGAGCAATAACAACCACCGGCATTTCCTGGCTGATTAATGCGATAGGACCATGCTTCATTTCGGCAGCAGGATAACCCTCGGCATGAATGTAGGATATTTCTTTTAATTTCAAAGCTCCTTCGAGTGCTACGGGGAAATTATAACCACGACCAAGATAAATAAAGTTTTGAGCATAGGTAAAGGTTTTTGCAAATTGCGATATAGCCTCACTTTGATCTAAAATACTTTTAATTTTCTCAGGTATGCGTCCTAATTCACGTACACATTTTAAATAGAACTCTTCAGTTATTGTTCCTTTTTCCTTACCCATAAGTAAAGCAAGCATAACTAGAACCGTCACCTGAGCTGTAAATGCTTTGGTTGAAGCTACTCCAATTTCTGGTCCGGCATGTGTATAACAGCCTGAATCCGTTAACCTAGGAATGGATGCCCCAACCACATTACAAATACCAAAAATAAATGCTCCGTTTGATTTGGCCAATTCTACAGCTGCTAATGTATCGGCAGTTTCGCCCGATTGCGAAATTGGAATCACTAAATCATTTTTGTTGATTACCGGATTACGATACCTGAACTCCGATGAATACTCCACTTCAACAGGAATGCGCGCAAATTCCTCGATAGCATATTTTCCAATTAAACCAGCATGCCAAGAGGTACCGCAAGCAGTAATAATAATTCGGCCAGCATTCATAAATCGATCTTTATTATCGATAAATCCCGAAAGTTTAATATTGTCTTCGTCCACATTTACACGTCCACGCATACTATCGCTTAGTGTTTTGGGCTGTTCAAAAATCTCCTTAATCATAAAATGTGGATAACCACCTTTCTCAAGTTGACTTAACGTCATTTCTAGCTTTTTAATTTCGGGAGTTTTTACAACATTCGATATGGTTTTAATCTTCAACTCTTTTCCACGTTGCAGTGTAACGATTTCTTCGTCACCTACATATACAACTTTGTTGGTAAACTCAACAATTGGTGTTGCATCCGAGGCCAAAAAATACTCATCATCGCCTACACCTACAACCAAAGGGCTACCTTTACGAGCTGCCACAATTATATCCGGATTATTTTTTTCGATTACACAAATAGCATAAGCTCCAATAACCTGATTAAGTGCTAGTTGTACAGCAGTTGACAAATCAATATTATTCGATTTTTTCACAAACTCAATTAATTGAATAAGCACCTCCGTATCTGTTTCACTACTAAAAGTATAACCTTCTTTTAGTAATCCAGCTTTGAGCACAGCATAATTTTCGATAATACCATTGTGTATGATAGCCAATTCCTCGGATTGAGAATAGTGTGGATGAGCATTAACCTGATTAGGCTCACCATGAGTAGCCCAACGGGTATGAGCAATACCAATATGGCCACTTATATCTTTTTGATTCGCAAACTGAACTAATTCAGATACTTTGCCTTTTGCTTTATATATATTTAATTTGCCATCGTTAATAAGCGCAATTCCAGCACTATCATATCCACGATATTCAAGACGTTGAAGTCCTTTTATCAAAATAGGATAAGCCTGCTGCTTACCAATGTATCCTACAATTCCACACATTTTATTTTAATTAATAATTAATAATTGATAATTAATAGTTGATAGTTAATTATAGAACAAACATTTACCAACTTTTGCTTGCCGCTTACTGCTTACTACTTACTGCAAACTTCCCCCTATATCCTATTCCGTATTCGTTCCATCGCTATTTGTGTTCCTTCGCGACTACTGAAGCCTGTCAGACGCATAAATCCTTCGCCAAGCGAACCAAAAACCACTCCTGGAGTACCTACAATTTGAAAATCGTACAACAATTGTTGAAAAAATTTCCACGAAGGCTGATCGTTTGGTGTACGAAACCAAACATAAGGCGAATTTACACCTCCATACACTTCCAATCCGCAGTTAATTAATTCTTCACGAATCATGGCTGCATTAGTCATATAATAATTGACCAACTCGGTCACTTCTGCTTTTCCTTTTTTGGTGTAAGTAGCTTCGGCTCCACGCTGTACCACATACGATACTCCGTTTGTATAATTTGCTTTGCGGCGACTCCAAAGTTTATTTAAAGCTACTTTTTCGCCCATTTTAGTATGCACCATCAACTCGGGTGGAATAACCGTAAAGCCACATCGCAAGCCAGTAAAACCAGCCGTTTTGGAATAACTTCGAATTTCGACGGCTACTTTTTTAGCATTTTTTATTTCATAAATACTTTGTGGCACATCTTCATCCACAATAAACGATTGATAAGCAGCATCGTATATAATTATACTTTCATGTTCGATGGCGTAATCCACCCAACGTTTTAGTTCATTTTTATTAATGGTAGTACCTGTGGGATTATTTGGATTGCACAGGTAAATAATATCCACTTTTTCTTCGGGCAATTCAGGTATAAAACCAGTATCGCTCGAACAGCGAAGATAAACAATATTACTCCATTTCTGATCGTCGGACAAATAACCCGCACGCCCGCTCATAATGGTAGCATTTTCGTAAACAGGATACACCGGATCGGCAATTGCAATAATATTATCTCTACCCAATATATGACCTACATTTCCAATATCCGACTTGGCACCTTCGCTAATAAAAACGCTTTCTTTCGTTAGCGACACTCCTTTGGAACGGTATTCTTTTAATATCTTTTCGATTAAAAAATCGTAACCTTGCGGTGGACTATAACCACGAAATGTAGCCGCTTGCGCCAATTCATCCACAGCAGTATGCATAGCTTGAACAACCTCATTAGGCAACGGACGCGTAACATCACCAACTCCAAGCCTAATAATTTTGGCATTAGGATGCAACACTTTATACGCATTCACACGTTTCTCTATTTCGTCAAAACAATAGATTTCAGGAGTTTTGAGATAATTCTCGTTTGCTAATGCCATCTGTTTGAGAAGGTGAAAAGAAGTTTTTTAGTTTGTATTTTATTGTTCTGCAAAATTGCAACTTTTTTTCGAGAAATGAAAATCAAAATGCCACAAAACTGAAAAAATCAATTGTGTTTAACAATAGTACGTCCTTTTAGTTTTCCTTGCAGAATATCATCAATTGCATATTGTAAATCATTTAAGCCAATTTCGTTGTAAATATCCAACAAATGAGTTGGTTTATACTCGTTTGCTAATTTTTCCCACAATGGAGTTCGTAAATGAGTGGGGAAGTTTTGTGCTGAAATGCCAATAAGCGTAATTCCACGTAATATAAATGGAAAAACTGTCATATTTAGTTGAGTTGAGGACACACTACCACAAGTAGTTACTGCGCCTAAAGGTTGAAGCGATTTTAAAATATTTTCGAGCGCTACACCACCAACGGTATCAATTCCACCAGCATATTGAGCCGAAAGAACAGGACGTTTTTCGATTTGCTGAAATTGCTCACGCGAAATTATTTCGGAGGCACCTAGTTGTTTCAGGAATGGATATTCCACTTCTTTGCCAGAAACTGCCACGGTTTGGTATCCATTTTTGGCTAATAAAGATAAAGCCACTGACCCAACTCCACCTGTGGCACCAGTTACAATTACTTTACCATCAGCAGGTTTTACCAATTCGGATAAGCGCGAAAGCGAAATGGCGGCTGTAAACCCTGCTGTACCAATTATCATAGCCTCTTTAAGTGTAAGACCATTTGGTAACTTTACAACCCATTTGGCAGGGACACGTATATATTCGCCATAACCACCGGGCGTATTCATTCCTAAATCATAACCAGTAACAATTACTTGGTCGCCAGCTATAAACTTTTCTGAAAGCGATTCAATAACTACACCTGCAGAGTCAATTCCTGGTGTATGAGGATAGTTTTTGGTAATTCCCTTATTACCTGTTGCTGACAAAGCATCCTTATAATTGAGTGATGAGTATTCTACTTTTATAAGCACTTCAGCTTGGGGCAAATCAGCAATATTTAATGTTTTAATTGAAGAACTAAAAACGCCTTCAATTACATCGATAACAAAAGCGTTGTATAACATTATTCTACTTCTACTTTAACCACATCTCGCATTGAACAGGTTCCGTTAAACACTGCATTTGGTTCTACTACGAGTATTTTAGTTTTTACATCGCCTTTTATTTGAGCGCTACTTCTGAGTGTAAGTGTATCGGAAACAGTGATATTACCATTTACAGTGCCAACAATTTCGGCATTAACGCAGGTTATAGTCCCTTTAAGCATTCCATTTTGGCCAATAATTAACTTTCCGTTGCACGATATATCGCCTTCAACTTCACCATCAATTCTAAAATCGCTATCGGCAAAAATTTTACCTACAATTTTACTTCCATTTGTCAATGCGTTATACATTACACCACTATTATTTAATACTTCTTTAGCCATAATTGAATATTTATGAAATGAGAGTCCAAAATTACAATTTTCTTTCCAAAACAGAAAATTAAAACTTATAAAAATACATTATTATACGTGATTAATAATCATTGTCAGCAATTTACATAAAAATAAATCAAAATTACTCCTCCAAGCCGTATCTTTTACTTCGACCAAAACTACGGTAAGCATCGTGTTCAATTTCTTCATCCGGCTCAATAAAAACTTCATTTAAATGAGGCACAAACTGAATATATTTAATTGTAAGACCTCTATCAAGCCATTGCTGTTCGTAGTAGGTTTTAATTTTCAAAATAGGATTTACCAAACTGGAACTATAAAGATTATCCGTAACGAAATTCACTCCAAAACCGTTTGCTTTTACCATTTGATAGGTATAAGTAAACATAAAATTACTATCTGTTTTTAAATGAATTAATCCCTCAGGCTTTAAAAACTGAAGATAAGAGCGAATAAAATTAGTTGCAGTAAGGCGTTTGGTCACTTTTTTCATCTGAGGATCGGGAAAAGTTAACCAAATTTCGGCCACCTCGTTTGCTGCAAAAAAATGAAAAATCATTTCGATGTTGGTACGTAAAAAAGCAACATTTTTCAAACCTTTTTCGTACGAATCTTTGGCACCTGTCCACATACGAGCCCCTTTGATATCGACTCCAATAAAATTTTTTTCGGGAAATAATTCGGCTAAACCCACTGTATATTCGCCTTTACCGCAACCCAATTCTAAAACTATTGGATTATCATTTTTGAAAAACTGTACATTCCAAGCACCTTTCATGTCAAACTCATTACCTTCGCGTACTGCATGCGACGAAACTTGAAAGACATGTGGAAACTCCTCCATATCAGCAAACTTGGACAATTTATTCTTACCCATAAGTATTATTCCGCTTTTTCTATTTTTATACCAATATCGTTAATACCCAGGAGCATAGAATCGCGCATACCATGTTGAATTTGGTAGCGATAACGACCAGGCTTGGAAAATCTGAAGTTCTTACGATAAAGTACAGGCATATTGTAAATAGGGCCAACACCCGAACCTAGCCATTTTCCAAAATCATCGGCCAAATAAAAGTTAATGCTATCCTTTGTAATGGTACTATCCTGGCCCATTTCCGAAATAAAAAGCCATAAGTTTTGATATGGATATTCACCTCTATTACGCGTATTTACATAGAAGTTATAATTCGCATTAGGTGCATCAATTGTTACATCAAAAGTGAAAACACTGTCCTTGGACCAGCCATTCACATTAACGGGTTGGTATTTAAAAAAAACCTCATTGTTCACACACGACACCAGCGATATGATAATAAACAAGAAAAACAGTTTACTATTTAGGTTGATTATTCTGATCATTGCGTTTAATAAGTTTTGGTGGATTGCTGCTTGTGTTTTGCACCGGTCTTGCTATACCTTCTTTCCTATTACCTTGATTTTTATTGTTTTTTGCAGGCGCCTTTTTAGTACTATCAAACCTTGTTAAACTATCCTGTCCTACCACATTATTATAATCAACAACAGGAGCTTTTGTAGTAGTCACTTTAAGCTCCAGCGAATCAGGTCTTTTACCTTGCTTATTCAGAGCAATTACCTCTTTAGCTCTATTTACATCTATTGAAACAATATTGGCTCCAAATTCTTTTGAAGTGGAATAAGATAAAATACCTTTGAAAACATCTGTTTTGAAATGATAATAGGTATTATCAACGGTTTCGAGCGAAATATCTTTGGAAGGAAAGTCCTTTTGAGCATCTTGATATGTATCGAGTTCAAAGTTCATGCAACATTTCAATTTTCCACACTGACCAGCTAGTTTTTGAGGATTGAGCGAAATATCCTGAACACGTGCTGCCGTAGTTGATACTGAATTGAAATTAGTCATCCATCCAGAGCAGCAAAGTTCACGTCCACAAGGTCCAATTCCCCCTATCCTACCCGCTTCCTGACGAGCACCAATCTGCTTCATTTCGATACGGATGCGAAAAGTTTCGGCAAAAACTTTTATCAACTGACGAAAATCGACACGATCGTCGGCTATATAGTAAAAAATGGCTTTATTTCCATCACCCTGAAATTCAACATCACCAATCTTCATATTAAGCTTGAGACTATCCGCTATTTGGCGAGCTTTTATCATAGTTTGCTGCTCGCGCGCTTTCGATTCGTTGTATTTTTCGATATCCACTTCACGCGCTTTGCGGTACACGCGTCGAATTTCGAAACGATCTGGGTGAATATTATTTTTGGTCATTTGCAATAAAACCAATCGGCCTTGAAGCGTCACTTCACCAATATCGTGTCCTGGCGATGACTCAACAGCCACTATATCACCTTTTTCGAGTGGAATTTTGGTACTATTCAAAAAATAACCTTTTCGTGTGTTTTTAAACTGAACTTCAACAAATTCAGTTTCGTTTAATGTTTCGGGCAAATCGATTAACCAATCGAAAACACCCAGCTTTTTATTCGAATGGCACTGACAACCACCTTTAGTCATGCAGCAACCGCCACTATTTAGAGTAATATCCATTTTTTTTAAAGTTAGAAATTAGAAATCAGAAATTAAAAATGAGAAAATGAGAAAAAAGTTAGAAATTACATTGGCACATTCTTGGCCCTGCCTGCCGCAGGCAAGTAGCCAATCGAAGATGCCGTGTAGCGGTAGCAGCAAAGCCGAGCGATCGCATTCACTGTTTGGCCATATTTAAAAACTATCTTTTCAACAGCATTATAATTTTTAGAACCAAATCGAAAAACACCATTTTGGCATTTACATTTCGTTCAATATGTCGTTCGGCCAATTCAAATTCTTTCATTATATCTTCCACATTGCGCTCATTAATGAACGGCGAAAATTTTTGCGAAAAATCTGATTCGTAGCTTACAAAGTAGTTTAAATCGGTTTGTTTTAGGTTTAAAATAAAGTTTTCGCGCGTCATGTGTTGCGCGTAAACAAGAAATTTCTTCTGTCTTTCCCTGCCAATAGCAGGTGCTGCCATATCGTCGGCCCATTTTCGTAAGGTCTTAAGCGAAGCATGATCTTTCCTGTTTCCAACCTGCCATGCTAAACGCATAATTAACACAAAACGTTCAAAGTTGACTTTATTCTCGTCATCCTCACTCAAAATTGACATGGCACTCAAATAACTACCATTAGCAATTCGAGCCAAATTAAGAGCATCGTGTTGAGTTATTTCAATATCTCTATTTTTCAATAAAGCCTTAACCAAATCGCTATCAGTAAGCTTAGGTATAGCCACATGTTGGGTGCGCGATAAAATGGTTGTTAAAATTTCGTCGGGAGCGTTCGAAACCAATAGAAAAACAGTCTTTTCAGGTGGTTCCTCCAATATTTTCAATAATTTATTGGCACATTCCACATTCATTTTTTCGGGCAACCAAATAATCATTATTTTGTATTCCGATTCATAAGTCTTGAGACTTAATTTATGAATAATCTCCTGACTTTCATTCGAATAAATCATCCCCTGTTTTGCATCGCCACTAATAACAGCATACCAATCGTTCACACTAAAGTATGGATTCCTCAGAATTGTCTCTCTAAATTCACCTATAAAATCGTCACAAACGGTACTTAATTTCCCTGTAGGTTTAATAATTGGAAACACAAAATGCAAATCGGGATGTGCTAACTTTTTGTACTTAACACACGAAGGGCAAATACCACACGAATCGTTTTCCTTCTTATTTTCGCAACAAATAAATTGAGCATAAGCTATGGCCAATGCTAATTTTCCAATTCCTTCGGGTCCACGTAATAATTGAGCATGCGGAATCCGCTGATCCTTTACCGAGCACACAAATCGATCTTTAATTTCTTGTTGTCCAATTACTTCTGAAAATAGCATATACAGTTTTTTCCCAATTTGATATAAACTGCAAATATATAAAAAAAAGAAGACATTCGAAAATTTAAAATTGAAATATTAGCGTGATACAAATAAATAATTTGAATAAAATTTTCATATTTATAAACTAATGACTAATTTTGTATATCGAAATTCGATATTTATTATTTTAAAAACAAGAAAAGAAATTGTAAATATAATTACAATGAAGAAATTAGCAGTAGTGTTATTGGTAGTAATAAGCAGTTTTGCCGTCAAGGCCGACGAAGGTATGTGGATGCTGCCTTTAATTGAAAAACTCAATATTCAAAAAATGAATGGACTGGGCTGTACGCTTACTGCCGACCAAATTTACAGCGATAAAAATATAAGTCTCAAAGATGCGGTTATTGTTTTTGGAAATGGTTGTACAGGCATTGTGGTATCGAGTCAAGGATTAGTTTTCACCAATCACCATTGTGGTTTTGGAGCAATCCAACAACACAGCACAGTGGATCATAATTATTTAAAATATGGTTTTACTGCCGAAAAGTTGGAAGATGAAATACCCACACCAGACCTTACGGTGAAATTTTTGGTAAGCATTACCGACATTACCGAACGAGTTATTTCGCAGCTGCCCGAAGAACTTATTGGTAGCAAACGAGTTGCCAAACAAGATTCCATTTTAACAGCCATCAAAAAAGAGTTTTCGAAAGATACGCATTACAAGATAAGCACCAAATCGTTTTATTCCGACAATGAATTTTATGTTTTTGTTTACGAGGAATTTACAGATGTACGATTTGCGTATGCGCCACCTTCGTCAATAGGTAAATTTGGTGGCGATACCGATAATTGGATGTGGCCACGACACACAGGCGACTTCTCCGTATTTAGGGTTTATAGTGACGTTAACGGAAAACCAGCCACTTACTCCAAAGACAATGTGCCTTATTCACCCAAACGATTTGCAACCATTTCGAACCAAGGATATACTGCTGGCGATTACAGCATGATAATGGGAAATCCGGGAACTACAACACGCTACCTATCGTCTTGGGGAATTGAAAACCGCATGAAAAACGGCAACCAAGCCCGTATAGATGTTAGAGGAGCAAAGCAAACAGTTTGGAAATCGTTTATGAAAACGAATGAAGCAATCAATATTGCTTATGCTAGTAAATATGCACGCAGTTCCAACTACTGGAAAAACAGTATTGGCATGAACAAAGCCATACAAAAACTTGGAATTATTGAACGAAAAAAATCAGAACAAAAAGAATTTACAGACTGGGTAAATGCGTCGGAAAACAGAAAAGCAAAATACGGATCTGTTTTGACTAATTTGCAAAACGGGTATGAAAAAATAAACAAATATAGTCATGCACTGAATTTTATGCGCGAGTCGTTAACAAGTGGAACCGAAATGCCACGAATTGCGTCCTCATTAGTAAAACTTACCGAAGGAAAATTCAATAAAGACTCCGTTATGAAAAAAGCGTCCGAATTATACAAAGATTACTATGCCGAAGTAGACCAAGCCACATTTGAAGTAATGATAAACGAATATAAAAAAGCTGTAGAGGCAGAATACCTACCTGCTTTTTACAATTTAATAAATAAAAAATTTAAAGGCAGTACGCAAAAATATGCTGAGTATATTTATTCAGAATCAGTTTTCACAACATTCGAAAAATTTAAGAAAGCACTGAATAAGAACACACTGAATTTATTAAATGATCCAGCAGTTTTATATTATCGCGAAACATCATTACTTTATGGAAGCTTACAAAAAGGAGACTATGAGCAGGCTTTAGAATTGATTAAGGATGCTGAGCGCAACTATGAAGCTGGTCTAAAGGAAATGGATTCAGAAAAAGGAGCAGCTCGCTACCCCGATGCTAATTCGACTATGCGATTGACTTATGGAAAAATTGGCAGTTATAAACCAGCCGATGCCATTGATTATAATTATTACACTACTACACAAGGCATTTTGGAAAAAGAAATTCCAAATGATTATGAATTTGATGTTCCTGCAAAGTTAAAAAACGCCATTACTGAGAGTAATTACGGAGCCTATATCGATTCGAAAACTGGTAAAATGCATGTTGCTTTTTTGAGCAATAACGATATAACAGGAGGCAACTCAGGAAGCCCAATATTCAATGCAAAAGGCGAACTTATTGGACTTGCTTTTGACGGAAACTGGGAAGCAATGAGTGGTGATATTATTTTTGAGCCCGATTTACAACGCTCTATTAATGTAGACATACGTTACGTATTGTTTATAATGGATAAAGTGGGAGGCGCAAATCGCTTAATCAATGAACTTACAATTAAATAAATAGGATAGTATGCAACGTTTAAAATCTTTATGCATTGTTTTATTAATCGTTTTCTTTGGTAGTTTATACCAAGGTGCTGTTTTACCATTTATCGATGGCATTAATTATGGGCTAACCATAGCTAAATACGAAGATAATACTCAAAACAAAACACAAGAATTCATTATGATGGACGTAGAACCTAAAAATCCGGACATCATGCTACCTAACGAGTTAAACACCAAAAACGGTCAAGAGGTATTAATACAATCAAATAATATATCGCTAATATTTAGCGATATACAGCAAAAACCTATTTGGTGGATGGCATTAAATTCACTTTATATGGCATTAACTATTATTGTCTTGATTTTAGGAATTTGGATTCCATTTTTGGTTGTAAAAGTCCTTCGCTCGTTACAACATTCCGAAGTTTTTGAGCGTATTAATCTGGCTCGTATAAACCGAATTGGGACAATAATTTTAGGAATTGGATTAATTGGTTCAGTTATTCAACTAATCAATATTATAAGCGCTGAATATTTGGTTGATCTTACTCATTATAGGTTTACGTATTCGAAAATAATTGATTTTAATGCCATTATAATGGGTATAGTAATACTGATTATGACCGAAGTAATGCGAATTGCTGTTGAGATGAAAGAAGAACAAGATTTTACAATTTAAGAAACACAAAAATGGCAATAATAGTAAATTTAGATGTAATGATGGCGCGTAGGAAGATTTCGCTCAACGAACTATCCGAACGCGTTGATATTACTCCAGCAAATTTATCCATCCTTAAAACCGGCAAAGCCAAAGCAATCCGCTTTAGCACATTAGATGCAATATGCAAAGTATTAAATTGCCAACCAGCTGATATTTTGGAGTTTAGAGACGAAGAATAGAGTTTTGGAATACGATTAATAAGAAAAAGCGTTTGAACTAATGTTCAAACGCTTTTTCTTATTTTTGTGACCCAGGAGGGGTTCGAACCCTCGACCCACAGATTAAGAGTCTGTTGCTCTACCAACTGAGCTACTAAGTCGTTTTTTCAGTTTGCAAAGATAAGTAAAAAACTTACTATTACAAGAACCAGTTATTCAAAATTTACTTCATTTTTTCAATTAAACTGTAAAAAGATAAATCCAAATTAATATAGCTACATTCATGTCCTATTGAATTCAATGTGAAAAGTTTAAATTTTCGACTTATTATTCAAATTTATGTAGCATATAATTTTGTTTTAGCAGTAATTTATATTACTTTTGTAGCGTAAATTACTATAAAAATATCCTGATTATAAGATTAATAACAGTTTTGTTTATTCAAAATCATTATCAACAAATTTGTATTCTTTGATAACGAATAGAACAGTCTGAAATCAAAGATTGAAATTCAACAACAAATCAACATATATCATTAAATTTCAGCAAATTACAAAAAATGGTTTGATTTTTGAAATAGCGTTCAAAAAAACGAAATTAATACAATTCGAAATCAAAAAAATATAGATAAACCATTACATTTTTCAACAAGTGACCAACTTTACTAATATACAGAACATGAAACTCGTTCGATTTACAAAAACATTACAGAATCAAAAAAAAATATTACATTTTTTTGCTTTACTTTTCTTGATACAATTTTTGGGAGTTGAGTGTTTGAAAGGGGCAACCAAAACTTGGTCTGGGGGAACTGGAACAACATTAAACTGGACAACAGGCAGCAACTGGGGAGGTACAGCACCAGTTGCAGGCGATGATATTGTTTTCAACACTATCGGAACGATTACATTTACAACATTACCAGGAGCAAATGTTGCCTATAATTCACTAACAATAAACCAAGGAACAGTTAATTTAGATGGTGGAAACAATAGAGCATTCACTTTGGGAGGCAATAGCGGTGTAGATTTTTTTATCGCTAATGGCGCTTCATTTGGTGGCACACGAATAAATATAACTTTAGCTGCCAATGCTACTGCTTCAATTAATGGTACATTATCAGTTTCAGGTACAAATAACCGTACATTTAATACAAACGGAACAAATGTAGCAACAACAGTATCAGGATCAATAATTAATTCGGGAACAGTTACATGTACAACAGCATCTAAATTAGTTTTTAGTAATAGTTCAACTTATCAGCATGCCCGCGACGCAGGAAATATTCCTACATCAACATGGAATGCTACGTCGAACTGTAACTTAACAGGGACAACCGCAACAATACCGACAGGTTTAAATCAAACATTCAGTAATTTCACTTGGAATTGTACATCGCAATCTGCCAACACTACACTTTCCCCTACTTCATTGTCAATTTTAGGTAATCTAACAATTAATGGCACAGGAGCATCTAATTTATCAATTGCACAGAATCTTTCAATTGGAGGAAATGTTATTTTAAATGCTGGGACTTTTGACGCAAGTACATATACATACACCGTTGCTGGTGACTGGACAAATAATGGAGGTGCGTTTATCCCAGGATCAGGAACAGTTATATTTACAGGCAACAACTCTGCCATACATGGAACAGTGGGCACTCAAACATTTAATAATTTAACGGTTAATAAAACAGATGGTCAGACTTTAACGTCTCTGACCGACATTACTACGAATAACGATTTTTCATTGAATTCTGGAACTTTTGTATTGAACAATTCAACTACCAATGTAAGAAATTTAAATGTTAATGGAAATTATATTCAGTCATCTGGTATATTCGATTTTAATAATGTTGATAATGGTGCAAACAGTTATATTAATGTATCAGGAAATTTTACTAACACTGCAGGAATAGGATCAGTAACAACCAATGGTAATGGTGCTGAAAACGGTTTAATAAATCTTTTAGGAGTAAATAAATCATTGAATGTAACAACTACAGGTGCAATGATTTGGACAAAAATAATTGTTCCTATCTCGGGTTCTATTCAAATGTTATCTAATCTTAGTCTTTATGGCGACTCATCTGACCCTAAATACTATGGTAGTTTTACAGTAAATGGTTCATTGAATATGGGAACTTACATTATAACTGACTCAGATGGTACAACAAATTCCTCGGCAGGTACGATGTTTTACTTAAATAGTGGAGGATCTATTCTGACTGCAAACACTGATGGTTTAACCTCAAACGGAGCTAATGGATCCATTCAAGTTACAGGCATAAGAACATACAATTCCGCTGCGAATTACACTTACAATGGAAGCACAAATCAAACTATAGGCAATGGACTTTCAACAGCAAATAATTTAACTATTAACAACACGTCAGGTATTGTAACTGCAAGTGGTACTCTCACTGTAAACGGTACGTTAACAACTACAAATGGCGGAACATTAAACATGGGAACCAATCAATTATTGGGGACACTCTCTTCAATTACAAATGATGGTACCATTCAAACTCAAAATACAAGTGCAACACCTATTCCTACAGGTAGAACTTGGGGTGGAACAATATTATATAATGGTGCAACTGGTCAAACTATTCCTGCCTCTACGTTTAATAATTTAACTGTCAATAATAGTTCTGGTGTTACTTTAGCTGCGAATTCTACTGTAAACAACCTATTAACTTTAACAGCTGGAAGACTTACCATAGGCGCTAACAATTTAACACTAGGCGTTGACGCTTTAGCAGTTGCAGGGACATTGAATGCTTCAAACATGATTGTCGCAACTAGCACTGGACAGGTACGCAAACAAATTAATAAAAATGAATCTTATTTACTCCCTATTGGCGATGCAACGGGAACTGCTGAGTATTCCCCTATAACAGTTGGATTTACGAGTGGAACTTATGCCGGAGGTGCTTATTATGGAACAAATGTTACAAACACAAAACACCCAAGCAATACAACAATAACTAACTTTCTAAACAGATACTGGACAGTAACTCAAAGTGGCATTACTTCATTTATAGCTTCGGTCACAGGAACATATTTAAATGCTGATATTACAGGAAGTGAAACAGGACAAGCTGCATCACGTTATACTGGTTCAATTTGGGTAAAATATGGAGCACTCGGTTCAAACAATTTATCAGCCACTAGCTTAACATCATTTGGCGACTTTACAGGATTGAATAACACTCCAACAATTAGCGCCACTCCAACATCGTTAACAACTTTTACGTATCCATTCAATAATGGTCCATCAAATATTTTAAGCTTCACAGTATCGGGAACTGATTTAGTGGAAAATGTTATAATTAGCCCATCAGCTTCGTTTGAAGTTTCAGCAACTGGAGGAGCTGGATTTACAGCTAGCCCATCCGTTTCGCTACCTCCAACAGGTGGCTCAATAAGTTCATTACCAGTTTATGTACGTATGAAATCAGGGCTATCTACTGGAGCTGTGGCATCGCAAAACATAATAGTAAGCACTTCTGGTGCAACATCTGTGAATGTATCTTGTAGCGGTACTGTAAGTAATCAGCCAGTTATTACAGTATCACCAGCTAGCTCAACATTGTTTTCTTATACATTTGCTTTAGGTCCTTCGACTGAACAAACATTTAATATTAGTGGCTCTAACTTATATTCGAACGTTACAATAACTGCACCTGCAAACTATGAAATATCGTTAACTTCGGGAGCTAATTTTGTCACAACTACATTAACTATTCCTATAACATCTGGCAGTTTAATCTTAGGAACAGGTACTTTTACCAATGTTCCAATATATGTTCGTTTAAAATCAGGACTTGGTACTGGAAATTTTAATGAAAATGTAGTTGCATCAGCGACCTATGCCGCAAATCAAACTATAGTATGTACTGGTACTGTTAGCCCTAAAGCTACATTAACAACTTCAACTTCATGGCTTGCAAGTTTTATTTATTCTGGAGCTGGACCATCAGCTTCGCAAACATTTCAACTGAATGGTACAAATCTGGGAACAAATAATGTAACCATAACCCCACCTACCGATTTTGAACTTTCGCCAAATGGGTCAACTTGGTATACAACTTCATTTACTATTTCTCCTACTGGTGGTTCTGTTAATCAATTAATGTATGCTCGCCTCCGTGCAAGTAGAGCTGTTGGTAATTATGGCCCTCAAAATGTAACTTTAACAGCACAAGGGGCTGTAGTTAAAACTGTAGCTTTTAATGGTTCAGTTGTAAACAGCGCAACAATATTAACATCAAAAACAACCCTTACTGGTTTTGGATATTTATTTGGCAGTGGACCATCTACCGAACAATTTGTAACAGTGAGTGGAGCATCGCTTACTAACAATATTACCATTACACCACCTGCAAATTTTGAAGTTTTAAACCCATCGACAGGCACATATCAATCAACAGCCATCACATTGACTCGTTCAGGGACCACTGTTGCAGCAATTAATATTGGTATCCGATTAAAAGCAGGCATTGTAGCGGCAGATCATACTGGAAATCTTAACATTGCTTCGTCGGGAGCTACCTCAAAAACAGTTGCTTTAACAGGAAAAGTATATGCTACACCACTTATAACTTCAACTGGTGGAGGTAACTATTGTATTGGCGAAACCATTAATCTTACAAGTTCAGGAACAGATGTTCAAAGTAGGTTTTGGACAGGGCCAAATAGTTATTACTCTACATTAGTCAACCCAAGTATAACAAATGCCACAACTGCTATGAGTGGAGATTATATTGTTACAGGAAACGTTGAAGTTGGTGGAAACTTGATATACAATGGCGATTTTGAATTAGGGAATACAGGTGTTGGAAGCAGTTATTCTTACGTTGCTCCAACAACTGACGCACTTATTCCTGAAGACTTATATACAGTAGTAGCATTAGCAAGCACAGTACATGGTAACTTTAACAGTAATCCAGATCATACGCTAGCTCCAGGAACATTACAAATGGTGATAAATGGAAATAGAACTGCCGGTGTTGTGGTTTGGTCGCAAAGTGTATCGGTAGTAAATAATGCAAATTACGAGTTCACATATTGGTTACAAACTGTTGTGAATGGAACTGACCCTGCTCCTGCCAAACTTCAACTATATGTAAATGGAGTTATGGCTGGACCAATTTATACAGCCAATCCTACTTCGGGTGTATGGACAAAATATCTATACAACACAAATGCTGGTTCAAATAATATTTTAAATTTAGAATTAATCAATCAAACAACTGTTGCCAATGGTAACGACTTTGCATTGGATGATATTTCCTTTAAACAAATATTATCAGCCACGTCAACTCAAAGTGTAGTTGTTAGCCCTTCAGTTGTTCCATCGGTAACAGTTACACACTCTCCTTCAACAGTGTATCAGAATACTCCAGTTGTATTTACTGCTAATCCAATTAATGGTGGTTTAACTCCTACTTATAAATGGTTTGTAGGTGGTGTAGAGCAAATTGGACAAACAGCATCAACGTTTAATTTAACACCTACGTCAACAGGAAATGTAACTGTAACTTGCGAGATGACTAGTTCAATAGTTTGTGCAGCCCCTAAACCTGCGACAGGAAATGATATTATAAATGTTCAAGCTCCATTAGTAAATTACTGGATGGGTTATATTGATATCGATTGGGGGAAACCGGCAAACTGGACAGCTGGTTTCGTTCCTGCTACTGGCGATAATGTAATTTATGCTACGGTTGCTAACTTTGGAACAGCTGCTATTCGCGATTTGCAATTAGACAAAAACAGAACTATTGGTAGTTTAATAAACGCAACAATACGGAGATTGCTTATACCTGCAGGATTAACTTTAAGTTGTAACAATACTATTAATGTAACTCCTCCTGTAACTGTACCTGTAACAAATCCAGAAGATTTAGTTTATATTTACGCAAGCACTTCATTACCAAATGGTTCTATCATTTATCGTAATACTCAAAGTCTTCCTGCTTATGGAACTGTAGAAATGTATTCGCCAGCAAGTTGGGATTTATCACGCCCAATAAACCAAAAATATAATTGGCAATTTTTTGGAATTCCAGTTACTGCTGTTGATGCTTTACCAACATTTTATGGTGCTTATGTACGTGAGTTGATTGAAAGCGACAACGATACATCTACACACTGGCGCATGTTAACAAACACATCTGTTTTAGTTCCATTTAAAGGTTATGAATTGTGTCAGCAAAATGCAAATACACTTTATACTTTTAAAGGACAACTTGTAAATAGAAACTTCGAATCCGGACAATTTGTAAAAACAACAACTGGCAACCCGTTATATCCTGGTCAGCATTTATTTGCAAACCCATATACAGCAGCCTTAGATATTAATTTAATAGATTTCGGGAATGGAGTTGAAAAAACAGCTTATTTATATGCTACTGGTACCTTTGTTCAATGGAGAACAAATAAGCTTAAAACAGATGGTGCAATACCAGGTCAATATTTTGCTATTCCAAGGGGTCAAGCTGGAGAATTTGGCATACCACGCCAAGTACCATCCATGGGCACATTAATGGTTCGAGTTCCCAAAGCAAATGCCACTACTGAATTATCGTATGTTAATTTTGCATACAATACCGTAGCAATGGGAAATTTGGAACGTCAACGTGTAAAGGCTGCAACAATTGCCGACAATCAAACAACAACAGTTGTAGATGTAGAAGGTGAAAATGCTGCTGACAGAATGTGGTTAATGAGTAACGAAGGATTTACACGAGGCTTCGATAATGGATTTGATGGTATAAAACTGAAAGGTAGCGCATTAAACCCACAACTTTATGCAGTTGAAAAAGATGGTGAGTACCAGGTTAATTCAGTAGATGATTTAAATAATACAACTCTTGCATTTCAGGCAGGTCAGGACACAGAATATAAAATCAAATTTACACATAACGATAATACTGCATTGAAATACAATAAAATACTATTACACGATTTGATTGAAAACCGTATTGTAGACATCACAAGCAGTGGAACCGAATATACATTCAATGCCACTTCGGCTAGTTCATCTGTTTTACGTTTCAAAATTATTACACAAACTAATAATATTGAAACTATGAAACTAAACGTATCTAAAACCTATTATTACAATAACCAGCTTTATGTTCAAAATTTCAGTAATATATCTGGAAAGGTTTATGTATATGATATTTCGGGCCGAACAGTAGCCATAAAATCAATTTCGGCTAACGAAAACATTCAAATTGCTACACCTAAAAGTAATGTTTATATTGTGAAAATAGCAATTGGAGAAAGTACTGAAACAGTAAAATTGTTCTTAAAATAATTCAATTTTATAACAATCAACATTTTATAGGGCATAAACCAGTCAAATGGCGGTTTATGCCCTATAACTTTATGTTTAAATTTGAGAGCTAAAAATTATTTGGTTTTAGCAGTAATTTATATTACTTTTGTAGCATAAATTACTATAAAAATATTCTGATTATAAGATTAATAACTAACTTAATGGAAATGCATTGTACAAATTAGCCGTATACATTCTTTGATATCGAATAACATTAGCTAAAATCAAAGACCAAATTGAACTAAACATTTTAGTTATTATTTTGTTATACAATAGGTTATTAATAAGGGCATGGAAATTGCACAATAACAAGAATTAAAACAAATTCATTTTATAAAAACAAGTTCTTGTTAGAAAAATTATTACACTATATGACAATTCAAAATTTAATTAATCATATTAAAATAGTTTCATCTACAACTATACATTCACTAAAGAAAACAAACTTACAATGGTTTGCTTCTTTTTTTGTATTGGCATTATTAAATATTGGAAGTGTGGATGGGCAGAAAACATGGGACCGCGGAGCGAACACTAATAATTGGGAAGATGGAAACAATTGGAATCCAAATGGTATTCCTCTCGCTACTGAAACAGTAACAATTGGCAATAACTTCATAGTTGTAGTAAACAGTGCAGCTGTTTGTTCTAGTCTTACTATTGATGGTGGGGCCCAAATTTCATCAGTAACAATTAACGGTTCAAATTCTATAACAGTTACAAATGCTATTACTATTAATGCTGGCACAGGAACTGGTGACAACAAGTTTATAGCTGTAGGAGCTGGTACATTAACAGCAGGTTCTGTTTCAATAGCGACTACAGGGAACAATGATAGAGACTCATATATTAGCATTTCTACAGGCATTGTAAATGTAAGTGGTAATTTTGCTATGAATGGATCTGCCGCCAGAAACCAGATTGTCTTCAGTGATGCAGGCACTTTGAATGTTGGTGGAACAATTTCAGGTGGAACAATTTCGAACACAGCAGGTAGTGCCGTTGCATTAACAAGAGGAACAGTGAATTATAATGGTGGCATTCAGACAGTTTTAGGACAAGCATATAACAATTTAACATTATCGGGCACTGGCGCAAAAACTACAACAGGAGTTACTGTAAATGGCATAATGTCAATTGAAGGGAATGCTACAGTTACTGTTTCGGCTGTAATAGCTTATGGAACGAATTCAACACTACAATACAAAGGAACGGCCACAAAAACTTCTACTAGTAATGAATTTCCAGATAATTTTAATGGCACAGGTGGATTAATTATTGACCAGGGTGCAGGTAATTCAGTAATACTTAATGCTAACAAAACAGCTTTATCGCTTATCAACATCAAATCGGGGAATCTGGATTTGAATACTTTTACTGCAAACAGAGCAGCAGCTGGTGGATCATTGACATTAGCTGCAAATGCTGGTTTAATAATTGGCGGAACAAATACGCTACCTGCAAACTACACAACACATTCGATAAATTGCTCAAGTACTGTTGATTATGATGGCACTGTTCAAACCATCACTAATCCAAGTAGCGGTCAAACATACGGCAATTTGACTTTAAGCGGTAGTAGTGCAAAAACATTACCAGCAGGTATAACAACTATTTGTAATAATTTTACACTTGCTGGAACAGCCACAACTATTGCAGTTGTTGGTTTAACAATTGGAGGTAATGTTACATTAGGTACTGGTACAACCTTTAATGCGGCTACATTTACACACGTTATAACAGGCAATTGGACTAACAATGGTGGCACTTTTACAACAGGTACAAGCACAATTTCATTTACAGGAAATAGTTCAGCTATAAATGGAACAGTAGCCACACAAACATTCAATAATTTAACGGTAAATAAAACGTCTGGTCAAACTTTGAGTGTAAGTGGAGGTACGACAACTCTTAATGTAAATGGTGCTTTCACTCAAACTACAGGAAATTTCACTGCTCCAGCTACCATGTCGGTTACTGGAAATGCAACTTTAACTGCTGGTACTTTTACAGCTAACACAAACCTTAATCTTACAGGAAATTTTACCAACAATGGAGCAACATTTACTGCAGGAAGTGGAACAGTATCCATGAACGGAAGTGGATTTGCAATTGGAGGTAGTGCCACAACAACTTTTAACAATCTTACAATTAATAATGCAGGTGGCACTACACTTGGAAATAGTATTGCGGTCAATAACATACTTACATTATCAAGCGGAAATTTAACCATTGGTTCAAACAATTTAACGCTAGGAACTGGCGCAGTAGCAGGTGCCCCATTCTCGAACACAAAAATGATTGTTGCTTCAGGTACGGGACAAGTTCGAAAACTTATTACAAGTACTCCAACAACGTATACTTTCCCTATTGGCGATAATACTTCTGGAAATGATTATTCCCCAATTGATATAACGCTAAGTTCAGCAACACTAGCTGGTGGTGCTCTAATAGCCGTAAATGTAACAGATGCAAAGCATCCAAATGATGGTAGTGCAAGCAATTTTTTATCTCGCTATTGGACCATCAATCAAGCCAATATCACAAATTTTTCAGCAGCCATAACAGGTACATTTGTTGCTGCAGATGTTAATGGTTCTACATCAAATATTATCACATCACGCTATATTGCTCCAACATGGGTGGAAAATAATGTGGCAACTGCAACAACAATTTCAGCCTCTAATTTAGTTGCATTTGGCGATTTTACTGGTCGCAATAATCTGCCTGTAATAACAGTAAATCCATTAACATTATCAGGGTTTATTTACATGGAAGGAAATGGCCCTTCGGCCGAACAATCGTTTACGGTGAGCGGTTCAGCTTTAACAACTAATATCACCATTTTACCTTCAGCAAGTTTTGAAATATCGTCGGGTTCAGGTGCTGCATTTGTTCCCGCAACTATTTTATCAGCTATAGTTGTAAACCGCGAAGTTCCTACAACCACTTTTTATGTACGCATGAAAGCTGGTTTAAATGTAGGTTCAGTGTCGACACAATATGTTACTTGTTCGTCAACAGGTGTTTCAACTGTAAATGTTGATTGTTCAGGTTCAGTTACCAATGCACCATTAATTAGCCCTACTGTTACAACTCTATCAAATTTTTCATATTCAGTTGGTGCAGGTCCATCCACGGCGCAAACATTTAATGTAAGTGGAGCAAATTTATCTGCAAATATTACTGCCACAGCACCAACAAATTACGAAATCTCGCTATCGGCAGCATCGGGATATGGCGCAAGCCTAAGTTTAGGTGCGACTTCAACTCCAATATATGTAAGGTTAAAGTCAGGTTTATTATTTGGCGATTACGTTGGAAATATAACTTTTACATCAACAAACGCTGTTACCAAAACTGTAACTTGTTCAGGGAAAGTTAATAACCCAACTGTAGCAGTTTCAAAATTATCATTGGCTGGTTTTATTTATGCCGGAGTTGGACCTTCTGAAGTACAATCTGTTAATGTAAGTGGTACTTTTTTAGCTGTAAATTTAGTTGTTACACCACCTGCTAACTTCGAAATATCGACAAGTGGTGTTGAAGGAACTTTTGTAAAGAGCCCAACTACAATATCAATAGCTCCTACTTCAGGAACTGTAGCTTCAACTCCAATATATGTACGCATGAATAGCGGTTTAGGAACTGGAGTAATTGCAGCTCAAAATATTGTTGTAACATCTGGTTCTGCTATTTCACAGAATGTTGCTTGTAGTGGTCAAGTAGTTACTGGAGCTACTACTATCAGTTCAAATGGAGTACTTAATGGTTTTTTATATGTAGTTAATAGAGGCCCATCATTAAAGCAAAATTTTACTGTAAGTGCAACTTCGCTGACTACCTCAGTAACAGTTACACCACCAATAAATTTCGAAATATCGCCAAGTGGCGTCGAAGGAACTTTTGTTTCGAGCACTACGAATCCTTCTGTATTAACAATAGCCCAAATTGGAGGTAAAATTAATGCAAGCCCTGTATATGTGCGTTTAAAAGCTGGCTATCCTATTGGCACATATGATACTAATCAGAAAATTGTTTTATCTTCGCCAGGTGCTCTAGATGTAAATGTAGTTTGTAATGGTACTGTTGTAAGTCAACCAACAATTGTTGCAGGCCCTTCAGGTCTCGAGAATCTATGTCCGGGTAGTAGTGTTACACTAACTAGTACTGGAACAAATATTACGAGTCAAACTTGGACTGGTCCAAATGGGTTTACCTCAACTGCCCAAAATCCGGTTTTAGGAACAGTAACTGCTGCTCAAAATGGAACTTACACGGTGTCAAGCTCTATAAAAAGCAATATCAATCTATTAACAAACGGCAACTTTTTTGATGGAAATACAAATTTTGGTTCAAGTTATAAATTTTGGCCTTATGGAACACAAAGTTATTTACAAAACCAATATACTATAGGCCCAAACCCGGCGACTTTGAATAATGGATTTTGTAATCAGGCCGCCGGACGAGAAGGAACAGGTGGAAATCAAATGATAATAGATGGAGCTACGCTTGCTGCTGGAGGTGCAGGTGCTATAGCTTGGTCGCAATCTATCGAAATTGAAGAAGGTGCCACGTATCAATTTAGTTATTGGGTTCAAAATATATGGCCAGCAAGTCCTGCCGTTTTGCAATTTTACATCGATGGAGTTCCAACTGGTAGCGTACACAACGTTACAGCCACTACTTGTTCTTGGGTACAAGTTGTAATTCCTTACGTAAATACAGGCTCAACCAGAATAATTCAGTTATCATTAGTCGATTTGAACTTGGAACCTCAAGGTAACGATTTTGCATTGGATGATTTTGAATTCCAATTAATTTTTAACGTTTCATCATCTGTAAATCTTACTGTAAATCCAACTTTAGCTCCAAGCTTACAAGTAACTGCTTCGAATAATCCAGTATTTTCGAATACAATTGTCACCTATACAGCTACTCCAACAAATGGCGGCACTATACCAAGTTATCAGTGGATTGTTAAAAATGGCACAACAAAGTACACCGGACCATCAACTACAAGCAATACTTTTGATTATACACCAGTAAATGGAGACACAATTAGTTGTATTTTAACTTCTACTTACCCATGTGCTAGTCCACAAACAGCAACTAATTTTGTAAAAATGGATGTAAGACCTCGTACTAATTATTGGCGAGGCAATATTAGCACCAATTGGGGAACACCTGGAAACTGGACTGGCGGTTTTGTACCAGCACCAGGCGATGATGTTGTATTTGCTAAAAAATCAAATAACAATCAAGTAGCAGCCGAACGAAATTTACAGTTGGACATTAATCGTACTATTGGCTTTCTTGTAAACGACAGTGCCAATTTATCGGTAATTATTCCACCAAACTTAACATTGATTGTAAACAACAATATTCAATCAACATCCAATACGGACAAAATATTAATTCAAGCAAGTTCTACACTTCCAAATGGTTCAATTATTTATCGTAATCCACAAAATCTTCCTGTTTATGGTACTGTTGAAATGTATTCGCCTGCTAGTTGGAATAAAAGTAATGCTATAAACAACCGTTACAATTGGCAATTTTTTGGGATACCGGTAACTTCGGTACCTGCACTTCCAACTTTTTATGGTGCGTATGTTCGTG